>Ga0307983_1000525_pt1 | contig 19378 bp, 17 predicted proteins | sample OrgLakmetagen991_FD_201845 | JGI IMG/M metagenome (GOLD analysis project Ga0307983, IMG submission 201845) | Saline water microbial communities from Organic Lake, Antarctica - #991 | ecosystem: Environmental > Aquatic > Non-marine Saline and Alkaline > Saline | place: Antarctica: Organic Lake...
CGAGGTTTATGCGCAGGATGACAACCAAGAGAAGTTTGTGGAGGACTTTGTTGCAGCTTGGGTGAAGGTCATGAACGCTGATCGGTTTGATCTAGTTAGCTAAATAGCTAAAGAAGCAAAACTACATATTTGTTGCTGAGTGTTTTGGAACAAAACCGCGACCAAGCGAGTTTTCTTTCTAGCCAATCAAGGGAAAAATTCATGATCAAAGTATCTAGCCGCAAACTTGCTCTCCGAGCAGCTGTCCTAATATCCGCCTTGTCAGTCACCGGCTGCGCTGCAATGCCAGTATCGATGATGCACAACAGCACTACTCAGATCGAGTCGTCAAGCGGAGTGAATACATCTGATTTTTCGGGGACGGACATAATGTTCGCCCAAATGATGATTCCACATCATCAGCAGGCAATAGACATGTCAGCGATTGCCTTAACCCGTGCAGTGAATCCAGAAGTCAAAGCATTGGCCACCAAGATAAGCGCTGAGCAGGGCCCTGAAATAGAGCAGATGCGTTCTTGGCTAAAAGCCGCGAATGCGCCGGCCGAGATGGGTCATCAAATGTCCATGGACGGAATGCTCTCGGATGCCGAGATGCAGCGGCTAACAAATGCTTCTGGCGCAGAGTTCGATCAGCTTTTCGTTCTGGGCATGATCGCTCACCACGAAGGCGCCATTGAAATGGCCCAAATGGTACTGGGGTCCAAAAACACTGAAGCGAGTGAGCTTGGTAAAGCCATCGTGGAGATGCAGACCATGGAAATTGCCGAATTGAGGGCGTTGCTGAAGTAGCATCATTTTCTATGATGGACTTCGATGCAGCCTGGGTGAAGGTCATGGACGCTGATCGGTTTGTTTTAGTTAGCTAACTGAGTCTCTTGGTCGTTTTCGAGCAGTTTGAGCAAACTAGATCACGCCTTTTCGAAATATAAAGCAAGCGAACGGTGCTGACTCGAGGCACCTTATTACTAGTCGAGTGGCCTTGACGCGGCCGTAGAACTCTTGCCTTTGGACTTCTTCCCACTTCCAGTCTTTGCCCATTGATGAGTTCGCAATGTCGAGCACGCTGTCGTGTGCGCTATTAGATGTACCTGGCTGATCATCAATCCCCATTCTCAGAATGGGGGAGTCGCCGAAAGTATCCAGTGGCAAGACGCTGAAGATTGCCACAGCGGCTCGTGATGAGTCAATTCCACCGAGGTCGACCACAGCTGCGCCAACCCCATAGGCAGGAAAGTTCCGGTCTACTAATGCAAACTCTTCCCCGTGGCCAAGCTCGTCTAGGGCCTTTAGCAACTCTCCCCGAAGTACAGGGTCGATGTTCTTGAGCATGTGGCCGCCTATCTGGTTCGATACTTGTTTAGAACTTCACCGGCAAGTGACTCAAAGCTACTAGTTGAAGTATCGGAATGACGGGCGGTTACAAGCTGCCGGGATAACTCGAGAACTCCTCGCGCTGCGCCTTCGCGTAGTTCTGGCTCAAGTGTCTCAATATCGGCAGCCTTAGCAAGGCCAACAATCCGCCTGCTCATCTTGGCCGCTGCAAATAGCCAAGCGTCAGATTTCCATTCTGCCAAGAGGTCTTCTAGCATCTCGGCTCCCCAGACACGGGCATCGACTCGTGACTCGTAGAGTTCGTTAAGCCTACTTGCGAATGCATCCCAAGTTTTTCCAATTAAAGATAATGACCACTGCGCAAACTCCTGATTGCCCAACGCGACAGATCTAGCCGCTGCAAGGGCGTAGTTGGCCCAAAGAGCCCCTATATCAAAGGCAACTGGTCCGTAGAAGGAGAACTCGCTATCGAATGCTATTGCCACGCTAGGTCCTTGGTCTCCGCTATGTGACTTCACCATGACAGAACCAGTGTGGAGGTCGCCGTGAATCAAGGCCTCAGCATTGGTCATGAATTTCCACTTGGCTTCACCCATGGCATGAATCATCACGGCATCGTTCGCCAGTTGTTTCGCATCAATCTCATTGGCAGGGAGCACAGAGTTTCTCCCAATGTCGTCGTAGGGCTCAGTAAAGACCAAATCTTCGGTGATTTTGCAAAGTTCAGGGTTGATCGATTTGGTCATGAGAATTTTTTGTTCTTCGGCAGGCATTCCAAGCACCGAGGTTCCAAAGGCAACCTCTGCCACGTAGTGACCTATTAGTTCAGCGGCACCCTCGTGTCGTAGGCCTTCAATAAGGGCCCCACGCCAAACTCGATATCCTTCAAGGTTTTGCATTGATATCACGAACCTATCCGAGTCATACAGGTAAAGCTCTGGCACTAAGTCTTGGTTGAAGCTTCCGTGAATCCTCAGCGCCTCCGCTTCACGCTCGGCGCGGAAGGGCGTCATCGGCCATTCTGGGCCCACAAGACGAACAAAGGGCAGTGCCTGCTTTATGACAATCGTGCCCCCTTTGGCATCGTGGACAATAAATACCAAGTTCAGGTTTCCGTCGCCAACCTCTTTTACATCTTCAATGCTGTCGGCATCTATAATCCGAGATAATTCTGGTTTTGACTTTATGTAGGCCGCCACAGTTTCGGGCGTTAGAAATTCATAGTCCATCATCATATCCCCTACGTCGCCGGTACAAATCTTGCTTTTTTGCGGGACAGTGTGAAGCTAAACACCAAGGCCAGTAGTAACACCAAGCCCTTTGAAATGTCTTGAGCGTAATACGGGAAACCTTTGATCGTAAGTCCAGTAATTACGATGCCAATCAATAGGGCCCCCAAAGCGGTGCCCCAAGCATTCGGTTTTCCGGCTCCAAGCACCGAGGTGCCAACCAGTGCGACGGCGACCGCGTCTAGTAGTAGCGAGTTTCCTGCACTGATATCCCCCTGGCCGATTCTGGATGACAAGATCATCCCTCCGGTGGCAGCGAATAATCCACTGATTACATAAGCGCTGGCGCGGTACCACTCAATCTTTATTCCGGAGAGCTTCGCAGCCTCTGGGTTAGCACCGACCGCATACATAATGCGACCGTACTTTGTCCTGGTGAGCATGTACCAAGCTATCGTCGTCAAAACCAGCCAAAGAATTACTGGAAACGGTATTTCCCATATCTTGAGCCTGTCAATCTGCAGAAACCCGTCGGTGAATTTTCCGGGTGCGACAGAACCATCGCGAAGAATCATTTTGGACGAAACTGACTGACCATCCACCGGAAGAAGCTTGAGCCCCATGACTATAAACATCATTCCGAGCGTTGCGAGTAGGTCGGGTATCTTCATCCACACTATGAGGACCGCATTTAGGGCGCCGACCACTGCTCCAGCTACCAACACCATGATTCCCGAGAAGATACCCGTCAGGTTGTAAATAACCATCATCATCGCCGACACCGTGACACCTAAGCCCGCGATTGATCCGACCGATAGGTCGAGCCCACCAACCACCATCGTGAAAGTCACTCCCAGTCCCACAATGGCAACCACCGATGTGAACTTGAGCATAGAGAAAAGAGTAGAAGGTTGCCGGAAAGTCTCTTCAGTTATTGCGAACCAGCTGAATAGTCCTATGGTGACGGCAATAAAGCCATATTTGACGATGGCATCTTGAGACTTGACTCGAAAAATTGCTCGTTTTTCGGCCACTGTTTTGTTTGACATTTATTTTACCTCCGACATTTCATGAACAATTTCTTCTCTTGAAGTTTCTGAAAGATACGTATCAAGCCTGGGCTCGCCGTCAACGAGCACGATCACGCGGTCGGCGATCTCCAAGAGCTCGTCGACTTCGCTTGTAAGCACGAGGACACCCGCACCGGATTTTGCAAGCTCTCTGGCTTGAAGAGAGATGACTCTTCTGGCGCCGATGTCCACGCCTCTAAATGGTTCGTCCAAAATTAGTAGTTTCGGCTGACCCTTGAGCCACCTACCAACCACCACTTTTTGTTGGTTACCACCGGACAGCGAGTCGACTTCTTGATCTGGACCCTGGGCCACAATCTGCAGGTCGCTGATTATTTCAGAAGCCCTGCTCTTTTCGGCACCGATGCCCAGATTGGGGCCCTTAGAAAGTTGACTCAAAAATGGTAGTGAAGTGGTTTTTGCAATCGACCAGCTTGGGAACATGGAGGAGCTAGCACGATCCTCGGGGATCATAAACACCCCCTTGCGAATGGCATCACGCGGGTGTTTTGGGCTGAACGGGTCACCTTCAAAGATCATGGTGCCTGATCTCTTCTTTGAGGCGCCGAATATTGCTTGAGCTATTTCGGTCTTTCCGCTTCCTAGAAGCCCTATTACACCGGTTACTTCGGCCTTTCTGATGCTCAAGGAAAAGGGCCTGCTGCGCTGAAAAAGACTCAGGCTCTTTATCTCGAGAATAGAGTCCGTGCCGCGTCTTTCGACATTTTCTTGCATCTCCTGCATGGTGCCTTCGCCAAGCATCTGTCCCAACGCCGTGCTCCATTCGAACGGCTTAGTTTGCTCACCTCGGATGACTCCGTCTCTCAGGACCACTAGGTTGTCGGCAATTGTGTCAATCTCGCCCAGGCGATGGGAGACATACAGGACCCCAACTCCGCCGTCGCGCATCTCGCGAATTACCCTCATAAGGTTCTCTACCTCGGAAGCGGAAAGCGCTGAGGTGGGTTCGTCCAGAATCAATAGTTTCGGTTCTTCGATTAGTGCTCGAGCCAAAATCAGTAACTGCTGGTCAGCGATGCCTAATTCATAGACATCTCTGCGTAGAAATTTTTCTGACCAACCAAGTTTCAATGCGTCTGCCACCTCTAGAGCCTTTGGCATAATTTTGCGGATAGACCCAACACGACCTAGTGCATTTCGGGCAATTTTTTCAAAAAGTAGGTTCTCTGCAACCGAAAGGCCAGGAACAACTCCTTCATCAATTCTCTGGTGCACGGTCTGAATTCCGAGCTTCTTGGCGCTTGAGGGAGTTTTTAGCTCGACCGTCTTGCCATCAATTACTATTTGGCCACCGTGGCCTGGGTAAAGACCGCTCAGTACTTTTATGAGTGTCGATTTCCCTGCGCCGTTGGCACCAAGAAGCGCCGTCACTTGCCCGCCCTTGACTGTGAGGTCAACACCCTTCAGGACAAGGTTTGTTCCAAATCCAATTGTAATTTTGTTCATTTCAACGGAACTCTGCACTTTCGACCTCTCTGTCGGTGCTAGGAGTCACGGGAGGGCGCAAGCCCTCCCGTGACATTTAACTAGAAGGTTACGACTGGAATCCAGTCGGCTGCCATAACCTCGGTGAGACTGAGAGCAGGCAACTTGCTGCGCAAGTCGTCCATGTTGGCGATGCTGTTCTCCAACAGGAAGTCTCGAGTGATCAAGACACCTGGGAACTGGTACTCGTTTTCGTCGAGCTGTCCAGCGAGGTGAAGGAACATGGTTCTAACTACTGCTGCACCGATGGCATTTGGATCTGTTCCAGCGGTAGCTTTCCATGGACTGTTTTCATTGGTCATGATTTCAATATCGGCATTTGAAATGTCGATTCCATAAGCGGATACTTTGCCACCCATTTCATTCTGCTCAATGGCTGAAACGGCGCCTTTGGTTAGCTCATCGTAAGGAGCAAAAATGGCAGTTACGTCATTATTGGCCTTAAGAGCAGCATCCACCAGCTGTGCGTTGTCGGTTGCTACTGAGTTGGTGAACTTTCCTACAAAGAATCTCTCGTTCCAGTTGTTCTCAGCCTTGAACTCTTCCCAGATAACGTGACGACGGTCAAGAGGTGCAATACCGAATACGTTTACATATCCAACATTTACCCCAGTTCCAATATCAGCAGCCATTTGAGTCAAAACAGTTTCAGCCAGGTCGAAGTCAGACTGTGATGTCTCGATGGCCCTTGGTGCACAGTCGGATACCTCAATGTCATAAATGACGACCGGAATGCCATCGTCGAGTGCCTGGTTAATCAGAGGACACATAGTGTCACTGTTACCGTGACGCACGATTATGCCATCGACACCTGAACCGATTGCGGTCTCCATGTCAGTGGCTTGCTTAGCGTTGTCAGCCTGAGCGTCGTAAATTTCGAATTCAACACCCATAGCTTCTAGCTGCTGAACCGCGCCATTGCGGAACTGCTGGAAGTAGTCACCGGCGCCGCTGTTTTCAACTAGCGCAATCTTTACAGTGCCCTCACTGAATGGAGCGGGAGCATCTGCGGTCACTTCAGTAGTTGTGGCAGCAGTGTCTGGTTCTGTGGACGGGGTTGAACCGGTGTCTTCGGTGACTTGCTGGGTACAACCAGCCAGGACCAAAGCGAGGACGGCGAAACCGGTGAGGCTTATCTTTAGCTTGTTGTCAGCCAATTTTCTCTCTCTTTCGTTATTCTTACTCGCTGGCACCCAACGAGAACCGCAACCCCCGGTATTACCTGGGGAAGCCTCCCACTACTCCGCCGTCGACAGGAATGACCGAGCCGGTCGTTCTTGACGAATCGTCGGATAGTAGAAACTCAATTGCCATAGCGACATCTTCTGAACGCACATGTCGCTTCAGTAGGTTTCGGGACGCGTAGAAATCTTCAAGATCATCCGGCTGAACGCCATGAGAAGCAGCTCGCTCCTCGCGAATTCCGTCGCTCCAGAGAGCGCTGTTATCAAAGATTGCATCAGGGTTAACCGCATTGGAACGTATTCCTGAGGAACCACCCTCGATTGCAGCAATTCGCATTAGCTGAACCATTCCTGCTTTGGTTACCGAGTAGGCGCCAAAGCCGGCGCCGGGCGCGAAGGCATTTTTGGACGCATTGAAAACCAACGAACCGCCCATGGCTTGATTTTCCATGAGTCGGATGGCGTTTTTGGTTAGCAAGAATGCACTGTCGAGGTTCACCTCGAGTGCCTTCTTCCACCTTGCAAATTCCAAGTCGGCAAGACTGTCCGTTACGGCAATGCCGGCGTTGGCAACGATTCCATCCAGGCCACCAAAAGCTTCGACTGCGGAAGCAACCGTTCTTGCGACCACCTCTGGATCAGACTGATCGCCGGTAACCGCCACTGCATCGATGCCGTAGTCATCCTCTAGCTGTTGTCGAACTTCGGCCAGCTTTTGTTCGTTCAGGTCTGCTAAAACAAGGCTTGAGCCAAGGCCTGCTAGGTGTTTGCTGACCCCGAGTCCAATGCCGCTTGCGGCACCGGTGACGATAAAGATCCTCGCTGAGAATTTCTTAGGGCCGGGCTTCAATGAAAGCTTGTAGAGCTCCATGGGCCAGTATTCAAACCTGAAGATCTCAGAATCTGGCATTGGCTCACCCACGCCGAAGCTGTCGATTACTTGGCTCGCAACCTTGTGTGTGTGAAGCGCTATTTCCGCAACCATCTTTGCTTCGGCGAGACTACTGCCGCTTGTTATCGCCCCGAGCCCTGGAACCAGGGCAACTCTTGGAATTGAATCCAATAGGTCATAACCTTCTGGAAGCAGAGATATGTTGCGGGAAGTGTAATCGTCATAGTCGGCCGAATACTTATCGAAGGCTGATCGAACACCTTCCTCACTCAAATCATCAAGCACGATAGAAAATGGTCGAATCCGAAGCATATGGTCTGCCGATGAAACTCCAGCTGAAACCACGTGTTTTAGGTCCTCGCGGTTAGCAATGTCTAAAAAGCGCTCATCTACATGGACAACTTTGTGTGTTGCCCTTGAGAGCTGCCCGCGCACTCGAGGCACAACAGCTGCCCGGTCTACCTTGTCGACATTTCGCAACTTAGCTGAAACTGATTTGGATTCGAGGTAATCGTTGGCTTTTTTGACTACTGCCATTGTTTCCTTGAGGCACTCTTCGCTGGTTTCTGCCCAGGTGATCACGCCGTGATGAGCAAGAACCACGCCTCGGTAATCCCCAAGCTTTTCAACAACCTTGCTGAGCGGGAACCCGCTGCGTATCCAGTCGACATATGCCCACTCTTTTCCGAGGGCCTCCATTGTGGCTTCGCGGCCCTTCGGGTGATTTGTCATAGCGCAAATGGCATCGGAGTGAACGTGGTCTATGTGCTTGAAGGGCATGAACCCATGAAGCAGAGTCTCAATAGATGGACGAGGGGCACCCGGAAGCATGATTGATCTGCCGACCATTTCGACCATTTCCTCATCGGTGAGGTCGTCGTACTTCTTTAGGCCCTCCAGGATATCCAAGTCCAAAGGTGCGAAGGTTTGGCTAGTAGCACTCGCCATGTCCCCACCGGAGGCCTTGATCCACATAACGCGCTTAGCTTCGCCGTTTATCGTGACTTCACCCTTTACGGACGTGTTTCCACCACCAAAAACAACCAGGGATGAATCTGAGCCAATCTGTCTCGTGCGGCTGATGAGCTCGTCTAGCTCAGTCGCTGCTAGCAATGGATTTTTAGACATTTTATTTCACAAGCCCTTCGACACTCTGACCCCGGATGGGCTCTGCCACACCGTGTTCAGTGACAACGGCGCTGATGAACTTCGCTGGAGTAACGTCGAACGCTGGGTTGAATCCACGGTCCAAATCAGGCGCTATTTGAACGCCGTGCAGATTTGTAACTTCCTCAGGGGAACGCAGCTCAATTTCGATTGAATCGCCATTCTCATAGCTAATGTCAACCGTTGAGCTTGGGGCTGCAACCATGAAAGGTATGCCGGCTTCCTTGCAGGCCAGCGCCACACCCAATGAACCAATTTTGTTTGCGGTGTCACCGTTCTTCGCGATTCGATCGGCCCCAATTACAGCGAAGTCAACTAGTCCTCGCATGATTGTGCTGGCGGCAGCGCCGTCTGCTTGAACTAGGTAGTTGATGCCATCTTTCTTTAGTTCCCAAGCGGTAAGACGTGAACCTTGCAATAAGGGCCGAGTCTCATCGGCGTAAACGATGTCGATCGCCCCGCGGGAGTGAAGCTCCCTAATTATGCCGAGGCCCGTTCCCCAGGTCGAGGTCGCTAGAGAACCAGTGTTGCAATGTGTCAGTACGCGCAACTTTGTCTTACCCGTTACTTTTAGAATCCAATCTGCACCGTTTTTAGAAAGCTGACGGTTGGCTGCTTCATCCTCCTCGGCAATTTTGTGTGCCAATTCCAACACCTTGGACAGCCCTTTGTCCACGGAGTCGATTACTTGATCAACACCCCATGCCAAGTTGACGGCTGTTGGTCGAGCATTTCTAATTCGTGCAATCTCAATCTGGAGACGCTCCTTGTCCCAGCTTTCGCGTTCTCCCTGAGCAATTGCCAGTGCAACCCCAAAGCCACCCACAACCCCAAGAGCGGGTGCACCTCGAACCACTAGTCGGTTGATTGCATCTACGAGAGTGTCCACGTCTTCACAAACCACGTCTACCTCTTTCAAGGGAAGAGCGGTTTGGTCAAGCAGGCGAATTCTTCCCTCGTCCCAGAGCACCGGCCTGATGTCAGACATTGGTTCCTGAGATGAGCATTGGTCGACCTAAAATACGTGTCATTACTACTCTCTTCGATGTTGCAGTGTGTGAACAATTGTGCACAACAATTACTATGGTACAGATTATTAAAGCAATGATGGCGTGGAATTTCAGAAATTGGGAGTTTTTTGATAACGGATGCGCAACGATGTGGAATTGCGAGATTTTATTCGAAGTCCAACAGTCCTTGCGCGGTCTGCAAATCGGTTATTAGGTGGGAAATGATCCCGGACTTTGCGGCCGCGGCAATGGCGGCAATTTTTTTGTGACCTAGAGCTACTACTGCCCTATCAGGCAGGTTTTTGATTTCATCTAGGGTGAGGCTAATGATTCTTTTCTCAATTGCGCTGGGGACATAACGGCCTTTCGCATCGAAGTAGATGCCGGAAATGTCCCCAACTGCGCCTTGGGCCAGCAGCCGCTGAAGCTCTCCAGTTGGTCCAATCTCATGTATGAGCGGGCCGCTACCTGGAGCCACTCCACCAATGCCGTAAAGACCAAGCCTGGCATTTTTTGCCATCGCCAAGGTGCTCTGCACGTCGGGCTCGTCTTTCATCATCAACGCAGCTGCCTCGCTAGCCATTATGAATGGGGCTGGTAGGTGTCTGGTTCGGCCACCTACTACGTCTGCCAGATCGCTGGCAACTTCGTGCGGATGAACGGCATCGCTACCACCCGGACGACTCCCCAATGCTGGCACGAAGGTTGCGTCCACCTCGAATCCCTTCATGTGGGGAACAATTTGCTCAAGAGTCACGCTAAGGCCGACCGCAACCACGTCGCCTGCCTGCACGTAGCTCTTTAGAAACTCTGCGCCCACGGTTCCGACAGACGCCATGGCTTGACGAGAGTCGTTGAAGCCCGGGGCAACCCAGGCCTGTTTTAGGCCGTATTTTTCCATAAGCGCCATCTGTACTTCGGGGAAAATATATTCGTCGCTGTGAACTTTGAACTCGACGATTCCCTCTTCGCGCCCCTTCGCCAGGAGCCTGGTTACCTGCACGCGAGACAGTCCAAGCAAGTCGGCTATTTTCTGGTGAGTAAGGCCGTGGATATAGTGCAGTGCAGCAACGCGTCCTAGCATGTCTAAAACCTACCGCTAACTTAGTTGTGGACAGACAGGGTTTGGTTTTGGGGAAAAGCCGAGGTTTCATCGCCGAGAAGCAAGGCCCGGTAGGTCATTTCCGCAGCGTCTTCCATGTTTAGCATTTTTCGATAAGTCGAAGTCACGGTTTCGCCGACAGCAGCTAATCCGTGGAAGCTCATGATGACTAAGTCATGGCTTTCAAATTCTTTAGCCACAGCTTTGGCCAGTTCGCTGCTGCCGTTGGGTTCGAATACAGCAGATCCGTAGGAGCGTGCATAAGAGATGTGGTCCAGAGTGAAAAAGCGAATTGGCTTACTAAGAGCGTCCAACAAGACGGAGTTCTTTGGGTGAGCGTGAATCAGGACCTGCGCATCGACTCGGGCTTGATAGCTCTCGGCGTGCATTCGCCACTCAGTAGAAGGCTTCGAGGTGCCAGCTATGATCAGGCCATCAAGAGCAATCTTAATAAAAGAGCTTTGATCCAGCTCATCTAGCCAACTTCCCGATGCTGTTATAAAGAGCATGCTCGAATCTTCGGGGTCCCTAAAAGAAAGATTTCCTGCACTGGCTTTGGTCATTTTGCGAGCCACGATGTCAGCACCTACTTGGATAAGCTCATCGATCAGCACTCGTTGTTTTTCTGAAAAAATCAAGATGTCCCCTTTCTTGTACAATAGTACACTTGACATACCAATGTACACCTGATTACATACATTAATCGGCAGTTGTATTACTCGGAAATCAAATGATGCAATCTAGAGAGTTAGGCAGGGCAAGACATGACCTCAACCACAAGGGCGTCTGACCAAAAGCTGGCGGAGGTTGCAAAAGGAATTAGGCAGCGAGTTCTTAGCCATTCACTCAAAAATAATGGCGGCTATATGAGTCAGGCATGCTCCGCTGCGGAGTTGCTCAGCTGCATGTACGGCGGACTCGTTGACCTACCCGAGCTAGAGGAACCTTTACTCCCAAGATCCTTTGAAGGCACCCCGGGCACAGGGGGCGTAAATCGAAAGACCGGAATCGAATTCCATGGTGGACGTAAAGCCGACCGGGATCGGCTCATAAGCTCTCCTGCTCACTATGCATTGGTTATTTATGCCGCGATGATAGAAACCGGACGCTTGCACGAAGACGCTCTAAATGATTTCAATAAGGATGGCTCAACGGTAGAAATGATTGGGGCCGAGCACTCACCTGGATTCGAAACCACCACCGGATCACTTGCGCAGGCAATCTCCCAAGCGAGCGGAGTCGCATTGGCTCGAAAAATCAGGAACGAGACTGGGTCTACTTGGGTGTTTATGAGTGACGGCGAATTCCAAGAGGGTCAAACTTGGGAGGCCTTGCAGGCTGCAAGCTTCCACAAGCTCAAGAACCTGAAAGTCATCGTTGACGTCAATCAGGGCCAATGCGATGGCCCGATGGAACAGGTTATGTCGATTGAGCCACTTGCGCCCAAAATCGAGGCCTTCGGCTGGGAAGTAGTGCGTGTAGATGGGCATGACACTGATGCCATATTCGCTGCTGCAGACACGGTAACTGAAAAGCCACTAATGATTCTTTGCTATACGGATCCGGTTCGCGGCCTGCCAATAATGCAGGAACGATTTCCCACTCTGCATTACCTTCGCTTCACCAGTGAGGCAGAAAAAGCTAAGTACGCAGTCGCATTTCAGGAGATGGTTAAATGAGCTACGAAATTGTAAGCCGCCCTCATCAGCAGAATTTCATTGATTGGTCCGCTGACAAGCCAGAAGTCGTTGTTCTCACAGCCGACCTAACCAACTCTTGTGAAGTTGGGCTCTGGCGCGACACCTACCCGGAGCGCTTCTTTTCAATGGGAATGGCCGAACAAAACATGCTAGGAGTAGCTGCTGGTCTTGCTCGCGAAGGTTTTGAGCCATGGCTACATACTTTTGCGGTATTTCTCTACCGTCGTCCACTCGACCAGTTGCAGATGTCCATTGCTTACCCTTCGCTAAAGGTGCGTCTTGTTGGCTTTTTGCCTGGGATTATGACTCCAGGAGGAGTCACTCACCAAGCCATTGAGGACTTTGCTGTCTTGAGAGCAATTCCAAACATGACTATTTTGGAAGTCGGCGACGCTACTGAGGCTGAAAGCGTGATTGATATTGCCCACGCTGTCGATGGTCCGGTATATATCCGTCAGCTCCGTGGTGAAGTAAGCAGAATTTTCCCTAAAGATGAGCCATTTGTCTTTAACCATGCTCGAGTGTTATCGGAGGGTGAAGAGGTCACTTTGATTACTTCGGGCATTATGACCGAGGAGGCCTTGCGCGCAATGCCGCTAATCAAAGAGCGCGGTGTTCGAGTCAAGCACCTACATGTTTCGACGATAAAACCTTTCAACGATCCGCAGGTAATCGCTGCAGTCACCTCAGCATCAAAGGGTGTCGTGACCATGGAAAACCACAGCGTTATCGGTGGCATAGGTTCTGCAGTAGCAGAGGTAATGGCCGAGCACGGAGCAGGCATCCCTTTGAAGCGCATTGGCATCAAAGATACCTACGCTCACGGCGCTAGCCAAAAATACTTATTGGAAGAACTTGGATTGAACGCTCAGTCACTGGTGGCTGCAATTGAGGAGTTGACTGGACAAAACCTTAATATTGCGGCTGAAGATCTGGCTGCCGTGAGGGTTGCAGATGTCCACAGCGCAGCGAAAGCGGAGGCCCTCTAAATGAGTCAATTAGTTATCAGCTATCAACTGCTAAGTTCCGACCCACAAGGGCTTGCAGACGCGATTCGTGTCGAGCAGTCGATCGAGTTTCCCAACGAGCTGGCTCAAGAGTGGATTCAGCGGGATGTCGTGGGTCAAATAGTCAATATGGGTGCCACCGTGAATGGAGTAACCAAGGTCGACATCGCCTACAATCCTGACAACACCGGCTATGAACTTCCACAATTGCTAAATGTTCTTTATGGCAACGTCTCTATCCTTCCCGGGGTGCGGATCACGGCTGTCAACTTTCCTGAATCTATTTTGAGTAAGTTCAAGGGTCCTCGATTTGGGGTTGACGGTTTGCGAAAGACGTTAAACGCTCCGACTCGGCCCTTGGCCAGTACCGCTTTAAAGCCGATGGGATCCTCTTCCAAGCAATTCGCTCAGATGGCTTACCAGATTGCGAAGGCCGGCTTTGACACAATCAAAGATGATCACTCACTTGCCAACCAACCATGGTCTCTCTGGCGAGAGCGCGTAGAAGTAATCAGCGAAGCTGTTCGACGCGCAAATGCTGAAACCGGTGGAAATTGCATTTATGCGCCAAGTTTGAACTTGCCCAGCGATCAAATAGCCCAGGCAGCTCGTGATGCCAAGGCGCTAGGTGCAGGTGCCCTACTGATCCTGCCTGGAATCTCTGGATTCGACGTGATGAGGTCGTTGGCCGAAGACGATGAAATTGGACTTCCAATTATGGGGCACCCGGCGCTGCTGGGAAGCTTTGTTACGTCGAAAGAACAAGGGCTGAGTCATGGAGTTATTTTTGGTCAGCTCATGCGTATTGCAGGTGCGGACATCGGGATTTTCCCCAACTTCGGCGGAAGGTTCTCGTTTAGCAAAGCCGAGTGCAATGAGATAGCGCTTGCTGGTCGCAGTGAGCTGTCTCACCTCGAGCCACTTTGGTTGTCTCCAGCCGGTGGCATGACCCTTGATCGAATCGAAGAGATGATTGATTTTTATGGGAAAGACACTGCCTCGTTGATCGGTGGAGCACTGCATCGCGGCGACCTATACGAGAATTCACTCGCTATGGTTCAGAAAATGGAATCTTTGTCCTAGCTTCACATCTAGGCTCTGACGGAAATACCTCTCATGCCCCAATGGTTGTGACGCTTCCGTCGAAGCGGCGGCTACCAATAAACGTTGAAACAACACTTCGACTCAGGGAGTTGGGAGATATGTTCGAATGAAGAAAGAATCCATGATTAAAGTTTCTAGCCGCCAACTTGCTGTGCGAGGCGTTGGTTTACTAGCTCTGTTGTCAGTATCGATGATGCACAGAGGCACTACTCAGATCGAGTCGTCAAGTGGAGTGAGCATATGTTATTTTTTGGGGATGGACATAATATTCGCGCAGATGATGATTCAGCATCATCGGCAGGCAATAAACATGTCCGCGCCTGCTCTAACCCATGCAGTGAATCCAGGGGTGCTGCTGCTCGACGAGCCGCTGTCCAACCTGGATGCGGCCCTACGACTTGAGATGCGGGCGGAGCGGAAGCGGCTTCATCAACGGATCGGCTGCACTATTCTCTTCGTGACGCACGATCAACTCGAAGCCATTACCTTGGCTGAATTAATAGCAGTCATAAAGAGTGGACGAATACAACAGTACGACGCACCCCTGAAGGCGTACAAAGAATCCGCGAATCGATTCGTGGCCGAGTTCGTAGGGAACCCGCCGATGGACAATGTCGAGCCGCAGGACGGTGCAGGCCTGTTTGACCTAATTGTGTCGTCAGTAAAGTGGCCGGGCCTTAAGTCCACTATCTCAGCGATGGGGATCCACCCGGAAGCAGTTCGAATCGTGGGATCCGGCGCATCGAAGACCGACCTTGACCGGAGCTTGCGATTCGAAGCCATAGTTGAGATGATCTTGCCCTCAGGGCCGGAATGGATCGTAAACCTCCGAGTGGTCGACCACTCGGCCTTCGCCCTGCGCTGGGAGGATCCTACTTTCGTCGTCGGCGACCTAGTAATGGCACAGATCGACCGAAGTGAAATCCAAATGTTCGGTGCCGATGCCGATCGAGTGGTCCTCCCATCCACCACGAGCAACGGCGCGAAAACCCCATAGCTTCAAACTAGAACATCTGATCCGCTTCACTGGCCCACAAGCAAAGGAGCAGCACATGGCAGCATCGCAGCCAGGCAAACCCTTCAACAATGAAATCGTTCCGAAGCGTCCCGGTGGGCAACTAGAGGAAATCTCTGAAGAGCTTGCAGATCTCGCTGAATCCGCTGCCCGTGAGGCTGGACACTACGTGAGCGAGAAGTTCCGCGAAGGTGTCTCGGCTGAAGAGAAGGCGGGATACCAAGATCTGGTCACCGAGCATGACCGAACGGCCGAGCGGCTCATCACCCAACGGGTTATGCGCAAGCACCCTGACTCGACCATCATCGGTGAGGAGGGCGGTCGCACCGGGAACGGGGCAGCACGTTGGTACGTTGACCCAATCGACGGGACCAGCAACTTCGCCGTAGGCGTGCCCTTCTACTGCGTCTCCATCGGTGTGGTTCTCGACGATCAACTCGTTGCCGCGGCACTTTACGATCCGGAGCGCGACGAGATGTTCCGCGCTTCGAAAAGTGCAGCTACTCTCAACGGAAGCCCTCTCCTTGCGCGTGGTGCAGACTCCGATAACACGGCCCTCCTCTTCACCTCATTTCCCTACGAGGGGGGGCGTGCCTCCGCGGGGGACCACGAGCAGTTCTCCTCGATGGTCGGATCGTTCCGGTCCGTCCGCCGGCTCGGTTCATCCGCATTGGGCCTCGCGTACGTGGCGGCGGGCCGTGGAGACGTCGCTCTCGATCTGAGCGCAAAGCCGTGGGACATCGCGGCGGGCCTATTCCTGGTCCAACAGGCTGGAGGCCACTTCGTCACGGAAGCCGAGGCCAGCGAAGCGCCCTGGGACGCTCGTCGGTACGTCGCCTCCGTGAGCGATTTCGACGTCGCGCAATCGTGTATTCGGGACATCGTTTCCCACCCCGTACCAGGATGACGGCGCCCGCTCTAGGGTCGCGCTGTGATAACTGCCTGAAAAGCCGAGTAGCGTAAGCCTGTGGGCGAGGCTCTCGGCGCGACGGTCTAGATCAGGCGGAAAATACCATCCACCCGGTTAAATGTTTGCAACTTGCTTCCAAGTTTTGTTTCAGGCTTCATTGTTTCTCCCAGCTCATTTTTTGATACTAAATCACTGGCCCCGAACCTAAGTTGAGTGTAAATGAGCCTGCAAGGGCGAGCCTAATTTCCGCTGTAAGTATGAATCTTGAGGGAGCTCTATTGTTATGGCACTAAGACCGGCTGTAAAACTTAGATTCTTAGCCTGAATTGTCTTCGGAGAAGATGCTGGTGATTGACAGGCGCAAAAACACGCGCGAGATCCAAATGATCGCAATTGCAAACATAATCATTCTGGCGTCTGGATCCATAACCACTCCATTCCTAAATCCCTCAGACAAAAACCGACAATAGAAAAGATTATTAGGTTCGGGGCGAATTAGATTTAGCTCAACGACCGAGAACTCTCACCGCTAGCCCAAAGTGATCTTGGGTCATAATTTGAGCAAATAACGGATCCAACCTAAATCCAGTTCAAACGCCCTTAGGGGTTTGTTCTTGTCGCATAGCTAGCAATTCATTCGAGAAACATAATCAGAATTGAGCCCTCACGCTTTGGGTTATCCACACTTACCCAGCAATGGAATGGGCTCAAGTTGGGCACGAATTGAGGCGAGGAGAGCAACAAGCCCGCTAATCAGGGCCCCTAGGGTGGGCGATACTGGGCTCGAACCAGCGACCTCTTACGTGTCAGGGAGGCTTGTTGCCGCTCCGCCAATCGTTCGGTCTGTGTTGCTGCAGGTGGGGGAGGTTTTTTAGTGGGCTCTTTGCAAGGGGCTCTAGTCATTTATTTATTTTTCTAACTGGGCAGAAATGGTGTTGATTATTATGGCAAGTTCAGAATGGACGCTCCATTACCAAAGCGCACGTAGAGTGCACGATGGCTCTGGTCGTAGAGCACAACCCGCCAATCTATTGGAAAATGCCGGTACAGAGAACTGACTCTCAATCAGTGGGTTCCCGGTTCAGGTCCGGAAGCGAGCCAAGTAAATAGGCACTCTGCCTCCTTATTTACAGGGCTCTGTCCTGCCTAAAGACTTGAGAAATCCGGGGCAAGCCTCAGCCATCCCAAATAAGGAGACGAGCTTCGCCCCCGAGTCATCAGTGCTTCGTGTCAAACACAGTTCGCTAAGTGCGGGGATACGGGCTTCGTGTGGCTACTACTGTTCGGCAGACTGCTCGGCTGTTCTTGCGGTCACTGTGATCGTGGCGCTCTCATTATCCATATGGGATCGGTCCCGCAGGCTCAATGTCGACCTCCCGGTTCGTCCAATGGTTTTCTTTGTTGCCAAAATTGCGGCTTATCTACTAGTGGGTGGCGGAATAGTGTTCATGCTGAACTTGCCACAATGGGTGGTCTAATGCACATCAGTCGAATTGGTGCCGTTGAGGCAGCTGCCGGAAAGATATTATTGTGCTACCTGCCGTGGCGGCAGCTGTGGTGGGTGGTGTAAGCCTTTTTGGTGGTAGAGGCAAGCTATTCAATGCAGCTAGAGGAGCTGTTGTAATCTCCATAATCGATAACCGCTTGGGCCTAATGGGCGTCACTGCTGGAGTGAGCTTCATTGTGACCGGAGTAGTGCTTGCACTCGCCGCGACGGTGGATGCCTTGGCTCGAAAACAGGGGCCGGGAATGCGCATCTAATAATCTATGAATTATCAAGTGTTCACGTTCGGCGAATCAACTTCCCCTAGGTCGGAGCAGCTTGCTTATTAGTGAAAATCAGTCTTGCTGGAGAATTCTTTGATTACCCTTATGCAATGAATAAAAGCCTAAGACCAGGAGCACTTGATGGCCTATCGGGGTTTGACCATATTCTCTTGGTTCCATTCGATCACTTGAATGCTGACCGGGGAGTTCTCAAAAATGCTGACCCGAAAAGCGACATCGTGCTTCTTGTTCAGAGCGAACGAATGGTCACGGGTCGCCCCTTTCATAAAGAGCGTCTGTTCTTCTTGATCTCCTCTGCTAGGCACTTCGCTATGGAGCTGGAAAAGTCTGGTTTTACTGTTTTGTTTATCGAGGCTGAGACCACAGTTGCTGGAATCACTCAGGCTCGAGAGGCCGTTGGGGAGTTACCGGTCTTATGTGCAGAGCCTTCTTCATTCAAGCAAAAGTCGCAGCTAGCGAAGTTTGGTGTCGAGTTTGTAGAGAATGACTTCTTCTTGACACCAAGAGGGTTGTTTCAGGAGTGGGCCGGAAGCCAAAAGAGCTTTGTAATGGAGAATTTCTATCGGATTCAAAGAGTGCGTCTCGATTTGCTAGTCACGGACGGCAAGCCCGAGCAGGGCCGCTGGAACTTCGATGCCGATAACCGGTTGCCACCGCCAAAGAATTACACCTGGCCCGAAAGACTCACTCACACTCGCGATGAAATCGATCGCGAAGTGTCAGAGAGGCTGGGTTATCAACCAACCTACAGCTGGGCCACGACTCGTGAGGGTGCGCTTAGGCAACTTGAGCATTTTTTAGAACACCACCTGGCGGGTTTCGGTCCTTACGAAGATGCCGTGACACTTGATGAATGGTCGCTGCACCACAGTCTGCTGAGCCCTTATCTCAATAATGGCTTGATTACCCCCGCCGAGGTAGTTTCGGCCGCCATCGATCGCTACAACCAAGGTAAGGCGCCCATTGAGTCAGTCGAAGCCTTCGTTCGGCAAATCATCGGTTGGCGCGAATACATAAACGGCATGTACTGGTTTTTGGGCGAAGACTACAAAAAGCAAAATGGGCTCAGCGCGAATAGAAAATTGCTTCCACTATTTAATGATTCATCCAAAACCAAGATGAACTGCGTCAGCCAAGTTGTTTCCCATGTCGAGACGCGCGCCTGGACCCACCACATTCCAAGGCTCATGATTCTGAGTAACTTGGCTCTTGTCACTGGAACCAACCCGCAGGATTTTCTAGATTGGATGCGAGAGCAGTTTGTTGACGCAGCTGAATGGGTGATGGTGCCAAACATAATCGGCATGGGAGTCCATGCCGATAGCGGCCGACTTATGACTAAGCCCTATGCGGCAGGTGGTG
>Ga0307983_1000526_pt1 | contig 19372 bp, 14 predicted proteins | sample OrgLakmetagen991_FD_201845 | JGI IMG/M metagenome (GOLD analysis project Ga0307983, IMG submission 201845) | Saline water microbial communities from Organic Lake, Antarctica - #991 | ecosystem: Environmental > Aquatic > Non-marine Saline and Alkaline > Saline | place: Antarctica: Organic Lake...
ATCGCCTGAAGGAGATGAAGGCCAAACTCTCAACCAAAATGGTCGGAGAAACCCTTGAGCTTCACTGCGAGAACTCTTTCAACATGATTCGTGCAACCTCTTTCCCTAAGGCGTACTTTGAGAAAGACAACGATGCCAAAAAGGGCAGCAAAGGCGACTAAATCTTCCGCGACTTGGATGATGACAAGAACGAGATCGTCTCAATCATGTTTGAGATGAAGAACGAAAACGACACGACAGCCACAAAGAAAAAGAATATCGATTTCTTGAAAGAACTCGATAGGGACCGCAATGAAAAAGGTTGCGAATATGCAGTCTTGGTCTCATTACTCGAGGAAGACAGTGAGCTCTACAACGGCGGCATAGTTGACGTTTCTTACCTCTATCCAAAGATGTATGTGGTCCGCCCGCAATTCTTCATCCCCATGATTTCGCTACTCAGAAACGCGGGATTGAATTCCTTGCAGTTCAAGAGCAAGCTGGCCCTTATGGAGTCACGGAACGTCGATGTCACGAACTTTGAAAAAGACCTAGAAGAGTTCAAGACAAGCTTCGGCAAGAATTATGAGCTTGCCTCCAGAAGGTTTGGCGAGGCCATTGATGAAATTGACAAGTCAATCGCAGGCCTTGAAAAAGTGAAGACCACACTCAAGAGCTCCGAGAAAAACTTGAGGCTAGCAAATGACAAGATCGACACTGTGACCGTCACCAAGTTGACTAAAAACAATCCGACCATGGCCAAGAAGTTTAAGGAACTGCCGGGAGTTTAGTGAGCCCTGACAACCCGAACTGAGATGGCATTTGGACCACCCCACTGGGGGTGGTCCAAATGTTGTTAAACAAAACGTTGACGAGTCAAATTTGAGAGTCGAGAGATGCTTTTAGATATCAAGGGCACGATAGTGAACGCCTTCATTGAGCCACAGTTCAAAGAGGTCAGTAGTGGCCACCTGGTTACTGTCCAGTACTCAGATCTAGATGCCCTGGGCCGCTTCAAGCATCACATGCAGGGTGATACCCGGATCGACCTAGCTGACAAGTACTTCCATTTCACCGGCTTTACGCAGCTGTTAGGCCTCAATCACTACATCAGCGGCCAAAGAATTGCACTACAAGAGCTGCTGGTCGCTGAAGACGTTAGCCCAGCTCCAGTTGCCTATAGCTGGCACGGCCGGGAGGATCACACCAAGGACGAAGACGGGAATCTCATTCAGGGTGACGATTGGCAGGGCTCTTCTCTGCCTAAACACATCAATAAAGCGAGGTCGGAGCTGCCCACATCGCTTATCGAGTTCTACGTCTATCCGTTGTTTACAGTCCCACCAGAGCTGACCGAAATAAAGAGCCCCAGAGGGGCGTAATCGATCAGCCTAAAGGTGGGCGGAGACGATGAAAAGTTCTTTACAGCCCGGTAACAAGGGCTTGGATCCCAAGGGCTGACGGCAACCCCACGTAAGTTTTTAATCGTTTTGCTTAAGTCTCGGCCTTTGGAACCTTGCATTCATAATGCTTCCGAAATCTGCTCGAATGTATGCATTCCCAGGTTGGTAGTTTGGTTTTAGGGCTCCGATAGATCTACTCCACAACTTGAGGCTGCGATGAAACGTTTTCTTTCAACTCCAAGAACAGAGTGGTCATTTCTTGCTCGCTCAGTGCTGGCAGGTAGACGTTTTGACTGATGCGGCCTATGGAGGAACCGAGTGCTTGCGTTGGTCTAGAAGAGGGTCCTTGATCAAATAGGGCCGGTGCCGCCAGTACAGCCTTCAAGTAGGCCCTGCCTGAACCTTCCGTTTTCATGTACTTCCTGCGGATTATTTGGGAGATATACATGTCTCGGACTCCTGTTCCTAGCCCAGCAGCCTCCTTTGCTAATCGAGCCTTGGAAATCCCCGAAAAATCATCCCCCTCAACAGTGTGCAAGCCCCAGACGAGTCCACGAATCAGCGGCCACCTGTTAATTCCCGATGTCCCGTGGCCGCCGTAACGGCCTGACTTGAAATCTCCTTCAATGCTAAAAATGTAACCCCTGAGCTTAAAGATTGCTAGGTATCGCCAGAAATCGAGGTCTTGAATCGCCTCGATTGGGAGCTCGCGAGACATGAGTACCGCAGTCTTTGCGAATTCCTCTTCCGTCTCGTTCCTTCGATACGCCAGACTTCTTGTTTTATCCTCGTAAATGTGCCTCCGAGTGGTTTCAAACTCGACTAATAAAGACTCGAGAGTTGATTGATTGAAGTCAATCGACGGCTGCTTGCGCTTAATCCGATCTAGAAACACCTTGTCATCAAAACCCGCTGGAGATTGTGGCTGACCATGCAGACCGTACTGCTCCACGAGTGACCCAACCTTCAATGCATCTTTGGCGCTCAGTGATGGGTAGCCCTTAATCATCTTCGTCTCCTCCTAGGGTTTCTAGTAGACCCTTAATTACCTCGGGTACGGCAAGCATGCTTGCAGCCGCCTTTGAAGGCGAGTCTAAAATATGGTCCATAACATCGGCTTCGGCTGGAAGCTTGAGCCGGCTGGAGAAAAGTCTATAAACTGCCGATTCTTTAACTAGGGCCTGTTCGTCGCTCGATGCAATGTCGGAATACTGCTCTTTGGCCTCATAGGCCAGCGATTGCACGAGAGAGGTTAGAAGAAGTGACTCAAGTGCAGTCTTTGCCTCTGGGTTTGCTACCTGTAAAGCGTCGAGAAGCTCCTTGTCAACATAGAAGTCAAATGCGTCTTCGAATGACTCCGCTGTGAGTAAGGCCTCGGTGGCCTTGAAGTAAATCCAGCTCTTAGGCGTGAGGCCGAAGGTCTTCTTGAGCTCGGCATTCATGGGCTTCGGGGTGGGCATGTCGTCAACACCAAAGGGCTTCAAAGCAAACTGTTGCTTTGACAGCAATGCGCCATTTTTACGAGGTTTAGTTCCGCTTTGAGAAGGGATATTTTTGTTATGAACCAGAGCCACTTCAATCGAATAGGCCCCATTCGAGTTTGAGAGGATATCCGACCCCGAGACGATGCCCTTCTCATTTATACTATAAATTTCTGCGAGCCCAAAAAGCGAGCCTCGATAAAGAACCTCCGAAGACATTTTCGGTGACTTTGGGCCATCGATCGCGACAATTAGAACGTCGACATCCTTCAAGTCCATAACCATTTGCAGGGCTGCAGACTCGAGCTTTGACCTTTCCTTTATTTCAATAGAGAGCCCCGCCACACGCATCTCAGCTGGAGCAATAGTCAGGGAATCTTTGCTTTCCAGGGTGAAATTCCCAGACGAGGTTTGTACTTTGAGGAATATTGAGTTTCGCATTTGGCCTTCCAGGGCCTTGCTTCCAATAAAAGGCCGAAGGGTGACCCCTTCGTTTCTTGCCAATAAATCCATTATTCAGCCCCCTCGTCAATTCCCTCAACCGACATGAACGGCCTGAGAGTCCATAGGTCGAAATATTCTCGACTCGTCCACTCGAATCGGCTCTCAACTTTGCTCAAGGTACCCGTGAAAATGTTTGGGCTGCCCTTGCTCGATGAGAACCCTTCCGGTGTAGAGGTCACTTTTTCGAACAGTCTTGTACTCGCCTCCACCCAGGCACCGTCCTCAAGAACCTCCCAACCGATTCGAACACTAACCCTTAACTCGTCGATTAGTTCAACTTGCCTAATTCGAAGAATCCGACTCGAATTCGCCACCCTTGAGCCTGGGGATTTGCCGTCCATGATCCCAGCTTCGGCGCTCAAAAGTTCGACAGGCGATTTGCTCGGTATCGGCTTAGGTGGTTTTGAGATGGCGCTGTCGCCCTTGATTCCGAGTAGGTTTCTGAAGAGAGGGAGATCTTGTTCCATTTCGGGCAGCTTCCCCATGTGCTCCTTGCGAAATTTATCCACGTTTTGCTTTATGGCCGCGATAATTTGCTTCGAATGCTTCACAGTAGCCTCGTCGAGACCATTGTTTACTTCAGGCCACTGATTGTGCAAAGGCGGCTCAATTTTTCTGAGCAAAGCGGCAGATTCCGCATGAGATTCATTGGTCACTTCGAAGATTGCCCGCACAAAGGGAACGTGGTCTCGAGCATTTTTTGGGAAAGGTTGATAGGTAACGATCATCCCATCTCGAATAAGTGCTACTAAGCTCCAGTTTTTCTCAGGATTTGCGTGGGAAAAACCTAGCCCAGGCCGAAGGTCAATTCCTAAGACGAGGCGCCCAGCTGATGGGATTTCTAATGTTGAAATCGATGTGTGAATATAACTGGCACCACTGGCCGTCTCCCATGACTTGATTTCCTGGGACTGAGTTTGGCGGTAGGCAGAAATGAAAGGCTCAAGGCTTTCATTCGTTGCGATTGGGACTTGCTCGCCGTCCTCATCAATTACTTCAAAATCAGCACCTTCGTTTTGCATCAAGGGCCACCAATTTCGAGCAATTGAAGCAGCCACGTCTTCTGGCTTGGCCTTTGGTTCAAAGAACACCATCGTTGTGCCCGTATCTAGTTGGGCGCCTAATTTTCTGGACTCCAAACCCGGGATTCCGAGTGAGTTCACCAAAACGTCTGCCTCGCTATCGACGAATGGAGCGGGACGGATTCCACCTGGTGTGGATTTTCCAAACATCGCCATGCCTGTGAACTTTGTTGTCTCGGAGCTGTGATTCTCCCAGTAGGTGGATCCTAAAAGTCTCGAATGAACTCCGTCAGCAGAGGAGTCTGGCTGGAAGCAGGTGTAAGTGAGAATTGTTCGAGCCGCGGAGATGCCGATTACTGCCTTCTTTCCCTCTCCGTAAGACCCCAAACCCTTGCCGGCCGATGCTGAATCCCTGACGTGGGAAATCAGCGCGTCACGCATTTTATTTTTTATCTCTCGCCCTGACGAGTCACGGGTTTGCGATGAGCGTTCCCACTGACCGTACATTCCAGATGTACCGGTCTCCGTGGCCACCAATAGGCGAATACTGCTTAGCTTTCCAGAAACCAAGTCGCTGTCGTCAAGCCTCATTGCGCCCTTTGCGTCTTTCGAAAGCTCGGAATAGTGGCTGGAGATATCCTGTAGTGAAAGATTGCTAGAAAGCTTGATGGCCTCTTCGCCGGTCAGCTTCAGAAACCTGAGAACGAGCTTTGGCTTCACCCCGGGGGAATAATCCTCCCGACTCGCATCAACAAAGTTCTGAACCAGCTCTCGGACAAAGACCTCTGTGTTATCGGGGATAGATTCCTGAGAAGCGAGTTCTGATTTTTTCCGACTAATGTCCCAGCCAGCGTAGATCGTGCTCATATTGGGAGGTGTGTATTCTGCATCTCCGCGTTTTTCCCATTCCCAGTTCATGGTCTCCTTTTGGATAGACAATCAGGTTACATGCCCCATCCGACATTTTAATTGTCAACTTTTTGTTCGAAACGAATTTGCATGCTCAAGTCGATGTAAGGCTCCCCATCTATTGCGTAGAGAGTTCCGAACTTGTGACGGGAAACGCCTGGGGTGTCAAAGTACGCTCTAGCGAGAAGATATTCCCTAAAGGAGTCCTCGTTACTAGCGGAGAGGGACAATAAAGATCCGTCTGGCTTGACAATTATGTAGCCACCATATGCTTTTAAATTGGCTTGCCATGGTCTGCCAGGAGTCATGCCGAGTGCGATAGCTCTAAGGAATTGGCCCACCTTGTATTCCGTTTGCTGACTCGCAGATTGGTTCAGAGTTGCTTCAGGAAGGAGAGCGCTTAGCCTCTTCCCTTTTCCTTGGAAGTAGGTCAACAGCATCCGACCTAGAAGCAAGTGCAAATCGTCATCAAAAAATTCCAAGTTGCTTCTGAATTTCTCACTTCTTGCTCCCACTGGCTCTACCTTGATTCCAGCCGATTCGAACCCTTGAAATAGTTGCCTGACTTTTGATTTTGCATGCTGAGCTGCAAGCTCTTGGGCACCAGGAAGGTCCGTCGCCAATCGGTATTGAAACAGAGTGTGAGTGCTCGAATTCATGAGTGTCGCGGCTCCGCCCACTTCGGACTTTATCGAATAGCCAAAAAGCGTATCTTCTCCAGTAGTCGCGTTAGCAATGTGTGCCTTCAGGTCAACCTTTTCACCCGAAGATGCCTTAATTGACTTTATTCCTAGCCTTGAGAGCAAGGACTCAATATGCGGGATCGGAAACGCACCCTTATTCAAAGAACCTGTGGGGCGGGGAAAAGTGCGAAGTGCATGAATAATCTCTGTTCTAGACACGAGGCCGGCACTTGAGTCGTAGAACTCCTCTTTCGTTTTGAACAGTTTGATACCGGAAGAGTCGTCTCTCAGGATGTCAATAATGCGCATTTTCGCGGGCTTGGGTTTGAGCTCCGCATCGGCTTCCGCTAACTCCCCCTCTGCCAGAAGCTTCAAAAAAGCGTAAGCCTCAGACCACTCCCCCCAATTCCCTGTTAGCACGGTTAGGCCAAGGCCTTCCTGATCGCCTTGGCAAACGCCTTGATTGCGGGGACTGCAACTGAGTTGCCGAGCTGCTTCATCGCTTGAGTTTCGGAAACTTCATCGGGAAATTCATACCACTCTGGGAACCCTTGCATCTGAAGACCCTGCTTGGGTGTAACTCTTTTGGGGGAGCCGTCGACAAGGTATGTATCCCAGTTTCTTCGGTCGTGCAATCCTGAACCCCGACCCCCCACTCTCAGGGTGTAACCAACCTCTCTACCTGTTTCCCCGCCCATTATCTGGTCCAGGGTCACCGCTAGCGGAACCGGCTTTGGCGCTTGAAATTTCTCGAAAGCAGCTTGCTCGCGAAACCCAATGATAAAGAGTCTGGGTCTGTGTTGGGGGACACCGTAGTCCGAGGCTTTGACCAGGTGTTCCGAAAAGTGATACCCAGCTGCAGTTAGTTGAGCCCGTATCACGTCCATAGTTTCAATCCCCGACTCGGATTTGTGAGTAAGCAGGCCCCTTACGTTTTCAAGGAAAAATGCTCCAGGCTTCTTCGCCTCCAGGATCTTCAGAATGTCGAAGAACAGGGTGCCCCTCGTCTCGTACATTCCTTTCTTTAGACCAGCTTGGCTAAAGGGCTGACATGGGAAACCTCCACAGAGCAAGTCGAAGTCAGGAATGTCCTGCTCGATGGTGTCACTTTCGGAGACCGTCCTTATGTCTCCCACAAACTTCTTTACTTCGGATTTTTCGCTACCAAAGATGCCGCGATTTCGAGCCGCGAAGTTGTGCCGATAAGTCTTTCGGGCTGGCTCATCCCATTCAGATATAAAAACACATGTCGCACCCACAGAGTCAAGGGCCAGGTGGAATCCACCTATTCCTGCGAATAGGTCGATGAAACGTATTTTCTTGCTCACTTGGCACCTCTCCTGTAAATGCTAGGGCGTAGGCCTGACCTTTTTCTTGCGATTGCAATCTGGTCAGAGATAAATGTACAGGCACCTGCGGGACTCCTGCGTTCCAAGACCCGCTGCAGGGCCGCTCATAAAGCATTCACATCGCCCAATCTGGGAAGGATTTACTTGGTCTAGAAGTAGGATGAAGACAAAATCCCAGGGAGTTGTCATTGCAAGAATTTTCATTGAACAAAGCCGTCATTGAGATGCTGGATCAGGGAGTCGACTACGTGGGTGTCCCAATGGACTTGGAAGCTCACGGTGAGGAAGCAGGCGGGAAGGCAAGTCTCTTCAGGGTTACCACGAGTGACACGCTGGACGCCACATTTGCACTTGTCGTTTGGGATGGGTTCACTCCGGAGATACGAATCCACAATTTTGAAAATGGTTTGCAGAAACACGAGCGACTCAAGAGCGCGGGGCGTATGTCAATTATGACCTGTAAGGATGACAACTGGATGGTGGAACTTACGGCCCTGAAGTATTCAACTGACGGGGGCAGGCCGACCCTCAAAGTTCCAACCATGGAAGAACTAGACGAGCTCGTCTCTCAGGATTTCACTGAGCTTATGCTGGCACTTGGAGCCCTGAAGGTCGGCACAAGAGGGGCAATAGACGCAGAGACGAGCCGCAGAAAAAACTACTTGGCAATGACCGTGAAGCCCAATGAGCTTGATCCAATTCTTGCTGCGTACACTGCCACCAGAGTTTTAGCCGTAGTGAAGGACTTCGGGCTATGAGTGAGGCATCTCTGATACTTCCCGAGGGTGAGTATCCACAGATGGTTGCGGGCGCTGCCTACTGGATTGGCCAGACCTTTGGTGAGGAGTTGGGTACTTATATCCACAATGTTTACAAGGCAGACGGACAGCACAAATGGTTCTCCGAGCTCAAGCAATATCGAACTGCAAATGGTCAGTCTTTCGCCTTCGATGACTACAAAGACCCACGCTTCATTCTTGGAGAGCAATTAAAAAAGGACTCCGCATTTCCTGAAATAATTCCGAATTGGGATGAAACATGGCGGAGCACGGCATTCACGGTCCGGAGCAAGTTGCAGTCTTGGGGGCATCACCGTGCAAACCCATCCATCATGAACTTAAGGGTGTTGGCGGAGACTATGGGTCAGCTTGTCTCGGGATATAAAATGGAAGACCCGATAAATGCCTTAATAGGCAGGTGTAATTCGATTCTCAATAAGAGCTACATTCAACCCGCCCGCCCTATAATTATTGATCTTCCCATTGATGCTGAACCAGTTGTTGAGATAGTCGAGCAATATCGCGCTAAGCCACCAATCGGCTCTCGGTGGACAAGCGAAAAGCCAACCCGCAAGCTCTGGCTGAGTAGCGCAACAGGAGACGTCACGGAGAGCGGGAGGTCAGTCAAGAACCAGTTGGGGGTCGAAGCCGACTCCATCCTTGCAAAATGGCTCATCTACTTCCCATCAGGCGGCGAAGTCTTTGTGGACGATAAAAGCGGAGCAGTAATTGGCTTTAAAAAGGGAGATGCCTACCTAATTGGTTGGTTTGGCACCGAACCTGACTATGGCGAGGATGTAATACGCGGGTTCTTCACTGACAAAGAGTATATTTACACTGGAGATGATGTCCAAGAGATTGCTAGCGATGTTTCACTAATGGAGTCGATTGGCTCAGGTGCCGAAGAATTGATCTTAGATTTATCAAAAAAATTGAATCCAGGCCAGCGCATCTTGATCACGGATTACGGCGACATCGCGGTCGAAGAAAATGACGAAGGTTTCGTCAAGGTCACGACCGCTAATGCATCCAACTGGTTTGAAGGGCATTTGCCCGGTTAGCTCATAACGAATCCCAGCCAATTTCTTCCCTTAAGAATCGACGGCTCAGTCTCACTCTCTGGTTGTCATCCCTTGAAATCCGAACTGTCTGACGAAACCAAATGTTTAGCTTTTTTAGGCCATCAGGTTGCCCTAAACAATCCAATAAGACTTCGTCTACCTTGTCTGTCAGAGGGCGCTGTTCGTTCCAGAGAACATTTAAGTACATAGCCCCTGCGTACTCCGAGAGAACTGCGGAACTCAATGCGGAGGCCATGAGCCTCTCGGAAATCTGCCGGAGCCGGAGGTCATCTTTAGCTCGGAATGCTATGGCTCTTGCTTGAAGCGTCTGCACCCCACTTACGTTAAAGTCGTCACCCAAAAGAGACCAGTTAAGGTAGCCAATTTTTGATGCTGACGCCGCTATCGCAACAGCTTCAATTTCGTTTTCCCATAGAAAAACGGAAGCCGCCACCTTGTCTAACTCATGAGTTTTCTTTAGATCAGGATCGAAGACGGCAGGGGAACCAAGCAGGACGGGCATCCAATATTTGCCTGATCTTCTGAAGAAAATCTGGCCCTCTCCGGGCCTTAACGTCGGGGCGGACTGGGACATCAATACTTCTGCAATGTTTTGTATCACACCCCCGCGAATCACACCAGACTCAGGGTTTCTATTTGTTGGTGCGTATTCGATGGAGGGAAACAGCCACGCTCGTGATTTAGCAGAGAAAACAAGATTTGCAGTTGTTTTGCAACCCAAACCTGGACCTTGGATCAGAATTGTGTTCCGGACTCGAATGCCGGTAAATAGGCTTGAGGGTCTGATCGCGTAGGTGCTCCACCATTCTGCAGTTTCTCGTCTGGAAATAAAACGCCGCAGAGACTGATTCTTGGACCCACGCGCTAGTGAACTCATTACTATGAAAGCATGACGTCCAGTCTTCTTAAGGAGCTGCAGACTTCTCTCAAAGCAAACCTCGAAGAGGTCGTTGAAGGCGTTCGTCTCATACCCAACTATGTCTGCAACTTCGCTGGCAGTCATTTTACTTTTCTGAATGTAAGGAGGGTTCCCAATTACAACATCAAAGCCCCCTGTCGCCATTACTTGGGGAAACTCAATCACCCAATGGAAAGGCTTTGCCTCGATGGCCCATGTCTCAAACTCTATGTCCGTTCGATTTATACATTCGGCATAGTACTTGTCAGCCGATGTTCTCAAGGAGATGTACGAGCTTTCAAGCGAGTTTTTTGCAGATGCAAAACTAGCAAGGTTTGAATTTGATGCTTCCAGAAATATTTCGTAGAGACCTGCATGCTGGATAATGTCCCCCTCAAGATCTGAGAGCTTGTTATCTATCAGCAGCTTTTCGTTTTCCACTCGTGAAACGTCATTTGCATCCTTGAAGCCAACAACCAGGTTCCCTACCTTGAGATTGAAATCGAGGTCCGGGAGTGGTTCGATTTGATCCTTAGTTTCCAGGCAACTAGCCAGGGCGAGAAAAATTCTTAGCTTGGCTGTCTCTATTGCGTCTTCCATAATGTCGGTGCCATAAAGGTTCCTCAAGGCTGCGTGCTTCCTAAGGAAGTAGCGGCGATTCGGGTGAGAGGCAAGTTCCATTATGATTTTAGATCTTGGACTTACGTCCGAAATTCTGTCTGCGATGCGAGCATAAACGTCCTCCAAAACCTCAAGGGCAGCGAAAAGAAAAGCGCCGGATCCACAGGTGGGGTCAATGACTGAAAGTGAGCTAACCCTGGACCATAAGTCATCGAGGGCAGCAGTACTCTCTATTTGAGCGATGCAATCGGTCAAGAGGGTTTGGGAGTTCAGGTTGAGCGTGATCAGATCGTTGACTTCCTTCACTGCACCTGCAGCTAGGTCTAAACGGAGTTTTTCAACTCTTTCGCGCCGATAAAACATCTCTACCCAAGTCTCATCTGGAAGGCAGACTCTGAAATCAAGTTCAGCTTCATCCAGAAGATGCCATCCAGTGGGATCGCCCTCCCAGCAGGCGTACAAGTCTCCGTCGACATGGACCCAAGCGTTGGTGTCCGAGTCAAACCCATGCTTCATGGACTCGTGGATGTATGCGTCAGGGTCTAATTTCAATAATTCGAAAGGCTCAAGTTCGAGTGCAAGAACCTCATCCATGATTCTTGGAACCAAAGTTTGACCAACCATGTATCCGGTCACATCATGCTTTGTGTAGTAAGCGCCATTTTCTTTTTTGCCGCCAGCCGTGAAGTTAATGTATTGCTCAAAAATGTAGCCAATGACTTCCGGGTTGATTTCCTTAGGGGACCCAGTGGGCCTGGTATCAAGGTGCCAGGTGTAGGAATCAAAGAAAGTGAATATTTCTTCGAACGCTGAATCTGGGATGGTAATTTCAAACGACTCTTCGGCGTGCGACTTGCTGAATACTCCACCGTTTATGTAAGGAATCGCGCCTGCAATAGCCTCGATGTCGGGGTCAGCAATTACCCCGTCCTGTTTATCCAACTTGCTGAAAAAGAGCTCTAATAAATAGTCCTTATAGAAGCTGTAGAACTTGTCCTTACCTTTCAGTCCTTGGACTTTTTTTAGGCAAGACTTCAGATAGTCAGGATCTCCGTTGAGGAATTCCTTTTTCTGAAGAAAGTAGATGAACATCAGTCTGTTTAGGATCAGGGTCGCGTAGCTAGAGGAGGCTTTCGGGTCCGGAAGGCCAGAAATAATGCTTGCTAGATCCTCGTGACGCTGTTTGAACTTGGCAAAAAAGTCACTTGTGACCTTGCCTGACTCGAACTGGCCTCGAATCCTCTCTTTGACAGTATTGGGTGCTATTCCGCCATTTTTACTGTGCTCGTCGAAAGAAAATGACAACCCTGCCAACCTCTGGGCAAGGTAGTCTGGTAGGGCGTCATGACTTGTGTGGAGCCTGTCGTAGCTCAAGGATCCAGAGGAAAGCTTCTTTGGCCAGTACCAAGAATCCCCAGACTTGTGCCTGTAGCGCGTAATTCGTTCTGGGAAATATTTCTTGAGTTCTTGATCGACGCTCCTATGCCATTTTGTATTTCCCTCGCTCAGGTCCTCGATGTCGATAAACGATGCCCCTGGCAGCTGAGCTAGGACAATGAAGTTCACGGCCTCACCGGCGACAATTACCTGGTCAATCTGCGCTTTGGGTCTTAACCAATTCATAGTTTCAAGGAGTGTTATTTGGAGTCCTTTATTCTCGAATGTCGACTGCACTGCACGCCATTGTTCTCTAGACATTAGTCCCCCCTTGGTACCCGTAACTTAGTATCGTTTCAAATTCCTTGAGTCCATTATTGGCCGTGTCCAAAAGCGCACCCTTATCGTTCTGCTCCAGTATCTCCATAAGGAGCCCCCTAGTAGAGTCGACTTTCCTTGCGCGATTAAGCATCGCATTTACGAATGACCTAGAGGAGTCCAGTAGAGCGTGTTCATATGTAGCGATGTGCAATTTGTTCGCCTTGATTCGAATCTCATCATCTAACGGAAGGCCGTCAATGGCGTCACTTATGAACTCGATAATCCTCTTTCTGAGACCCAAATTCAGAAATACCGGCTTCTGTTGAGCTTGTGGGTAAAGAGCCTGCTGAACTATCTGCTCAACGCGAAGCAGGTGGTTTTCAATTTCGGGCAGGGATTCTGTCTCCAAGGACGCAGTCATTTTCAGGGCCTCCAGTTGGGTCAGGAAGCGATGTTCTCCATCGGTCCCCTGGGCTGCAAATAAATCGAATATTTGCTCCTCACCCTTTGTGGCTTGCGTGTAGACCAGAATTTCGCCCGCATTATTAGGGAAAACCCCAGATGTTGCGTGAGAGCCGTTGCCCATGTCAAGCGCCTTGGATTGTTCTGATTCGGATGCCTTATCCCAGATCGAGTATGCGAGTGACGCATAGTCAACGTCGCCCTCGCTTCCGATCAGCCCATCTTTTCCTGAGTAGATATCGTTCACCTCGTCAGTGATGTGATCGGAGAAAATCGTCTCGCCTCCTCCCAGAATGTTCTGGTTCTTTTCTAGCCTGGCTCTTAGCCTGCCCATGAGTTTCAGTTGTTCCTCAAGCCCGTTGTGCGGCTTGAAAGAAAGTACTTGAATCTCTTTTGATTTCTGACCAACTCGGTCTACACGACCAGCCCTTTGAATGATTTTGATAATCGTCCAAGGCAGATCCCAATTGAGTATCTTTGCCGAGTCTTGAAGGTTCTGGCCCTCGCTAAGGACATCTGTCGCGAGCAAAACTTGCAGTTCAGTCGACTCATCTGGCAGGCCACCTAGGTCCTCGTTCGATACGGGTGAAAAACGTCTCGCCATCTTGGTCGGATTTTGTGACCCTCCAGTGACTGCACCTATTTTCACATTCGGCAGCCTAGGAAGTATGTGCTTCTCGACGTACCTTATTGAATCGGCGTATTCCGAAAAAACTAAAAGCTTCTCATCCTTTTTGAGGTTCTTGATTAGGCTTACTAATTCCTCAAGCTTTGAGTCATGAGCTGGATCCCAGGCGCCATGAGCATCAATAATTAGCTGCAGTGTCTCGTTATCGGCTAGAAGGCCCTCTAGGAGCTTGTCACAGTCGAATATCTCGGGGCGCACTAGTCGGAGGTCTTTTGGTTTTTGTCGAACTAGTGATTCGTAGGCCACTTTCGCCCTAACTCCCCACTGCTCTGCAGTCAGGTCTTTAGCCCAGCTGCCATCCGAGTCATGCGTCTGGACTTCGACATCTATTGCGTCGTCGATGTCGGTATCCAAGACTCCCGAATCATAGGCCCGATCTGCTAGCGTGCCAATTGGCACTTTTAGCCCATTCTCTATGGCGTATTTGAGAACGTGAGCACGCAAGAGCATTTTCTCCACGGTTATGAAGAATGCCTTAGGTGAAGAGGCTAGACGCTTTAAAACGGTGGTCTCGATGAATCCTTTGGAAGCTGTTGCACGGGTCAAATCTGCCAGCAGTAGCTCCTCTGCTGGATTTTCCGGTTTGAAGTCGTTTGCGAAGTACTTACCAAGTTGATAGCGCGCGTAAGTCATTCCTTCGATGGCCTCGAAGTTCTTGAGGCTAACTAGCTGGTCGCATGGGTCATTTGGTCCACCAGGGTACTCAAGTGGCAGAGGCAGGCGTTTGGGGAAATGAAACCGAGTTCCATCGTTGTACTCAAAGTACTTTTCACCGGTTTTGGAATCCGTCTTGGAGTAGTTCTCCAGAAGATATCCACGGGTCCTTCTAACTAGATAGAGGCTAAGAAGACGTTTCCAGTCCTCTGCCTCTTTGGATTCTTCAAATGCCTTCAAAGATGAAGTTTGACCATTGACTTTTTCCTGGAACTTCTGGAGCTCTGGCTTAGTAAGTCCTTGGATGTAAACTTCCGGCCTAATGCCAAGATCCGAGGACTTATCGATCTTCAGCGCCAGTTGTCCGGAAATGTCGAGCTCATTAGCGTTAAACATTGTTGCGGTTAGAAGAATTACTTTTGACTCATTTTCTTGGATATAGTCATGCACATGCTCCCAAGCTTGGCGTGTTGTGTGCCGAAGGTTGTGAGACTCATCGATCAGCACCACTCCGTAATGTTTTAGCTCGTTGAGGTCCTTGTGCACCATGCTCAGTGGGATAACTCGTCCATGGACGTTGTAAACCTCGAAATATTTCTGCCACATTTTCACCAGGTTCTTCGGGCAAATTACCAGAACTCGCTCCCGAGAGCTGGCAGCAATGGCGGTCCCGACAACCGTCTTTCCTAATCCCACTACATCGCCAACAACAACCAGCCCGCGATTTTGCAGGATTCGCGAGCCCACTTGCACAGCCGCCAGTTGCCAGGGAACCAGGCGTTCCCGCAATAGCTCAGGGATTTCTAGGTTCAGCCCAAGCCGGGCATCTCGACTCAGCTCGTAAGCTAATCTCAGGTGCACCGTTCTAGGAGAAGGCTGTGGCTCAGCGGCCCAGCTATTTTCAAGAACTTCAATCAGTCGATCCGTTATGTCTATGGAGAAGTTGTCGTCCCAATGGTCATTGAACCACCCAGCCAGCTCTAGACCCTTTTGCTTGTCAGTTTCCTCTAGGTTCAACTCGCCAGACCCAGAAAGTCCACTTTTAGTGAAGTTAGACGAGCCCACGAAAGCAGTAAATCCCCCAGCTCCTCCATCCATGTGGCAGAGATACAACTTCGCGTGAAGCCTTCGCCTAGCCGCCAGCTTGACTCGAATGAGTTTTGATTTCAAGTCTGCGAGGAGATCCTGGAGTGCCCTCTCGTGAGCTTTGGTTTGAGGACCAAAACTTAACTGATGGACGAAACCCTCAACCGCAGCTTCGGCCCTCTCCTTTGCCATCTGAATATCCGCTAGAGGCTCACCATCTTTCCTTAGCCACTGTCTAAAATTACCCATCTCATGGTCTGACTCGTTGATGGCCATACCAACGATTAGGCGGACTGGAGAAGTCTCAAGCGGGCCATTCCTCATGCTGTTCAGCTCTTGAGATATGTCAGCCCATCCCCTGAGGTTGAAATACCCAACGCATACGTCTAGAGCCTTGGAGTGCATTACGGCCCCTCCAAGAGCATCGCCTAGGTTGACCACTTTGTTGTCAACTATTCTGCTCATTTATCCCCCACTAATTGATCGTGTTCGATCGTCCAAGGTGAAACGGGTATTTTTAACTTTACGCTCACCTTGCAGCGGACTTGTAGAAAGCGGTTTCAAAGGCGTTGAATGCAGTTTCGTAGGCTGCCGATGCCTTACCTACCTTCTGAGGGTCATAATCGACCAGCTCAATGACTCCTTTATAAGAAGCCACAACTTGATTCAGGTGCTTCTTCACAAACAAAGCAGGATCGGAAACTTTCCATTTCAGGTTCCCATCCACATCTGTTTCCATGATTGCCCTCAGTCCCGCGACCAAGGGGACCATGTATCCCTCAGGGTACTTCCAGGCAATCGCCTTGCGAGTGTATTTGGAGACTTTAATCTTGCCGCCATTCATCTTCTTCACAGCAGTGATTTTTCCAAATTTTCCATCCTGAGAGTTGTATGCGTCTGGGAAGGATTCATAAATTAGATCGAAGAGGGCTGGCATTTGACCTGCAATTTTAAAGGCGCTCAGCACTTGTGAGCTCTTTAGATCCCTTTTGAAGTTACCCCCCTTGTCTTCACTTACCTCGTAGGAGGACATGAGTCTTTCAAATTTAGTTACACAGTCACCCTTTGTGCTATAAATCTGGGGCATTGAAGGTGCGTCCACAATCTTGCCGTCTTCATCTTCAAATTGGCCTGAATAAAAAGACAAAGGAATCCAAGCAAGAGAAACGACATCTGGCGTCTTGATTTCGCCGCCATCGTTTGGCCGCCATTCGACTCGGGATGAAATCTCAGCAGGAAGCACGTTTTTTAGAGCCTCAAAGTACCCCTGTGCGTTGGCTTTAGCTTCTGTCTTTAGCTGAGCGTTATTATTTCGAGCTGCGCAAATCTCAAGCAACGCCCGGTTAAATGACTCAACGTAAATGGGGTCTTGGGAATCGATTGGGAGCAAAAGCTCAACAGGAATCAGGGTATTGAAAGACTCATCTTCGGGGTCAAGAGAATCTCTATAGTCTTTGATTTTTTGAGCAGAGCTATCCCAAACAGTCTTGAAGTCGTCCCAGAGTCTTATTGATTTTGAAGCCGCAGGGAATTCCTCCCCTAGCGCCAATTCGAGGATGTGCAATCCGACAGCAAGTGTGTTGTGGCCACCGTCTAAAATGCCTTCAATTTGTGGATTCACAAAAATAAGTTCGTATCGATTTCGTTCTAAAGCAGAGTATTCAGAGGCGGCGACCAAAATACCTTTTGACTTGTAAGCGAAAGTGTCGGGGGTTTTTTCGAGTGACTCAAGGATGTCGTTTGTTACTTTGCTGACTCGCGAATCCCTTGGGTTTGCCTCAAGGTCTAGGTCAGAAATCAATGGGATCAGATGCTTGAGTTTTACCAAACCAAAAATGCGCCTCACGAAGCCATGACATTGCTCTGATGCTTGGTCGAACTTGATTGTTACCTTGACGCTATTATTCATTTTTATTCATTTCTTTCAAGAGGCCCTCCGGGCCTTTAAGACTTCCTCCATCCGAAGAAAGTCTTTTAGGATAAGGGGTCAGGCCTTCGCTTGTCAAACGTTGTTCACAAAGACGTGTGTCCTGATCGGGTAAATAACCTTCACGCACCGCTTGTAAGTTCGGGTCTTGGGGCAAAGTCGCTCTCGGAAAATTGTTCTAGTTGAAAGAACTTGATTGCTATTAGTTAAATGCATGCCCTCTGTGGGGTCAATTCCTAGACGTCAACTATCGGAGTAATTGCATCAATCCTAGAGACGTCTATCATGTAGCCAAACTCGAGGACGTGGCTCAAGATTCTGACGACGTTTTCATAGGATGCTTCTTCTCCAGATAGTTGTAGAGCCCACTCCTTCGGGTTCTCACCAGTGCCGGTCAGTCCCATTTCACTCAGCCTGTGGACTTGGTAGATATTCATCGGGGGTTTTGTTGTTGATGCACTACCTGGGAAAGTGAGACCGATAATTTGCCCCTGCTCCCACTGAAAAACAAATTTATAACCCCTGAACGTGCGACTCGAAAGGGAGAATCTCAAGAATTTATCTTCTAGTTCGTGGAGTATCTGGACTAGATCCTCCTCTAGTCCGACCCAAAACGGTGAGTCATAGGACTTGCTTCTTAGCTCAAGGATCTCCGCTGGACTTTTACAGGCCTTGAAGGTGCCCATGATTGGAGCGGCGGTTTTGTAGGCAACCTTTGGCGCGTTTAGTCCTGGAATATTCGAGTAGTCCTGTGCCTCATGGCAAGTCATGCAGACAACTTGCATGTCTTCGGGGTTCGTGGTCTTGCCAACTAGGCCAACCTCTTCTCCAGCGGCTATAAGGGCACCGCAGTTGGTGCACTCCATCTCATCTGCCATCGTCGACTCCTAGTAGGCGTTCTTGTTTTGGGCGCTGAGTGTCATGTGTGACACATCGGAAATATTGATCTGATAGGCCTGTTCCAATGCAGTGACGAACTTGGTGGTCATGTCATTGGGGTCTAGCATTCCCTCAATCCGCTCATAGTTCGGACTTGAGTCTGAGGGGGGTGACCAGCCAAGTTGCACAAGCCGTTGTTTCTGTTTGATCGCAAAATCTTGTTCGGCAAACTGTTCTGACATGCACTCGAGTACCCAACCATTACTGGCGTAAAGGGCTTGGATGTAAATGAATTCTCTTGAGCTATGGAAGTGGAACTCAATGGCAAAGTATGCGGGGCGAACCTCTTCGATAAGCAGCTTTATCTGCTCACCGAATGCCACCCAAGACTTAAATGGCCCCTTTACTTTTTTGTTGAGCTTGGAATTCTCTCCACCCTCGAGATTCTCGAGCGCCATCTCCGAGATCTTGACATGCGCCATTTCAACTTGGAAAATCTTATTCTCGAGGTCAACAAAGGGTGCTATCTCAAAGAGAAGGTCATTAGCGGTAGGCCTCTTCTTTGGATCAAGTCGCAGCATCTTTTCCAGAAGCGCCTGTTGTCGGTCAGGGAGATCAAAAAGTTTGACACCCTCCGACTTTAGGAGGTTGTAAATCTGCGCCTCCAGCTCTTTGTTCGTCTCGTATTTCAATCCTTCAAAGTAATAGCGTTGAGTCGCGCACCACAACAATGTCAACCCGGCCGAGAAGACATCGGCTGCCCCCGTAATTGGGATGGCGGGGTTGTTCGTGAGCCTGGCCTCTAGGACTTCGGGTGCCATAAAGACAATGGTTCCACTTGGCGGTCTGCCAAATTCGTAGCCTTGAATGTTTGCCACTCCAAGGTCGAGAATCATAAACCTGTCTTCAGACAGCATGATGTTGTCGGGCTTGATGTCTAGGTGAACAAGCCCTTCAACGTGTATTGAGCGTAGTCCTGACAATAAGTCGTGGGCTAGGTTCCACCAGCCACTATCCGAAAGCCGGCCAGCATCCATTAGGTTTCCGACGCTTTGCCCCTTGACCAGTGGGTAGGCAATCCAGGGCCACGGCTCATTGCCGAATTCGATGGCGTTCAGAACATAAGCGGCACTAGTGAAATTAAGGCTTTTCTTTCCCTCGTCTATGAACTGTTCGGCCTGGTGGAAAAAGGCGGGAGATCCGGCTTTTATTCCGACCCCTAGGGGGAGGTTCATGAGCTTGAAGGCGACGCAGTCTTCCGGGTCATT
>Ga0307983_1000528_pt1 | contig 19358 bp, 17 predicted proteins | sample OrgLakmetagen991_FD_201845 | JGI IMG/M metagenome (GOLD analysis project Ga0307983, IMG submission 201845) | Saline water microbial communities from Organic Lake, Antarctica - #991 | ecosystem: Environmental > Aquatic > Non-marine Saline and Alkaline > Saline | place: Antarctica: Organic Lake...
GTATAGTTTGTGGTATAGTTTGTGGTATAGTTTGTGGTATAGTTTGTGGTATAGTTTGTGGTATAGTTTGTGGTATAGTTTGTATATTAGTATAGTTTGTGGTATAGTTTGTGGTATAGTTTGTATATGTGTTAGCTTTTACTATTATATGTAGATTATTTATGTTTACAATTACTTATGGTATATGGTAATATGTTTATTATTTAAACTATACATAATATATCAAAATTGCATTTTGTTAAAATATAAATATGCTAGCTAAACACTATACAATAACAATATACACAATAACAACATACACATAACAACATATACAATATACAATAACCACGATATAATAAACAGTATATAATATGGATGTAAAACTTAAGGCGAATGTATATGGTGACATGAGGGAACATATAATAAAATCGGGATTTTGGTTGGTCAATGGTGTAAATATTGATGAAATTAAATATTTATATGAAAATAACACAATAAACGTAAGACATCTAGAGTTAAAGAAGGTGGCAGAAACATATATGGGTATGGGGTACAGTCTAGGTGTATATTATGATTATCTTGTTGGACAATTTATTATATTTCTAGAAGGCGGAAGTAATAGCTATGATGTAGTTGAAAATGCAGCAAATTATAATAATTATATGTGTAATGACACAAAAACAATGCGTATGACAGAGCTTAATAGATACTTTGGTGCTAGACACTCATTGCGTGATGATATATATAATTTCTTTACAAAACTATGCCCACATGATATAAATCTATTAGAGCTTAAAGAATGGGTTATAATGACACGCTAGATAAATCTTCTTAGCTAGTTATTTAAACTAGGGCGTTATTGTTAGTGCATATATTTTTTATTTTGGTAATTAAACGCGATATGTTTTGCATATTCTATACATATGGTTTAAATAAATATATGCTAGTATAACATATACTTCAACCTCAACCCCCAACCTATACCGTATTTTAAAATCTAAAATTTACATACAATTATGAGCAGTCCCTTAAAATCATACTTTATATCTCATCCACGGGCTATATATCATCGTAATATTCAATCTATTACCCCACAACCTCTCACACAACCGCTAGAACAAACTATATATAATAACAAAGGTAATACAGATTTACAAGACCTGGATGCTGAATGCTCAAAATTACGCAATACCATTATTAATATGCAAACTACTATTAATCAACTATTATCCAAAAATAATGAATTAATTACCCTAAATAATAACCTATATGCACAACTCACATATCGTGATATTTACAATAACCCTCCACTAGAAGCTAGTGCACCTCCTGCCTATAATACTATTTATAATAATACATAATAATACTTTATAACACTACTCCATAATAATACTCTAGCATAATATACCAGAATACTACTTTAAATATTATACATTTAATTAATAAACATATCACTATATACCATTATTAATAAACTTACTAAATAATAAATATTATACCACATATACTAGCATTACATATATTATACATATATTATACAAAAAAACTAACCATGCACACCGACTATATTGGTAACATAGTAATTGTCCTATTTTTTATTACAATTATTGCCATAATACGTCATATATTTGTAGATCAGTATACCAGCACTAATACTAATACCGAAGGATTTACAGAAAATATTAAATCGGCAAATATAACTAATAGACAAATTATTCCACTATTGACAAATGAGGAAATTGCTAATAGAATGAGCTCTGAGGAAATTGCTGAAATGGCCCGTCAATTAGAAACAATAGATGCTGCGGATCGTCACCAAGCACGTGACCAACTTAGTCACTATATTGCGAATCCTGATATAGTCCGTAACTATCGTACTAAAACTGAAGAGATGTTGAACGGATTACAAAAGCAAGTTGATAAACATAGTGTTGAAAAAAGAAAGCAACTAGAACGACTTAATACATATCTACTAAATCTACAAGAATTTATTGCTGATGATTTTATAGATCGCCAACGCCGGCGCCGGATTTCATCCATAAAAAGCCATAATAATGGCCAGGAATTAGCGTTGTTACCTGTAACTAGTACTAGCAATCCAGGACGTATTAACACAGGACACTACCGCGTTTCTATCAATGGTGGTTGTATGCGGGTTCCTGAAAATAATAATTATGAAGTTGTACCACGCAATCCGGATGATAATGACCAAGTATTCCGTCTAGAAATGATATATAATGATACCAATTATCACAATGCATTAGCTGAAGGCTTTCCACAATTATCTAGCCTAGGTAAGATACATTATCCGTTCGCTATTCTTCGCGCTACTAGTAATAGTAATTGTCTCCGTAATCATCATGGACGACTTAGTGTTGAACCTCTACGAGAACATGATGGACAACGTTGGGGTGTTTTAGAAGAAACTACACTACCTAAATGTATGAGTTAAAGTATACTTTGAAAATTTGTTTTGTATTTGTTTTGTATTTTATATAGTTATAGCTATTTTCTTTATGCAAAATATATCATAAGAAAATAGCTATAACTATATAAATAGACTAGACTAGTATAAAGTAATAACTATACAATAATATAATATTATTAAACTCCGAATAATCTAAAATAATCTGATATTATTAAATATTTAATATATAATATATAAAAAATACCAAATAAAACCCAAATATAAAACCCAAATATAAAACACAATACCTCATTCTAGATCGACTATAAACTATTTATAATATTATAAATATGAATACTTATCAGCGCAAACTTATAATAGACATTATATATGTCATATTTTCATTAACATTAATTGGTATAGTTCTATTTTGGGATAAAATAATACCACCCTCTCTAGCTACTAATACTACTAATCATACTAGCTATACTGGTAATGGTAATGGTAATGGTAATGGTAATGGTAATGGTATGGTAGAAAATTTTGTTGCTAGCCGTGATAATAATGTGTTTTTCGGTAATCTAGTTGCATATAAATCAGTTGATAGTGGCATACCTACCAATACTGTTATACAATTGCCTGGACGTGTTCGCATAACCGGTATATCAACAAAAACTTTTACATCTGATGACTCTACACCAATTAGAATATATATTGCCGATAATACAACCAATGTTAGGTCCGCTGATACTAGAACTGAAATTATTGATCCTAGATTGACAGGCAATACTTCCACAACTAGCACTATTCCAACTCTTAAATCAGATATTGATTATAATGATTATCTTAATGTATTTGAGGATCGCGATTATATTGGTAGCGCACTATTACTTGAAATACCTAGTGAAATTAATGCTAGCACCAACATGCCAACTATCCCTAATAATAATATTGTTACTAAACCTAATACCACAACTGTTATTGAATCTATTACAGTATATGGTATATCAATTAACTCTTTAGGCAAATCAGATTATGATAAGATGCCATTAATTACTAGCACTGAAACCAATAATATAGTAGATATATATAGAGTCACTATACCTAATGGCAATATCAAAGTTGGATATTTACATATTCCTGGATTACAAGTTCATACTAATTTTGCAGTTCAAATTCAATATAGTAATAGTCTAGATAATAATAGCTCCAAATTTAATATAAATGGACCTAATCAACTTCATTGGTCTAATGGTCATCCGTATATTTATATTGGTGAACCAATTATTGCCCAAAATATATATATAAGTGTACCCAATAAGGACTTGCGAAGAAGTATTTTAAGCTTATTTGATAAAGGTATTAATGTTTATGGCTTTCCGGCAACATCTCGGGATATTGTTAACTTTAAATTACGTAGTACTAGCGGTACAGGAGGTGGTATGGGTAGTGGTAGAGAGAAAATAGGTTTAGTAATATCTGGTAAAAAATGCCCTAATGTAAATGAAATGATGCATAAACAATTACAGGCACAACAAATATGTGAGGCTCTAGAATATAAAGATAAAGCTAAAAATAAACGTATTGCATATGAAAAAGAAAAAGAGTTTTTAAAAAAGTTACAAACACAAGATACTGAAATTAAAAACCTAGAATCAATTATTGATCGTCTAATGACTCGTAAACAACAACGCTTGGAATCCTCCGAAGGACATAATATGGAAGAAGTTGACCGCGAATTTAAACACCTATCTGATCTAAAGAAAGATGTTGAGCAGCACCTCGCTAATACCAAAGCACCCACTAGCGGATTACGTCTAGCTGTTGATTTACATCCCAAATAAATAATATGTATATGTGTATTATGTGTATATATGTGTATATATGTTTATATATGTTTATATATGTGTATTATCTATTATTTATTATATATAAGTTTTATTCATTACCTATTTACACAATAATATAACTTTAATCCTTTTATATTTTATATAATATAACACTACACGCTAGATACTCTCTACACTACACGCTAGATACTCACTACACTACACGCTAGATACTCATAACACTACACGCTAGATACTCACTACACTACACGTGGATTGTTATAATACTACACGCTAGATACTCTCAACACTACACGTGGATTGTTATAATACTACACTCTATATATATCTAGATCTAACACTATACGTGGATTGTTATAATACTACATGTGGATTGTTATAATACTACACACTAGATGCTATATATATATTGATAAATAACCGATTACTATACGCTAGACACTATATATAATAAAGTATCAATAATATAATAAAATAATAAAGTATCAATAATATAATAAAATAATAACATATCACAATATCAAAATATCACAATATCACAATATCACAATATCAAAATATCACAATATCACAATATCACAATATCACAATATCACAATATCAAAATATCACAATATCACAATATCACAATATCACAATATCACAATATCACAATATACTGCACAATATAATAAATAACAACACAATATAATAAATAACAACACAATATAATATAATATAATAAAATATAAAAGGATTAAAGTTAATACAAATATGAAACAAAATTCTAAAAATAAATATGCACACTATAAAAAAGTTCTATATAATACAGTTATTGCACTTGTTTTTATTGCAATCACTACAACTATAATTATGGCATATATAGATTTTTTTTATACAAACAATACAGTATCCCCATCTCCAAAAATACATAATTTATTAACATCTCCTCTAGAAGTATTTAAATATAATGCTGATAAAGTATTACACCCTATATATATACAAGCCAATAGCTGGCGGCTTCTTAATCAACACGTATATATTCTAGATACTGATAACATACCAATATTTGATAATCTCGCTAAAATAGAACTTGGCCTAGCTGGACCACATACTATTAGCATATATTTTTCTAATACTGGTAAATACTTATGCCACAAAAATACCGTTACATATTGTACTGTAAATCAACTAACTAATCATAAACTATTAATATCTGCTAGTTGGGTACCTTATGTTTCCCTAAATAAAAATGGCTTGCGTTGTTATTCATTCGCAACTGGTTTAAATATACAAAATAATAGCCTAAATAATATTTGGCTAACTAGTGATATGACACTAACCAATAATGATAATAGCAGAGGTATGTTTATTTTGAAAGATGCCAACACTAACAATATAATACCGCCTACTATGACTAAAATATATATTAATAGTAATATGGAAAAAGATGAAGCTAATATGAATATGGCAAATACACAAATAGCGCCATGTGATGCTAAATGTAGATCACAACTAGATATGGAACAGTATAAGCAAAAACAGGCACAATATATGAATAGTTATTTTAGTTATTATGATAAAGCTAATACTATTGATAATTTTAAAAATACAAACCCTAATACTAATACCAATACTAATACCAATACAATAGTAAATGTTGAGGGCTTTAGTATTAGAAATAACAACAAATTAAAACGTAATATAATGGCTTTAAAGTCGAATGGTATGCTAGATGATTTAATTGTTAAAGATCATGAATTATTCCAAGATGTGACAGACAATACAAATAATATAAATAATACAGAAATAGGCTCTAGTGTAGATACAGATGGCAATGTTAATCCTGATAAAGCAGATGTATTTAAGCCACATACCGGGTTGCAATTTAATAATATAATGAATCATCATATTGGATTAATGGAAAATGATAACCCTGAAGATAAGATATTTGATAAATTAGAAAAAGCTAAAATGGATCCTAGCGTTCAAAATTTACTAGACTATAACCAAGAAAGATATAAAATATATGCATCCGAAAATAATGATTTAGATACTCAATTACATAAAAATGTACGGCAAAATACCGAAGAAAGTAATAACCTAAATCGGCGTATGGACCAATACCGTATACAGAATATGGCACGTCGGCTATTTTTCCTACAAAATAATTTAAATTAAAGAACTTATAGTTTGTATTTATAGTTGATTATTAATTATATATTGACAAATAAATATAATGCCACCACTAATGCTAAAACCATAATTATATATAAAGTATACCCAAACATAATATATATACTTTATATAAACAATACAATAATATATACATCAAACTAGCTAATACATATACCTAAATATACCTAAATATACATCAAACTAGCTAATACATATACCTAAATATACCTAAATATACATCAAACTAGCTAATACATATACCTAAATATACCTAAATATACCTAAATATATATTGCTCTAAAATTAACTACATATATACTAAATATATATTGCTCTAAAATTAACTACATATATACTAAATACACTAACTAGGCTAACTAGACTAAATACACTAACTAGACTAAATACACTAACTAGACAACACCACTATGCATGTACAATCACAAATGCAAATATGTTTATGTGTATTACTCGCTGTAATGTTATATACCATATATTATTTATTGTTAATAAATAATAAAAATGCGCGTAATTCCGCAAACATAGATAACATATCTAGATCTAGCATGAATAAATTGTATAATCCCACAAATATACCTAATGTACACCCCAATAATGATGAACCCATATTTAATATGATGGGTGTTGAAGGATTCGAAACACCACAAATAGACTATAATAATGAAGCCAAAATACAAAAGCTAGCAACTGGTATAAATACTAATGGGTACAATATTGAAATAACACCTGAAAATAATGGTTTTGATGTTTCATTTCGTGGTGTACCCGAAGCAGAATTGCCCACCGGATATAAGATAAAAGGCTATATATTAGTTGCTGCCCAATTTGATAGCAATTTACGAAAATCTGGTCACCTTAATATACGTTTGTCTAATGAAATGATTACCGAAGCCATTGATAATGGTGATGGTAGTGTTAATAGTAGTGCTACTGGTGAAACTACATCCCCTGCTAACTCGCTAGATAATGCTATTGGTGGTACTATATGTAATAAAGATGGTGTATGTCGTTATCGTTTTCAAAATCTACATGCTCGCGATCCCCAAACTAATGAACTCATATATTATCGGTTAGGTGTAGGCATTGTTTATCTTACAGAAGAAGGTGAAGAAAAACACAGCCGATTATTACCATATGGATTTGGTAGCGGTCGGCAACAAGAATATTTCAGAATAGATATAGATACTGAAACTCAATCACAACTATTACGACGTATGGAAGCCATACAAAGTAGAGGCGCTATATCTGGACTAAAAGAAATGCCTAGTGATAGTGATAGTGGTAATAGCTCAGTTGAAAATGTTGGAATGGATGCATATATGCGTATGTTACGGCCACATTTAGGTAATTATCCGGATGAGTTTTTGATGAGTTCTAGACAACAACAAGATGCTAGTTTGGAAAAATATATGCAAGAATCTTTGGCTGTTGGTAAGATAGATGTTAATGTTAATATACCTGATATTGTAGACGAACTTAATGTATAATATACATCAGCTAGATAACATCAGATAGATATATGATAATATGTATATATAATATGAAAATTGTAATTTTTAAAACTTTAATTTAAATAAAATTGAAAATTGATAACTGATAACTGATAACTGATAACTGATAACTGATAACTGATAACTGATAACTGATAACTGATAACTGATAACTGATAACTGATAACTGATAACGGATATATTATATTAGTTATTCTACATAAATTTATAATAAGCATTCTAACTATACATAAACATATAAAGCCATATACAAACATATAAAGCCATATAAAGCCATATACAAACATATAATTAAGATATTTAATAATAACATTAAATATTAATTATATGACCATGTTTAAAAAATTTAATAGATTATACAATGATATAAAAGTTATAATTAATAAAGCTAATCTCATTGATTATAGAAATATACTTGACGTCACACAAGATAAATACTATATTGCTAAAAAAAATATTAATACTGAAAAAATGGATGATTATAGCCCACCTAGCGATTCAAATGTTACATATTCAGCTAGTAATTTACATGAGGTAACATTTGTCTATTTATCAAAATGTTCTAATAAAGCTGTTAAATTTGTATTAAATAATTTACCTAATTTAGAACGTATACATATATATAATTGTAATATGTGTGAATTACCACCATTACCTGATACAGTTAAAGAGCTAAATATTTATAAGTGTCATAAACTAAGGGAACTAAATATTAGTAATTGCGTTAATATGGAATGTTTAAAATTAAATAGTTGCCAGGCACTTATTGATAATGTTAATAATCATAATATGCTACCACCTAATGTAAAAAAAATAAATTTTGAATATATTAGTATAAACTGTAATAATTTGGTTTTTCCACTTACTTACAAACTAACTGATATATATATTAAAGATACTTATTTTACAAATTTTGATAAATTATATAATAATAGCCTTATAATACTTTTATTAGATAATACCGGGTTAATATCTCTAGATTCAAAACTACCAAAAGTTGTTAACAAGATAATTATAAATAATAATGTATATCTCAATAAACTTAATATGGATAATATGCCAATGTATATGCGCGATATAGAACTTAGTAACAATAATTTGATATATTTAGACACTACATCTCTAGATATGGCACTTAATATTAAGCTTATACAACTTTACCCAATACATAAAGATAACAAAAAAATACTAGCTCAACATAATATTAATAAGCATCAAATTAAATATTGCGAAGCAATTAATAATACCGGTATAAATATTCTTAACTCAGATTGCACAAATAAAATAATAAATCATGATTCATTTTTATAATGCTTCCGCTCTTCTACTAGCTGCATATTGTAATACAGCAACCGCACTACCATCCATTGTTTGTTCAGGTATATCTAATGCTTTTTCATATCTTAAAAAATCACGTGTATGCTCTTTGTTGTATAATCGTTGATTATCTACAATATGTTGGCTCATTGTACTTTCAACATTGTGTATTCTATTATCTTGCTTATTTTGTACATTGTCTATAACTTTAGCAACACGTTTACCCATAATTTCTAATTTTTTTACCTTTTCATGTAAACATCGTAATGGGTGTTCTTCTTTAGATGTTGTTGGGCATATTTCAGCATATGATTTAATCACACCATCACTTGTAATAAAATAGTTTGGATTTCTCCCTTTAACATCATCTGTCGTCGGTATTTCTGGTTTATAACTAATATTTGTTATGGTTGATGCAATTGATTTACATGTTTTCCCCGGACCTCTTATTTGTTCCATCATTCTATCATCATCATAACAACCTGATTTCATTGCCTCATCATATACATATTTATCTTCAATATTTTTAATATAATTGTTTATGTCTGGGTATATTTCCTGTTCTAGCTCAATTGGTACATTGAACTTTTCTTTCATACCCATACCCATATCCATACCCATACCCATACCCATATTTAGCTGTGTATGTTCCGTTTTTGTTCCCCCTAGATATCTATAGTTAAAAGCTTCAACAGTAAATAAAGCTATAAACCCAATGGCTATTAATATAAGTAATAAGAATAATCGACTTCTTGTAAATATGGTTGTTTCAAAATTATTAGTACTAGACATATCCTGTGGTATTTATTTAGGTATTTATTTAGGTATTTATTATTTTACGTATTTTAATTTTATTACTAGTTTAGTATATTTACTTAATATCTTATATTATTTATCATATCATATCACGTGTCATCTAGCACCTATAAACTATCACCTATAAACTATTATTTAGTGCTACTTGCTTTGAACATTGTTGATCCAACCGCTTCATTATTTATAGAAGTAAATTTATCTATATTTGACTGTAATACAACTGGCTTTATTTTTATCATAATATCACTTGGTAGTAATTTCCTAACTTGTTTAGTTTCATTTTCAGTATCATTATTGTTATTTAATTCTTCATTTTCTTCCTGTATTACTTCTAGTTTTGTAGCTGCTTTTACCGCTTCTCTTAATTCCTTGTTACCCACCTCAACAGATGCTTCTTCACTACTTACTTCTTCACTTGGTACATCACCATTCTTATTATCTGTAAAACCGTCTACATTTTCTTGTGTTATTTGTGTTGTAGATGTACATAGCTCTATACATTCTAATAAAAATAAATATAGTATAATGCTACCCACTATATACACAAATATTGTGAACCAATCACTATATGATTTTGGGTTGACTATAAATATACATGCTACAATTATTGCTATTAATAGAAATAATGTTGTTGGATTATAATGTTTTTTTACCGTAAACATATTTTGGGACTATTTTTGGACTATTTTAGATTATTCGGTATCTAGTTTTAATAGTGAAATGTTATCCTAGTTGGTCTATATAGAATATATAATATAGTGAATATAATGTGTAGAATAGTTAGTTATTGGTATTATGTATTATGTATTATGTATTATGTATTATGTATTATGTATTATGTATTATGTATTATGTATTATGTATTATGTATTATATATATGGCGTAAAATAGTTTTTAAAAATATAACTTATAATAACTATTGTGGTTTGTATTTTATTAAACTTTGTTAAACTTTGTTAAACTTTGCTAAACTTTGCTACTCATCGTCTTCATCATTAACTAAGCCTAATAAATCAACCACTTCTTCTAGCTTTTGTTTTATATATCTTTTTAAATATTTTTTATCTTCATACTTATACTTAATACGGTCATTTATATCATCCATAATATCCATCGTTAACAATAAATTGGCATCTTCCTCCGATCCTGGATTAAAACGCCTCTGTGGTATTGCCTTTTCAGCCCCACTACCACTATTATTATTAAAACGTTCCTTAGTATGTTTGTTACTACTAACTAGACGTTTGTCAAGAAATTTTTCCATTTTGTCTCTAGCTGCATTTTCACCATTCACCTCCCTTGTTAAATTACGTGCATCATTTAACTTAGATCTCAAAAAACCTGGCTTAAATAATGATTTTATATCCTCTGGACTACTCAAATCTGGCACCTCGTTATCCCCATCCTTACCCTTGCTAGTAAATCCTTCTGTAGTGGTTTCATACCCCCCCCTTATAGTGCTAAATGGCAGAAGTATATATGCTAATAATACAATGAAAAATAGGGCAATAATCCAATTATAGTAGCCAATTAGCATAATTGCGGAAAGCAATAATATGGTTACAAGAGGATATGCTATAATTATTGAGATAAGGGTACGAGTGGTTTGGGGTAGCATATGTAAAATAATAAGGATAGTAATACAGAACATTAAGGATAATCCGGTTAATTGGGGGCTAGCTAATAATTTACACCAGATTGGGGATATCATGGTATTTTTTGTTGTGTTTTTATTTTTTGTAACCATTGTGATTCACAATATAATATATATACTTTACAATATATATGGGTTTACTATATATATACTTTACAATATATGTGGATCTACAATATATATATATATATATGGTTCACAATATGTATCGCTTATAGTATTTATGTAGTATTTATGTAGTATTTATGTAGTATTTATGTAGTATTTATGTAGTATTTATGTAGTATTTATGTAGTATATATTGTTAGATATAGTTTAGTTTATGGTTTAGTTTATGGTTTATAGTGTATAGTGGTAATCTTTTATATCTAGTTAATATTTTGCGTGAAGATTTTTAAAATGTAGGTCCATCTTTACGAAATTGTAATATTGGTGCCATATTTGTTATTGGTGTAAAGAAAGCACTAGTATTTCCATTACCTATTTGTGGGGTTGCTTTTATATTTGATGATGTTTGTGAATTTACTAATAGGCTAGGGTTACTGCCACTAATGGTAGATGAGATAGTTGGATTTAATGGTTTTAAAGGGGATGGTGCGGGCATACTATTTAGATATTGTGTATGTTGAGGCTGTAATAATTGGGTTGTTATGGATCGTGAAAATAACCATATTGGTATTAGGGTAATGATAAATGCATATAATATAACTTGTATATATTGTTTATGTGTATACTGTTGGTTATTAAATTTATCCTCCGCCCTCATAACAATTAATGCAATACTAGCACCAATTGCCGCATACAACATATGTTGATAATTCATTTTATTATTTGGCCTTGTTTTAATTATATCAAATTTATAAAGATATATACTGAAATATACCAATATATATTATAAGTGTTATCTAGCTGCTACTTATTGTATTTATGTATTGTATTTATGTATTGTATTTATGTATTGTATTTATGTATTGTAATATTTATTAAATCTATTATATTTTAAGAAATATAAAAGAGCCGAATTGTTATAATTATAATTAAAACTGTAAATGTAAATGTAAATAAAAATAAAAAATAATTACAATACATAAATATAATCCTTAGCTAGATTAGTTAGTTTAGTTATCTAGCTTAAAAACCATACACACCATATTCACGGAATGCACTATTTAAACCCACTGGTCTACAACTCTCCGCCTCACAATCATTCCGTTCCCTAGTTTCTGCCGGTATCACTATATCACCATCTGGGTATGTCGTAGGTGCAGTTCTTGTGGTACTAGTACTAGGGGGTGTGGTTGGGGGAGTTCCCGCATTACGCATTATTTTTTTAATCGCTGTAGCTAGTCCACTATCCGGAGGCTTCGTATCATTAGCAACATTCTCACTTACCGTATTACCATCTTTATCCTTATATATAGTACGTGTTATTACTGTCGGCACTTTAATATACTTTATCCTACTACACTCTGGGCAGTTCTTCTCTGCTGGACATTTCATCTCCGGACATTTCGGCGGCGGTGGGCATGTTGTAGGTGGCGGACATTTAATATCGGGGCAACGCTCAGGTGGTGGACACTTTGGACAATCTGGACATTTGGTACACATAGCTGCTGATACCTTGACCTTAGGTGCGACACATGGTGGACATGTTTGGGCAGGCGGTAATGTCGATTTTCTAACGTACTGTGTCATATCAATTTCTTTCTGAGGTGGGCATACTTTCTCTGGGGGTATACTACTTTTTTTAACATATTGACTCATATCAATACGTGGGCCGGCAGGTGGTATGTTACTCTTAGGTACCCATTGTGTACGATCAACTTCATTATCACCATGATTAGGTAGCATACCATAATGTATAAGTCGATCTCGCATTGCACCTAATAGAGAACGGCGTTTTTCATCATCTAACCCGGCTATTTGGGTTTCAAAATCTGCCATTGGATCATCTTGGAATCCTTCTGGTTTGATTGTAGAACCACTTATAAACATTAAGACGATGCATAATATAAATACAACTGCTATAATAGATAAGGCAGTTTTAGTTTGGGGTGTCATAAATTTACGGGCCAACATGTTGGATATGTTTTGAGCTATATTTTTAGATATGTTTTGAGATGTTTTAATATATATTAAATAATATTTATAATATTTAGAATATTTATTATGTTTGCTATGTTTACTATGTTTTATTATATTTAGATATGTTTATATTTCTAGAGATGGTTATTATATATATATAGTTGTATATATTTATACTATACTATACTATGTTTTTTTATAATACTATACTATGTTTTTATTATACTATACTATATTTATATTATACTATACTATATATTGATATCATAATATGTATATATAATCTAATATATTATACTCGATATATCTATCTATAACATGCAATATACTATATAATGTTGTATTTTATATCTATCACAACTTATATTATTTTAGATTATATATACATATATCTAGATAACTTATAGTGTTTATAACAATCCACGTGTAGTATTATAACAATCCACGTGTAGTATTATAACAATCCACGTGTAGTATAGTGAGTATCTAGCGTGTAGTATTATAACAATCCACGTGTAGTATTATAACAATCCACGTGTAGTATTATAACAATCCACGTGTAGTATAGTGAGTATCTAGCGTGTAGTATTATAACAATCCACGTGTAGTATTATAACAATCCACGTGTAGTATTATAACAATCCACGTGTAGTATTAGGGCATCTAGTATATAGTATTATAACATATAACGTATAGTGTTTATAACAATCCACGTGTAGTATAGTGAGTATCTAGCGTGTAGTATTATAACAATCCATGTGTAGTATTATAACAATCCACGTGTAGTATTATAACAATCCACGTGTAGTATTATAACAATCCACGTGTAGTATTAGGACATCTAGTATATAGTATTATAACATATCCACGTATAGTGTTTATAACAATCCACGTGTAGTGTTAGGGCATCTAGTATATAGTATTATAACATATAACTTATAGTGTTTATAACAATCCACGTGTAGTATTATAACATCTAGCATATAGTATTATAGTAGATATGACGTACTATTATAGATAGATAGCGTATAGTATGTAGTTCTTATTTTATAATTAGTTTAATTGAAAGCATATTAAAAATAAAACTAAATTTATCATAGAATTTATGTGTATCCTAACACATATATATATATATATAAGCCAACTTTATGGCTTATGGCATTATTGTTAGTATATGATATTTAAATATTATATATCTAAACGCGACTACCCATACGCATATAAGTATCAGGTGTACATCCGGCACATTGTGCTAGCTGTCTTTCTGTATAATATTTCGTCCTATCTATACTAGGGCAACCTAATGGCCCACCGTTTTCCCCAAATATACCACTACCACCCATGCCGTTTGTATATGCCTTATTAATCGCCAAATCCTTATCCGATACGGCTACCGAATTTCCCACATTATTATCCCCATTACTTATCATACTACTCGTATATTTATCCAACAATGCCCTCACACTTGTTCCACCATTTTCCGGATTACGTGCATCATTGTCCTGAAATCCATCCCTGCCCATCACCGAACCCAAATCTATATTAAGCTGTATCGGATTATTAGCAAATGGATTACCCTGCTGCCCAACCTCTGCTTGTGGTCCACCCGTCTTATTCTGATACTCCGCATAATCACGCATTGCTGGTGTTCTAGCTCTTTCATCTAATTCCCTTGTCATTCTCTCCAATTCGCTATTAGTTCTAAACCCCTGTATAGTATTTACACTATTTGATCCCATTGGTTGTAAATGTCTAGCACCCATTGATGGAATAGATAAACCAGTTGCTAAGGCTTGGGCATTCAATTCATCTTCGGTTGCTTTAAATCGCAAGAAACATTGTCCAATAAAGGGCATTGGCTTATTTTCTTCTATTGTTCTAACAATAGGACGTAAACTAAGGTGCTCATGTTCATATTGTAATGCCATATCTGGGGTATTTTTTGGTGTGAATATATAACATGTCTCACCACCGCTCGCAATATCCTTTCCTGTATTATCTTTAGTTGCAACCTCACGTTTAAATAATTGTTGTAAGGGACTCTCATTTTTGATAGCTAGAGTTAAGGCACTAGTGCCATCATTAGCAACTTGTACAACTCGCATATCTGGACCAAATAAGAAAAATTCACCACTATCTTTACTAAATTCCGTAAATTTAAATGCTGCACCACTAAATAATGACCTATATCCATTAACTAGACTATTTATACTGGCACAAACTTCTTTTTGCTCATCTTCTGTCAATTTAGTTAATGCCTCTTTAACTAGGTTTACTTCCTCCGTTCCAAAACCCTCCGCAATATTCATGCCATAAAATGGATCATCACCACCACTTACATCTAGCACTAATTTATTTGTCTTCGTGTTATCGGGTTGTATAACCCTATTCGGATCACTTAATGTAAATACATATGGTACCACATAGTATGCTGTTAATATTAATAACACACCTAGTACAATGTATATTAACCACGCTTGTGCACGCGGACTCACACTCGATATAGTCGATCTAACAGCTAGACCTGACCTTTTTGACTTGGATTGTAACATTTTTAAATATTATCAATTATACTATATTTATTACTATACTAGCTTATACTATTTTGTATTTATTACTATACTAGCTTATACTATTTTGTATTTATTACTATACTAGCTTATACTATTTTGTATTTATCTTATTAGAATGTTTTAATTATAATTTTATATCTTTACTATTTATATCTTTACTATTTATATCTTTACTATTTATATCTTTACTATTTATATCTTTACTATTTATATCTTTACTATTTATATCTTTACTATTTATATAATATATTATACAAAATTCACAATAATTTGTTTAAAAAACAAAATAATTATTATATCATATTATAGCATACTATAACATACTATAACAAATTATTATAACATATAGTTAATTAAGCTGATAAATTCACATCTATACCATTACTTAAAATATGCTGTAATAATTCTCTAACACCACCCTCATTCCCACCTACACTCCCCCCACTCATGTCTTGTCCATTAGCACCTTGACTATTATTCGTTGCCCTTGCACCCATTCCCATATCAGTACTGTCTTGTTGCTGTTCTTGAACTATACCTCTACCTGGTGAACTAGCTGATACATTAGCTGCTGACCTAGGCCCTGGACCAGCTGGTGCCATAGATACCGAACCATTAGCATTAGCCACAATACAACTAGAGTACACCGGTATTTTCTTATATTTGCTACTATCTTGATCCATCTTAGCCTTCTTAATAAGATCCGTTGTACGCTGTATTTCAGATTCCATATTACGAATTCTATAATCCTGTATTTGTTGACTAGCCTGGATATTTAACTCATCCATTGCAGATGCTGGCTGTCCACTTGGTGGGCGTTGTTGATGCTGGCGTATTTCTCCTAAATATGTATTCATTGTATCTATTTTATCATTTAAGCTAGTTAAGTGATCATTGTATTTACGCACATCGGCTTGTGTTGCATCAGCCGGCAAATCCCTCCCCAAAAAATTATTTATTTCCGCCGCAAAATCCTGATACGGTTCCACCCTACTCTTATTTAGATTACATGTCCAACACATTAGCTTATTTACTACTAGTATTAACAATACTAATAATAAAAATACGGCTTGTGTATCATAACGCCTTATTTCACCTATTTTGAATACAAATGATAGTAATACCGCTAATAGTAATACCGCTAGTTGTTTCAAATGTACTTCAACCATTCTCTATTTTATCTATCCAATCTATATATAGTATTACTTATTTATATATATGTTTTCGTATATGTTTTCTATCTAGTGTGTATTATGTTTTCGTATATGTTTTCTATCTAGTGTGTATTATGTTTTCTATCTAGTGTGTATTATGTATTTATATTATTATGATTTTTATATATATTAAGTTTATCTTATATTTATATTTTATACACATATATATTTTATACACATATATATTTTTTACATATTTTTTACATATCTCTAGATAACCTTATATATATATATATATATATATACTATGCAAATGTTATTCCATTATACATTTTATCTAGCCCATCTAACTTACTATTTTGCTCCATCTGTCTGTTATTAAATATATCTGTATCTACACCAATTGCATTAATTGTTTCTGCAATACCTCTTGGTAACCCTTCTGATTGTGTTGGTGATAACAATGATGCCGAACCTGTTAAATCTATCGCCTGAAATTTTATCGTCAATGGATGAGTCCGTCTATAATTATTAATACTATTCATATTATTAAATACTACTTCTACTTTAACCTCGTAATGCATACCTGGATATATACCAATAACTCTTATTTCACATGGACCATTTGGTTTGCTAGATGTTACACATATTGATGGGTTGCTAGCTTCTAACCTTGGTGGTGGTATATCCTTACTAGTCGCTTGTACCTCCTCTTCTATTAATTTACGGCTACCATCATTTGTTAATTGTTTAACTGTTGCATCTAGTTTCCATGGTACATATGCAGAAATACCTCCCAATACGTCTATATTAGCTTCTGAATAGGTATCTTTAATCTCAGTAGTTGATGCTAAAATGTTAGAGTTACGTTGTTCTATTATTTTTTTATATATACGTATATCCGGTATTCTAATAGATAATGTCAATTGATTATATGACATCATCTGTACTTGCCCCAATGATATCACACCACCTGGTATAGTTTCTTCTTGTAATTCTTGACCTGGTCTTAAGCTAGATGGCACTATTAGTGCTAATCCCATATTGCCATCTAATTCACCCCCATATTCAGTATTGGTATTATTATCTACCATTACGGTTTCTATACCTAGTGCTCTAAAATGTTGACTACCTATATGTACTGGACTATTTAACCCATCTCCCCTTAATAATATGCTAGTTATATTTTTATTTTTACTGCTATTTACTTTTATGGCAATTCTATACACTGTATTTGGCTCTAAATATTTTGACATTATATAATATCTAATTTTATCGTCACCACTCTTATGTGCTAGCCACTTACTAGTGGACCATTTAATATCTGGTTTTTGCTGTCTAATATCACTGAATATAATTAACACATTACTTAATACTGGTGGTGCATTGAATATCCCAAATCTAAATGTTATTTCTTTATCTATATTGTTATAGTGTATTTTTGTTTCTGCTGTTTCTACTAATGATATTGGATGTGCCCTGCCCGGAAATATACTATCCATCACCACAACCTCATCCACACTCATATTATTTTCATTCTCAAATGATTCATATCGCCTTTCGTTACCGCCTTCTACACATACACATATATATATGTATATTGCAGTTAGTATCGCTAGTAATACTAATATTGTAGTGTTGCGCATTTTAGTCATTATTGTGTTCTATTGTATTATGTTCTATTGTATTATATAGGCCTAGTTTATTATGTTTGCGTATTATGTTTGCGTATTATGTTTGCGTATTATGTTTGCGTATTATGTTTGCGTATTATGTTTGCGTATTATTGTATAGCTAGTTATTAGTTTAATCTGTATGTATACTATATAT
>Ga0307983_1000530_pt1 | contig 19206 bp, 17 predicted proteins | sample OrgLakmetagen991_FD_201845 | JGI IMG/M metagenome (GOLD analysis project Ga0307983, IMG submission 201845) | Saline water microbial communities from Organic Lake, Antarctica - #991 | ecosystem: Environmental > Aquatic > Non-marine Saline and Alkaline > Saline | place: Antarctica: Organic Lake...
ATCATTTTCGGCTTTTAAAAACGAAAAAATCTATACCAATTATAAAAGGTCGAATCAACTTGGCGCAAACGATTATTGGGAAATGGGAGTAGTACGACCTGATTTGATATTGAGTGATTTAGTTTCCATTTTTCATCACGAGGGGAAAGACTCCCTTACTTTCTATCAATCCGTATTTGAATGAGTAAGATTTTCTTAATAGTACTCTTAAGTTTTTCTATGCTACTTTTAGCCGGCCTTGATGTAATTAGTGGAAGCGTCAGTATACCATTATCTGAATTTAAACTCTGGATGTCAGGAGCTGAAACTTCGGAGGTTTTTAATTTTATTGTAGTTCAATCAAGAATTCCAAAAGCACTAACTGCGATATTATGTGGTGCGGCGCTTTCCTTGGCAGGCTTGTTAATGCAAACTTTATTTCGAAATCCACTAGCAGGACCATATCTTTTAGGAATCAGTTCAGGAGCAGGTCTTGGAGTTGCCTTGTTAGTAATGGGCGCGGGAGTCACTGGAATAGCGCTAGCAACAGGATCTGCCATTAACGTTGCAGCAATAATTGGGGCATTGGTAATGATGTTGATCTTGTTGGTTGTATCGTTTAAGTTGAAAGACGTAATGACACTGCTCATTTTTGGAGTAATGATGGGATCCATTGCAACGGCTATCATAGGGTTGATTCAATTTTTTACTTCTGACTTTCAATTAAAGTCCTTTATTATATGGACACTAGGCAGCCTTTCCGCAGTTTCTTTTGGAGAGTTAGCCATTCTTTTCATTTGTCTTATTTTATCTGCGATGTTTGCGCTTTATAATTACAAAGGTCTTAACGCAGTGTTAATTAGCGAAGATTTTGCGAAAATGTTAGGCATTAACGTGCTCCAGGTGCGACTAAGTATTGTTATAATAACTGGTATTCTTGCTGGGTTAACTACAGCATTTTGCGGCCCCATTGGATTTGTAGGTATTATCATACCACATTTGAGCCGGCTGCTATTAAAATCAAATGATCATCTTATTCTTATTCCGGTTTGCTTATTATTAGGTGCAAATGTTTTATTGCTAGGCGATATTCTAGCTCATTTACCGACCAATGGAACGAGTTTGCCAATCAATTCTATTACTTCTATTATCGGCATACCAATAATACTCTGGATTCTTTTTGGAAAGAAAAACTTAAGTCAATCGTTTTGAGTTCGACCATACTGCATATAGAAAATATTTCCGTCGCTTATTCTAAACGATTCCATATACTTTCAAAGGTTAATGTAAAATTGCAATCCAATCAAGTGGTAGCACTTATTGGAGAAAATGGTGCAGGAAAATCTACGTTGTTAAAAAGTATTTGCGGATTAATTCAGCCGGCAGAAGGCGAAATCGAACTATTTGGTAAGAAATTTAAGGATTGGAACCGAGTGAGTTTAGCTCAAAAAATTGCATACGTTAGTTCTGGTGAAAACGTTCGCTCCATGATCAGCGTTGAACGTTTTATAAGTTTCGGCAGATATCCTCATACAAGTTGGTTGGTGAATCCGTCGAAGGATGATGCAGACTCTGTAGAAGACGCTCTTGCTTTATGCAGAATTGAGTATTTGAAAGGTAAAACAATGGCTCAACTGAGTGATGGAGAAAGGCAAAAAGTGTACTTAGCAAGAGCGATTGCTCAAAAATGTGAGCTGATTGTTTTAGACGAACCTACCACGCATTTAGATGTGAAGAGTTCCAATGCAATGTTTCAATTGATTAAGGCTCAAAAGGACTCGGGTAGGGCAGTGCTATTTTCATCTCATCAAATTGACAAGGCTTTAAGCATAGCAGATCAAGTTTGGGTAGTGGACTGTGGCAGTGTTATTGAAACTACACCGGATGATTTTTACAAAGATGAACACCTTAAAAAACTAATTTTCGGGGAGTAGGCTATCTCTTCTTAGTCGTTCCTAAGCGCTTTGCCCGCTTTTTCATCTCTCTTTTGTACTGTCGTTTTTGTTTTTTTTCAGTTCGCTTGTACCCTTGTCGAATATCTTTACTTGGAGAGCCGCCGACAACTTTTCCATTTCTACCATTTACTCCTTCAACACCTTTAAATACAGCGCATGAACTAACAAAAAGGAATATGCAAATAACAAAAGCTATTTTTTTAATCATACTCCTGTTGTAAAATATCTATGTCAATCATTAATTGATCTACAGATTCTGGAGAGGTACCATCGTAAAAGCCTCGAATTCTTTTTTCCTTATCCACTAAAACAAAATTTTCCGTGTGAATGAAATCATTTGGACCTCCATCACCTTCCGTAACTGCAGCGAAGTAACTTTTTCGTGCAAGGTCATAGATTAACTTTTTCTCTCCGGTAACGAATATCCACTTCTCCGGATTTGCTTCGTAAAGGTTAGCGTATTCTTTCAAAACAGGAACAGAGTCCACCTCGGGTTGCACGGTGTGAGATAGAATTTTAAAGTCTTCATCATCCATAAATTCTTTCTGTACCCGTTGCATTTCTGCACTCATACTAGGACAAATAGTTGGGCAGGTGGTGAAAAAGAAATCCGTAACGTAGTAAAATCCATCTAGGTCCTTATTTGTTACTGTTTCTCCATCTTGATTAATAAGTTGAAAATCTGCAATTCTATGGCCTTTAGTTAACGATTGTTTGGATTCGTCGACTAGTTCAGGATTAATCATGGCAGGAGAGTAAATAGGTAAAACCCTATCCTCCTTAATCATTTTATAAGCAACTCCAATTCCAATACATAAGATTAATGCAGGAATAATGATTGCGAGTTTATTTTTCATTATCTCTTTGTTCAATAAAATATTCTAGAATATTCTCCAAGGATTCGATGCTCATTTTTTTAGAAATAATCTTTTTGTCTTTATCTAATAAATAGGTTTGAGGAGTGCTGAAAACATCATAAAGCGTTCTGAAATTGCTTTGATAAGTCTCTCCATCAGATCCGTTAATAAAGTTCAGATCGTGTTTTATAATGAACTCTTTCCATTCCTCATTTTCGAAATCCTGTCCAACAGCAAAAACTTCAACTCCTTGATCTTTTACCTTGTCGTATAAAGTCTTAAGCTTTGGTGTTGCTGTTTTGCAATGTCCACAACCGGGGGACCATATATAAACGACTGTGAAGTCTGCATCTACAGCGTAAAGCTCTAAAAACTCTTTCTGAGCGGTATCCTTTACAACAATGTTAGGGGCTTTCTTACCAATTAATAAAGGGTCAAGTGCTTTTGCTCTTTCGCTTAGTGTTTTTAATTGCTTTTCGGTGAACCAATCGCTTGCTAGTCCTTTCATAAAATAGTTCTTAGCCAAATGCACAAAAACGGCATCCATTCCCATGTTTTCCGAACGTTCATAAAACGAGGTGAAGTAGGTGAGTGCATATTTGAATAAAGCAGGGTCTTTTTGAGCGTTTTCGAGAACGTAATCCAATGATATGATAATGGAATCAGGATCAGGCACTGTTAACTTATTCAAATAGTATGTAATCTTATCGTGAAAGGTAGTTGTTCGTAACAATCGTTCATCGGTAAAATCAAAATTATCGAAGTAATGTGCTTTAAAATAACGAAAGGCAAATGTACTATCTACGGTTCCATCCTCTTTTTTTGGAGGCTCCGGAACATTTGGATATTCCACTGCATAAATGAAGTTACTAGTAAGTGAGCCTTTGTGCTTGGCGTGAAAATTTGTAATGTAACTTTTAACCTCGTTGTCTAAGTTTAACAACGCTGCCTCAGCATCCTTAATTTCTCGGTCAGTTCCAATCTTTTTCTTCTTGTTTAACTTCCTTGCAGTTGCTTGCCGTTCGTTTAAAAAACCGAGGTATTCATAAAAAATCTCACTTTCCTTACTTCCCTTGATTTTCATGTTAAGTATAGTAAAGGCGGTATCTGTTTTAAGTGAAATATTTTGATTGTCAACCATGAAGTCGAACAGTTTACGTTGGCCTACAATTACGGAATACATACCATGTTCTAAGGAGTCCTTACCGCTAAATCTAACTTCTCCCTGGCTGTTAAACTTTGAGGTGTCCCTGTAATATTGACCTTTACCGTAGTAGTATGCCAAATAAGTAGTAGAATCTGACAGGCCATCTAACTTTACATCGATGGTGTATTTGTTTTGTGCAACACCTTCATTATTAATAGCTAAAATAGCAAACAGAACAAGTAAATAGATTATCTTTCTCATAAATAAACGCTTTAAAACAAAAGTACAATCTTCAGACTCAATACCGCTGTTAACGCTTGTTAATTGATTTTTACTTTTAATTTAGTCTGCTCAAAATTTAATTCAAAAATGTAGGGTATAAATAAATACAGTCGTACTTTTCAAAGGTGGAAACCTTGATTTGGACTTTTCTTGTTTTAATTGTTTTAGGCGGTCTGATATTGGGTGTGCTTTTAACATTTTACTTTCTGCAAGAGAAAATTATCTTTTCTCCAATTAAACTTGCAAAAGATTATCATTATCCATTTGAAAATGAATTTGAAGAACGTTTCTACGAAGTAGATTCCGGCATCCAATTAAACTGTCTTTTATTTAAAGCAAAAAAATCAAAAGGTCTTATTTTTTACGTTCATGGTAATGCGGATAACCTCAGGTATTGGGGAGATTTCGCTCCATTTTTCGTTCAATTGGGCTACGATGTTTTCATGTATGACTTTCGAGGGTTCGGAAAAAGTGATGGAAAAATTAAGGGAGAAAGACTGCTACAGCGAGATGCTAAGAGGCTTTACGAAAAAATGCTTCTGGAGTACGATGCTACAAGAATTCACATTTATGGATTTTCTTTGGGAACAGGAATTGCATCGAGGTTAGCAAGTAAACAAGCCTGTGCAAGTCTTTTTCTCGAAGCACCTTATTTTAATTTCATTCAACTCATCAATTACCATAAAGCCTATTTACCTGCCACTTGGATTTCAAGGTATTATTTCAGAACAAACAGGTATTTGACCAGTGTTCAAGTACCCATTTACCTTTTTCATGGAACGGAAGACCGAAAGGTTCCGTTTTACCTAGGAGAACGATTAAAAAATGAAATACCTGAAATTAATTTCTTTAAGGTAGAAGGCGCCACGCACAATGAAATGCAGGAGATGGAACTTTTTAAGAAAGAAATGAATAGAATACTTGCTTAAACGACCTGGGCTTTAAATTCTGAGGTAAAATGAAATTCAACATCAGGATAGTTTTGCTTGGTAATTTGTAATATTCCTGCAGTTTGCGCCAAGAACACCAAGTTTTCATCTTTATCATTTACAATGTAATTAGACTTCAAACGTACAAATTCGTTTAACTGTTCTTTGTTCTCAGAAGTGAACCAGCAAGCCTTGTAGAAATTTAATGGCGAAAAGCTACAAGATGCACCATATTCGTGTTTTAATCGGTATTGAATAACCTCAAATTGAAGTTCGCCGACAGTTCCGATGTACTTTTTGTTCCCCATACGCGCAGTAAAAAGTTGCGCAACTCCTTCTTCTGTCAATTGGTGTATTCCTTTTTCCAACTGCTTTGATTTCATTGGGTCGTTATTAATTACTTCCTTAAAAATCTCAGGAGAGAAGCTAGGTATTCCTTTAAAAGTAAAGTTGTCGCCTTCCGTTAAGGTATCGCCAATCTTAAAGTTACCTGTATCATACAAACCGATAACGTCTCCTGGATAAGCATCGTCAATAACACTTTTATCTTTTGCCATGAAGGAAGTTGGATTACTAAATCGAAGCCCTTTATCTAGTCTAACGTGGTGGAAAAACTTATTTCGTTCAAACTTGCCACTACAAACGCGCAAAAAAGCAATTCTATCTCTGTGTTTAGGATCTAAGTTGGCATGGATTTTAAAAACAAAACCGCTAAACTTATTTCGTTCAGGATCAATTTTTCCTTCGTTCGTTTCTCGAGCTCTAGGAGTAGGGGCTATTTCAATAAATTGATCTAGCATCTCTTGAATTCCAAAGTTATTCACCGCAGAACCAAAAAATACCGGTGCAATCTCTCCTCTTAAATAAGCTTCATTATCTAATTGGTCATAGACTCCTTCTACCAATTCCACATCTTCCCGCAATTGGTCTGCTTGACTGCCAATAATTTGGTCCAACTTTGGATCGTTTAGGCTTTCAATTTTTGTAACGTCTTTTGAAATTTTCGTTTTAGAGGATTCAAACAAGTTTAAACTGGAGTCTCCAAGATTGTAAACCCCTTTAAAGGTGGCTCCAATTCCAATGGGCCATGTCATGGGGCGCACTTTAATGTTGAGTTTTTCTTCTAGTTCATCCAAAAGTTCAAAGCCGTCTCGACCCTCCAAGTCCATTTTGTTAATGAAAACGATTACCGGAGTATCTCGCATGCGGCAAACTTCCATCAAGCGCTCTGTCTGAGCTTCCACACCTTTTACACAGTCAATTACTAAAATAACGGAATCAACCGCGGTTAAGGTTCTGTAGGTATCTTCTGCAAAGTCTTTATGACCGGGAGTATCTAACAGGTTAATTAATTTATCCTTGTATTGAAAACCCATGACGGAAGTAGCAACAGAAATTCCTCTTTGCTTTTCAATTTCCATAAAATCGGAAGTAGCCGTTTTCTTGATTTTGTTATTTTTTACTGCACCTGCAGTTTGAATGGCGCCACCAAACAATAGAAATTTCTCAGTAAGAGTAGTTTTTCCTGCATCAGGGTGACTGATGATGGCAAATGTTTTTCGTTTGGAAATCTCTTCTGTTAGCTTCATTGCTTCCTTATTTTAAAGGCGGCAAAGGTAATAAATTGAATAGGCTAATTGGATATGATAATCTTCTTTTGGAGCACTTGTTTTCCATTGGATACTTTGACAAAGTATAAACCGCCCTTAACGTTTAAATGCTCTACAATTTCATTTTGGTTCGTTCGAAATTCTTTGATGATTTTTCCGGTTAAATCGATTAATTGAATCTGTTTGTTTCCCTTCAAGTTGGTCGATAATTGAAGATAATCTCCAATAGTTGGGTTTTGAAACTCTAGCCAAGGTTCGTAGATCAATTCAGATTTAATATTGGTAATTAATTGGATGTTTGCTGAATCTACGGTTTGGCAATTCAGTGTGTCATAAATAAGAATAGTATAAATAGCAGGGCATAAGCTGTCAAATAAACCGGAAGTATTGGTTTTGGAGTAAAGTAGGTTTTGATTCATTAAGGTGATTCTATAATGACCATTTCCTAAAGTAGGATTTACCGATAATATTCCATTACAACTTAATGAACTAGACGCATGTTGAATTATGGAATCGTTAGACAATATGGGCGGAGGTGCAACAATGGTATAGTTGTAAACTCTGGATGTGCTTAAGGAGTCCGTTATTGTAATTCTATATTGACCTAAATATGCTCCTTGCCATTGCCACAAATTAAACGAATCAACCCTATAACCATTGCCAATATTTATTTCAGTTAAGTAGCGTAAAGGCGGAATTAAACCATCCCCTTGCCAATCTGGATTAAAACAACCACTGCTCCATTGACCAGAAGCGCAATTCGGTTGAATTACTTGACCAGGTTGACATTGTGGCCCGTATCCAGGTTGAATCCACTTCAATTCTTCAACAGTAAAGCCATTTTTTTTTGCCCAGTTTGTAATTGGTTCTTGAGGCATGTCTTCGATATACAAATAATTGAACTTTTCTGAAATCGAAGTAGCTAATTCTTCATAACCACTTTTTATAATGAGTTGTCCAACGGCACATGCAGTTCCAACTTCATCTATAAAATAGGGGGTACGTTCATCATGATATGAATTGATTGGGAAAATGCCTTTTTTTTCATACGTCTTGAGCTCTTTTAATAAACGAATCCTGTTTAGCTTCTGTGCAGAAGTTAAATGATTTATATCTTTCTTGATTAAGACTTGATTAACCAGTTTCAAATGTAACTGTATTAACTCCGTTTCTGATTCAGGTAGTTGATATTCAACGCTAGTTAATTCAACGTTATTCCAATATTTATTTAAACCAGCTAAAGCTCGTTTTAAAGCAGAATTATCAGTGTTGGAAAAAGAGAAAAGGGAGTAGGTTAGACCAATGATTAATAAGGATAGACTAATTTTTTTCATACTATAATTTTACCTAGCTAAAATAATGAAAATCAACCTGTAAAAAAAATATAAAATTTTAACTGTTTCAGCTAAGCAGAACTCTATAATTCCCATACTTTTGCAATTCCCTATGAGTGAAAACGGAACAATAGACCTAAGCGAGATTGAAAATAGTGAAGATGGAAAGGATTTATATCCCTTTCAAGAAGCCGCTATTCAAGAAATTTCAAAGAAACTTAACGAATTAGAAGATAACCACAATGTGCTTTTTCAATTGCCAACGGGCGGTGGAAAAACGGTTATATTTTCGGAGATTACTCGACGATATGTAAAGTCGACTGGTAAAAAGGTACTTATTTTGACTCACCGGATAGAGTTGTGTAAGCAAACTTCTAGAATGCTTTCTGAGTTTAATGTGGATAATATGATTATCGACAGTAAAGTCAAATCGGTTTCAGATGGCAACGATTATATCGCTTTTGTAGCTATGGTGGAGACACTTAATAACAGATTACAAGAGGAGAAAATTACCCTGAACAACGTTGGGTTGGTAATTGTAGATGAAGCGCATTACAATAGCTTTAGAAAGTTATTTAAATACTTTGAAGAGGTCAATATTTTAGGAGTAACTGCAACGCCACTAAGTTCTAGTATAAAATTACCGATGAACGAAAACTATCAAGAGTTAGTTATCGGGGAATCCATCAGTAGCCTAGTAAATAGTAGCTATCTTTCAAGAGCGACTACGTATAGTTATAACGTTAGCTTAGATACATTGAAAGTTGGCATTAACGGAGATTATACCGTAAAGTCTTCTGAGCAGCTTTATGGCAACTACATGATGCAGGAAAAGTTGGTTCGAGCATACGAAGAGAAGTCAAAGGGTAAGAAAACGTTGATTTTTAATAATGGTATTGCTACTTCTTTTGGGGTTTACGATACGTTTAAAGCAGCGGGTTACGAAATTCAACATTTGGATCACCATGTTGGAGAGCAGGAAAGAAGAGAAATATTACAATGGTTTAAAAATACTCCGGATGCCATTTTAACATCAGTTGGAATTTTAACCACTGGTTTTGATGAACCAACCGTTGAAACTATTATTCTGAATAGAGCTACAAGATCGTTAGCCTTATATCACCAAATGATTGGCCGTGGTTCACGGATCACGGATACGAAGAAAACGTTCTCTGTTATCGATTTGGGAAATAACCTACACCGCTTTGGCCTTTGGGATTCGCCGGTGGATTGGTACCATATCTTTCAAGCACCACATCAATACTACGACGACTTGAAGTCAGATGAAGTAATTGAGCGTCAATTTGTGTATGAAATGCCAACGGAGTTAAGAGAAAAGTTTTCTAACTCCGAGGATATTGATTTAAATATTAAAGCAGAGTACGATCACGCCATGAGTTTAGGACAACATTCTAAGGTGGTGATTAAAAAGTCTATTGATCAACATACAAATATGTGTATGGAAAACGCAGATGACATGTGGGATGCTTTAGATTTAGCGAAAGACTTGCGCGACGACATTCAGGATCGTATCAAGCATTATTCCTATTGCACGATAAAGACGACCAAAAATTATCTCGTTTGGCTCGAAGAAGATTACTATCGAAGACTTAATTCGCAGATAAGAAAAGAGTTCGCTAAAAGAGATTAATTCTTAATTCCAAAATATCAAATAACTTGCGTTTACGCGAAAAACTATCTCTTTTTCTCGTAAAGGTTGTTTTTAATAACATGTACTAGTAATTGATATATCAAATCTTATCGGAAGTTTGCGGTTTATAAGTGTATGCTTTTGGATGGAAGTGTCTGGTTTTACTCTAATAATCCTTGTCATTTATTAAGCTAATTTTCGGATAAGATGGTTTTAGGGCATCAAAATAATCGAAAAACAGGTATTTATACCTGTTTTTTATTTAAAAATGATTTCGACATTTGCAATTGTTATGTTTAAAATGGTTTACATGACAGATAAATAATGTTTTAGAAAAAATTTGTGTTTAATTATTTTGGTTTATATTAATATCTGACTAAAACATTATTAAAAACCCTTGTTTCTTATTTTTGAAGCAAGGGTTTTTTAGTATTTATGAGCAAAACGAAACTATTAAAATTTATTAAAGATTGTGATCGCAAGGAATTAGAAGAGCAGCTGCTTGACTTGTACTTTCGTTTTAAAGAGGTAAAAGAGTTTTACGATTTTTCATTCAACCCAAACGAAGCGCAGCGGGTAGAGGATGCCAAATTGAAAATATCAAGAGAGTACTTCCCAGAAGGTAAGAGAAGAGCTAAGAAAAGACGGTCAGTCGCTCAGAAACAAATAGAACACCTCAAAAAATTAGAGGTTGAACCTTCTCAAATCATCGACTTAATGTTGTATAACATAGAAGTGGCCCAAGCTTACAATGCAGAAAAACCAATTGTGCAAGAGGCTTTTTACAAGAGTATGCTAAGTTCTTACCGGAAGGTGTTAGTTTACTGTTCTCAACAGTTTTTAATGGAAGAGTTTAAAGAACGAATTTTCCGCATAAAAAAAGCAGCTATGGACCAGAGATGGTTCAATGCTGCCGCTTTTCAAATTTCAGATGAGGAACTATTAAAAAATTAGTTTCCTCGATTCATAGCCTCTTTCACTCACAAACTGAATAAAATAAATTCCTTTCGGGAAGATGGAGACGTCCATTTCAAAGTTGGGAGAAACGCTCCTATTTATTTTTATCACTTGACCTTTTACATTCCTTATCGTAAATGAATTAATCTCTTTTGGCAAATCCTTTATAATAAGTCTTCCGTTAGTAGCGTATACTTTTGCGTCATTCAGAATGGTGCCATTTAAGCCAACCGCAGATTGGGCAAGAGCAACGTTTCTAGCCGTGGTGCTATTCGGACCTTGATAAGCAATGCTTGAATCAATTGCAGAGTAAACGTAATAACGAGGAGAAGCGGCTTGAACCCATAAACGATTAGAATCTGGGAAGGTGAAGATGTCATTCCAACCATATCTACTTACCCAGTTTGTCGTTAATGTGCACATGTTTGATACAGGAAAAGCACTACCAGAGTAAGTATACGTAAGCGCTCCCCAGACCTCTACATTTGTGGTATTTGCAGCAGCCCAGGTTTGCCAACCTGGAGCAGCACTTCGACAAATAGAGCAATCCACACCCTTGTGCAAAACAATGATGGATTTTCCTGTGGCTAACGTCGCATAAATATTTTTTGAATTATTTGAGCAATCAAAAACAGTTCTGTTTAATGGCACTTGTGAAAATAAACTGGTCGTTACGCCTGCTAAAAATACGAGTATGAAAATGTTTTTCATGGTTAAATTTTAGCTTCAAAGATATCATTAACTAATAACGTACATTCGTCGCCGCGTTGACGTTAGAAACTTTTTGGTTTTTTTTGTGTTTCCCTTTTATTGAGTTTTATAAATTCAAGCTATCTCACCATCAAAACAGCAAAGATGAAAAAAACATTACTTTCTATTTTCTCCATATCCATAGCATTAATTGGACTTCAAGTAGTATTGGTTTCCAGCTCCAATGGCAGGGCTTTTGCGGCTAATTCAGGAAATACTGGTGCACCCGGAGAAGTTACAACGTGTAGATCTTGCCATGGTACCGGTTTCGGTACTACTGTAACAATGGCGGTAAAAGATTCGCAAGGAAATCCGGTAACGTCGTACATACCGGGTAATGTTTACGATGCTGAATTCACAGTAAATGCAACTGGAGCTAGTAGATACGGTTTTCAAATGGTAAGTTTAAACAGCACCAATGGTCCTGTTAACGGCTTTGCAACACCTGCTACGAATACGAGGTTAGTGACCCTTGGTAGCGGTAGACAATATGCTGAGCATGCAGGTAGAAGTGTTTCAAACGTTTTTTCAACTCAATGGACAGCACCAAGTTCTGGAACTGGAACAGTTACTTTTTATGGAGGTGGTGCAGCGGTGAATAATAATAATGGAACTTCTGGAGATGGGGGCAATACCACAACATTGAGCCTAACGGAAAATGTTTCTGTCGGTTTGGTAAAGGCTACTTTACGAAATGAATTGTTGGTTTACCCAAACCCAACACGAAACGTAATTAAATTAAAAAATACTGCTAGCGATACTAAAAATGCTGTTGCTGAACTGTACAATATTTCGGGACAATTGGTTTTGTCGAAAAACTTGAACCTAGTTGAAAATAATGCAGAGAGGTTAAATGTTTCTAAATTAGAGAACGGATATTATATCCTAAGAATCTCTAATAACGGAGATACCCTAGAGGAGAAAATAATGATTCAAAACTAAATCATCACGTATAGGAAAATTTTGTTGGAATAGAAGCTCTGAAGGTATCACAAGTGTTCCTCACTTCTAAAGAATAAAGAACTAGCTCTATTGAAGAGAGATTATGGAAAGTGTCTTCTAAAGGCTTTAGTATTTTCAGGTTAAAAACAATGATACTCTGTTGTTTCGGTAGCAAAATAACAAGACTTTTACAGCAGAATATTTTTCAAAAATTACAGCGTAATTATTTCTTTTCTATAGTTTTAACTTCTCTTTGCTAGTCAGATTATACTAAACTACTCCAATTCAAATGCTTTGGGTACTTTTGCAGTTCATTAAACAAGCATTATTTGAATACATTTGAAAGCCTAGGACTCTCCACAAACCTGTTGAAAGTCATAGAAGAAATGGGGTTTACAACCCCGACGCCTATCCAAGAAAAATCAATTCCATTATTATTAAAAGGAGGAAAGACAGACTTTATCGGTCTTGCTCAAACAGGTACTGGTAAAACTGCGGCATTCGGTTTGCCCCTAATTGATTTAGTAGATAGCGACAATAAGGCAACACAAGCACTTATTATGGCTCCAACGAGGGAGCTAGGACAGCAGACAGCTAAACAATTGGTTGATTTTTCATCTAACTACAAACAACTTAACGTAGAAGTAGTATATGGTGGAGCGGCGATTACAAATCAAATAAAGGCTTTGAAGCGCCCCACGCAGATTGTGGTTGCGACTCCTGGAAGATTATTGGATTTAATTCGCAGAAAGGCAATTCGACTAGACGATGTAAAGTACGTGGTACTGGACGAAGCGGATGAAATGTTGAACATGGGCTTCAAAGAAGACATCGACGAAATTTTGAGTTACGTTAGAGAAGACCGATCCACTTGGCTGTTTTCTGCAACCATGCCTGCAGATATTAGAAGAATCACAAAAAAGTACATGACGGACCCTGTGGAGGTGGCTGTGAATACAGAGTCAAAAACCAACACAGACATTACGCATCAGTACATCATTACTAAAAATGACGATAAAATAGTGGCCCTGAGAAGATTTTTGGATATTCAACCGGAGATGAAGGGCATTATGTTTTGCAGAACTAAGCGAGAAACACAAGAAATTACCGATAACTTAGGTCAACTGGGTTATGAAGTAGAAGCGTTGCACGGAGATTTATCTCAAGCTCAGCGAGATGCAGCCATGAGAAGATTTAAGGCTAGAAACATGCAGTTGTTAATAGCTACTGATGTTGCAGCGAGAGGAATTGACGTAAATGATTTAACCCACGTGTTGCACCATAAAATTCCAGACCAATTAGAGGCGTACACGCACAGAAGTGGTAGAACCGGAAGAGCTGGAAATAAGGGGATTTCTATAGCATTTATCAATAACAGAGAAGGAAGAAAGATTTCTGACATTGAGCGAAAGAACAACATTACGTTTGAAAAAATTGAGGTGCCTAAAGCAAGTGAGCTTAAAAAAGTAAGACTTGAAAATTGGGTGAAAAGTACACTCGCTATGCCAATAGATGAGGAAGCAGAGGAAACCTTAACTGCACTTTTGCCACATTTTGAAGCACTGACAAAGGAGGATTTGCTAAAGCGAATGATATCTCAAGAGTTGAAGCAATTAAAAGGCAGCGATAAGGCCGACTTAAACATGTCTTCAGATTCTAGAGGTTCTAGAGAGAATGACAGAGGAGATCGAAGAGACGGTGGTGACCGAGGAGAAAGACGAGAATTTGATAGCAATAGAAATCGATACTTTATCAACTTAGGTAAAAACGATGGCCTAAGCAAGGTAGATTTACTTGAATTTGTGAGTGAAGTGTCAGGCGCTAAAAAGTCTCATATTAACGACATAGCGGTTCAAGATAAACGTTCCTTTTTTAACTTAGACGAAAGTCAAGTAAAAGGGTTTGAAGATAAATTTGAAGGTTTAGAATTAGAAAGTGGACATGCCATTCGAGTAAACCAAGAAACTGGAGGATCCTCTTCCGGTGGAGGTAGAAGCAAAAGTAGCGGTGGAGATCGAGGCAGAAGCGGCAGAAGTAACTTTGGTGGTGGAAGCGGAGGCGGAAAGCGACCAAAAGGTGCTGGCGGTGGCCGAAGAAGCGGTGGTTCTAGTTCATCTGGACCGAGAAGTTCTGGAGGACCAAGAAGCAGAAGAAGATAAACTTCTGAAATAGGCAGCTAATTCAAATAAAATAAGGAATTTTATAAAATAATAACAAAAAATTACGAAGTAATAAATGGGTAGATCACAAGAGACATTCGGAAAAAAAGAAAAGGAAAAGAAAAGACAGAAGAAGAAAGAAGAGAAGGAAAAGAAAAGACTAGAAAGAAAAGAAAATTCTGCTGGTGGTGGACTTGAAAACATGCTCGCTTATGTTGATGAGAACGGTAACATTACCGATACTCCTCCAGATCCGGATGTAAAGAAAAAAGTTATAAAAGCGGAAGATATCGTTTTAGGAATACCTCAAAAAGGAGAAGAAGATCCAGCGGATTTAATTCACGAAGGGAAGGTTACCTTTTTCAATGATTCCAAAGGATACGGATTTATTCGTGACCTAAAAGACCAAGAAAGTTACTTCGTTCACGTTAATGGATTGAAGGAAGATGTAATTGAAGGCGATAAAGTTAGCTTTGAGTTAGAGAAAGGTCAAAAAGGCTTGATGGCGGTTAGGGTGAAAAAAATCTAATTGCAAATCCGATAAAATAATAGTGATGCCTAAAATGTAATGTTTTAGGCATTTATTTTTACATCCAACAGAGTACACACATGAAGTTTGAAGAGTATCCTATTTCTGAAGGCATTAAAAAGAGTATCAGTAAGCAAGGTTTTAAAAAACCTACGGATATTCAGTACAAAGCCATTCCTAACATTTTGCGTGGCGAAGATGTTTTGGCGATTGCTCAGACGGGAACTGGAAAAACAGCTGCTTTCGTCATCCCTATTTTACACCTGCTGCACGTTAAAAAAATCATTCGAAAGAGTGCGGGAATTAAGTGCTTGGTGATGGCGCCAACACACGAATTAGCATTGCAGATTCATGAAGTATTTGTTTCCCTAGCGAAACACACGAAGGTGAGTAGCTTTTGCATTCACGGTGGCGTAGATCAAGATCCTCAAAAGGAAAAATTAGCGGATGGGGTAGATATTTTAATTGCCACACCCGGCAGGCTTTTTGACTTGGTGAGTCAAGGAGACGTGAAGTTAGATGGATTAGAAATATTGGTATTAGATGAGGCAGATCACATGCTTGATTTAGGTTTTATCAAAGACATTCAAGATTTAATGCGTCACATTCCTTCTCGACGACAAACCCTTTTCTTTTCAGCAACGATTACCGAGAAGATTAAAAAGCTAGCTTATTCTTTGGTGACGAATCCAATACGGATTCAAATTTCGCCAAAAGACCCGGTTGCTAAAAATATTGAACACGCCATTGCTTTCATTGAGATGGAAGACAAACGGTTCTTCCTAGGGAATATGATGCAGGAATATCCAGACCGAAAAACATTGGTATTTGTACGGACGAAAGTTCGTGCAGAACGTCTTTTAAAGGCTCTAGAGCGACAAGGATTAAAAGCGATTACCATTCACGGAGATAAAGACCAAAAGAATAGAGAGGAGAGCATGCAAGCCTTCCGGAAAGGCGACGAAAAAACGTTGATTGCCACCGATATTAGTGCAAGAGGAATAGATGTGCCACACGTTGACTTTGTGGTAAATTACGATTTGCCGGACAGTGCCGAACAATACGTTCACCGAGTGGGACGAACAGGAAGGGGAAGGGAGAAAGGCCAAGCACTTTCTTTTTGTGCCACAGAAGAATTAGAATTGTTGGAGGACATTGATAACAATTTAGGAAAACCCATTGCTCGATTGGAGATTTCAAAAAAGGACTATCAGATGACGAAATCATCGGTAGTTGAAAATGAAAGCGAAGATTGGAAAAGCTTGTTGAAACAAGCAGAGATAGAAGAGGAAAATTGGAAAGCCAAAAAGAAAAAGCGACAGAAGAATAAAAAGTAACCCTGATTTTAAACAGATGTAAAGGTTATTCGTTTTGATTTTAAACCAGATTGAATGTCAAAGAAGGACAAGAAAATTAACATTATTGGGGCAGGGGTAAGCGGACTAGTTGCCGCTATCGTTTTGGAAAAAGAAGGATATGCTCCTCACATTTTCGAAAAGACGGACCGAGTAGGAGGAAGAGTAAAAACGGAAACTCAAGGTGATTTCGTTTTTGACCATGGGTTTCAAGTATTGTTGGAGTCTTATCCGATGGCTAAAAAGTATTTGGATTACGCTGCTTTAGATTTACAGCAGTTTTGGCCTGGTTCTATCCTCTTTGAAAACAAAAAGCCTACTAAGTTCGGTGACCCAATTCGAAACCCAAAATTATTACTTCCCACTATTTTCAGTCAACATGCGACGCTTGCCGACAAACTAAAAGTATATCGTTTAAATACAGAGCTAAAGAGTCAATCGTTAGATGAAATTTTTGAAAAGGAAGAGAAAACCACGCTTAACTACTTAAAAGAAAAGGGTTTTTCAGATTTAATCATTCACGATTTCTTTCAACCTTTTTTTAGTGGAATTTTTTTAGAAACCGAATTGAATACCTCTAGTCGAATGTTTGAGTTTGTATTCAAAATGTTTGCGGAAGGTCAAGCAAGCGTGCCGAAGAAAGGTATTGAAGAGATTCCAAAGCAATTGTTGGCTCAGTTGAAAAACAGTACCTTTCATTACAATGTAGCGGTTTCTAATGTAGATACTGCAGGCATTACCATAGACGGCTTACCGAAAGTAGAAAGCGATTATACCATTGTTGCCACGGAAGCAGATGAACTAATAACCAATTTGCGGAATCAAAAGACACCTTGGAAAGCTTGTTATTGTTACTATTTTGAGACTACAGATAAAATCATCAAAGAAAAACTGATCGGACTAATACCCGGAAAACATCACATTAATAATTTGCACTATGTCAATAGCTTGACAGGTAGTTCTACCAATCTGCTTTCGGTAACGGTGGTAGACAATCAAGGACTTACAGGAGATCAATTAATTCGTCAAGTTAAAACGGAATTAAGCGATTTATGTGCTATTCAAGTGGGTGAATTGAAACACTCTTTTGTTATTCCAAAAGCCCTGCCCAATTTAAAAAACATTCAAAATGAAATACCTGCCACACAAACACAGTTATTGGATCGAGTATTTCTTGCAGGAGATGTAACGTTAAATGGCTCTCTGAATGCTGCCATGATTGCCGGAGAAAAAGCTGCTCAGGCAGTCTTGGATAAAATAGACCGAAACGTCAGCTAGAGACTAACTCTAAGGTCGTGTTGTAAATGTCTCTATTGGTCATCTTGGCTTTTAGCCAAGCATAAAAGCAAATTAGAAATAGGTCTTCTTGTTCCGAAGACTTGCGTATTAAAATGGCTGTAACTTTAGCTTCAAACTCCTGTTTATTTGCTTCTCTTGGATTGCGGTATAGCAGTTTTACCAATTTTAAAAATGGCAGCACTCGGAAAGACGTTTTAGATTTCAAATAAGCTCCGTGCTTTTTTATCAAACTGTTGATTTTGGACTCTACGAAATCATCATTTTTTAATTCGATGTGCAATAGAATCTCCATGTACTTCTTGTTTAACAACCAATCGCGCCCCATTAATTGCTCGTAATATTTGTCGCTGTTCTGAAAATTAGCAAATAGCTTAGCGGTCATTTTATAGTTGCCTTGTTGAAAGGCAATCATGCTCCGAATTAGGACAGGATTTAAGGATTCTTGCAAAGGAAATTCGTTAGAGGTAAGATGTTCATCCAATAGGAGCGAGGCCTTGTCATGAAAACCCAAGAAGTTATCGTTTAGTGCTAAAAGACTAAGGTATCGTATATGAAACTGTTTTCGAAACAAAGCGTTCTCCCGTTCCATTAATACTTTCATTTCTGCAAGAAAGTCTAAACTCTTTTTAAACTCCTTCTTTCTAAAGTAAATGTTAGCAATTAAATAGATTAACTCAATGCGGGCAGGCAGTTGTGATAAGTCACTTTCCGCGGCTTTTTCTAATTCGCGCAAACGGTCGATAAAGAAAATATTAATGGCAGCATAGTTCTTATCATAATTTGCTTGGGCATCTGCAATGGTGGCCATCTCTAACAAGTCCTTAAAGTCAAACTGCTTTGATGTATCCTCTAAGTCGTTTTTGTATTGCTCAAACTCAATGGAAATAGCGATTTCCTTTCCCGCGTATTCCGCATCTATAAATGCTTTTTTTAGGCGACTGTTGGCAATTGTTCGCTGTTCTTGTTCGGTGTATCGTTTTAAACTTTCTTGAAACTCGTTTATAACTGGCTCCTGAGCAATGGCAGTTCGGTCTAAAGAGCACTCCAATCTAGTATGGTTTATTTCATTCAATATGGAATACAGCTGAGCTGTTTCTGCCTTTTCTTTTGCTTTAGATAATATGGTGAATGCAGTTTTGACCTTTTTGAAGCGAATGAGTTTTCGAGCTAAGAGTAAATCCTTAATCAATTCGACTTCCAATTGGGCCTCATTCTTTACAATTTCTTCTGCAATGAAGGCACCGAGGTTATCACTCAACCGCTTTTTAATAACGTTGTAGCGGTTAGAACCCCATTCTTTTTTCTTTGCATCCGCTCGACCAATTAACAAAGCTTTAAACAGTTCAATGCTATTCACCTTACCATTTTTAGTCCTATTGGTTAAAAAGCGAATAAAATCTCTTTCTTCTTTGGGAGAAATTATATCTATAAGATCATTTATTTTCAAAATATACTGTAATTAAAAATTTAG
>Ga0307983_1000531_pt1 | contig 19199 bp, 25 predicted proteins | sample OrgLakmetagen991_FD_201845 | JGI IMG/M metagenome (GOLD analysis project Ga0307983, IMG submission 201845) | Saline water microbial communities from Organic Lake, Antarctica - #991 | ecosystem: Environmental > Aquatic > Non-marine Saline and Alkaline > Saline | place: Antarctica: Organic Lake...
TAATTTGAGCCCCAACTAAATAAAAAAAAAAATCATTTTTATACACCCGGGCCTGCGATGTATATTAACAATTAGATTTTCTTGGGTTTATTTCATCTTCTTCATGAGTTTAATGGCAGATACCACTCTACTCATAAGAGAGAATTCGACATGATAGAACGAATTGAAGTAGAATTCCTTAACAAGAGAGCGGAAGCTCCCCCATTCTTCCAGATCCTTAGGAACTGGGAAATCCTCGACTGACCTTTCAGAACCACCTCCATAACGCTTATTGAATTTAACATTAAAATCCAATAAGATGAGGTTGTTCTTAAAGTCAGGAGATTGGAATCTCAAGCAAATTCTCTTACCGATGGTAGATCCATGCGGAGGAACAAGAAGCACAATAATCTCAATTTTATCATTAAAGAATTCAAACCTTAAGTTGAATGGCTCCAATGAATCAATAAGATCAAGTGGTAACTTAATACGATCATTCATACATGTGAGAATATACTCAGTTGCATAGGAAGGATTGTAAGCTGGCATGATAAGATTGAATAAACTGAAGAAAATGAAGAAATTGAAGAAATTGAAAAGAAATACTTTAGATAACGGTTGAGAGTGAGTGAGTGAGAGAGTGTCAGGTGTTATCGTAGCATAATATACTAATAAAAAAATCAATTTTTTATTAATAACTATAGTTTGTGCATTTGCTATGTGCATCAAGATCAAATCTACCGTACAAAATAATAATTATATAAAAAAATAGGTTTTTTGCCTATTTAACTGTCTTTGTTAGCTTGGGGGGGCTGTCTGCACATTTCTTATACAACTCGGGTGGCCGAGAGTAAAGCTTCTTTGATAGAAGGATGGAGTATGAATACTCGAATGTTACCGGGAATCAAATTCTTGAAGGATCTCTTGACACCACAGATGCTTACACAACTGCGATTTCGAGATACCTCAATATTTGTATCAATATTATGAAACATTCCATGAGTACAGATAGCTAGTAAATTAATACATATAGATATGGTCTCTCCACTAAATTCGACGAAGTCAGAATCTAATGAATCATATCTAGTTAAATAGGCACGTAAAACCACACGATCTTTGTAAATTATAAACCTTGCATCCTCTACGTCTTTCAACGAGCGATGGTTAGTTTTGAAATAAGTTTCAGCGTCTTGGAAGTTATTAATTTTAGTCATTTTGATTGGAAATTTGGGAAAATTTGGGAAAATTTGGGAAAAGTGAGTGAAATTAACGAAAGTGAACGATGAAATAAAGTCTTAAAGATTTGTGTTACCAGGTAGTTGCCTATTCTCTGGTCAAAATCAGGGACAAAAAAATCAATTTTTTATATGGATGTACCAAACAAAAAAAAAATAGGTTTTTTTTGTCCTATTTAACTTTCTTAGTTAGTTCAATGACTTATGTTGTTAGCATCTCGTGTCTCGTATTCTCATACAAGCCGTCTAGATAATTCTTCGTGATCCAAAGTATTATCTATGATGTTAACCTTAAGATCCAAATTACAGAAGTAATAATCAAGCTCATTCACGCATACACGCGAATGATCATAATTTACTTCAAAATTTGGAACCTTTGTAGCTTTTGTTCCGTAAACGGAACGTGCCAACAACATAAGGCATCCCGATAGAGTGCATCGGTTTATGTGAATCACTACCTCCTTGAAGGGAGGGTGACCCACATTTAAATAGGCGTCTAAAACCACACGTTTTCTAAAAACTTTGATCTCAATGCGGTGAATTGCTTGCGCCTCGAAAAGATCTTGTTGAAATAGTTCAGCATCCTTGAATGAATCGATTTGTGACATTTTGAATAATTGGGAAATTGGAAAATGTTAGAAATGAATGAAAGTGGAAGATGATGAAACTTGCGTTTAGATTTGTGTTACCAGGTAGTTGCCTATTCTCTGGTCAAAATCAGGGACAAAAAAATCAATTTTTTAGGTTAGCTTCAATATTGATTATTAGCTTAGATTCTAACCTTTTTGAGCTCATCATGGCTCATATCTGATGGCTTCACCAAGCTTACCCCTATAAAACTTAGCTAGCTCATACCTATAAAGGATAAATTCGCCAATATCTTTAGGAATTGGTGGATTACTAAATCCAAGGCTTTGGAGGTCAAATAATATATTCAATAACCTGAATGATTCTTTTGCGTCTTTACCATCTATCATTATTACTAGTTTATCATCAGCTTTAATTCCAAGCTTTCGAACTCTAGAGATATAATCCTCACATTTAATAAGTTAAGTATTAGACATTGCGAAATAACTACGTGATAAATTTGCTTAGAATAATTCTTTGTTGCTGGAGACTAATATTAGAAACTTAAAATTATTTTTTATGCATATCACTTTTGGTTAACTTTGAGCCTTCACCATAATATTCTTTGCCAAACTTAGATGCCATATGCTTATTAATAGACTTTTCGTAATCTGGAAATATATTACTCAATGTTTCCTCATATATAACACCAAGTAATCTACCATATTTATCAGTGCCTTTGATCTCAAGGTGTACATACTTATTTAATATTAGCTTGGCTAGTTCATCTCTAGCTAAATTAGCATATGATTTCAACTCTGGATCTTTAGAGTTTACCTCTGCGGTATCATAGCCAAATAATCTTACACTGGATTTAGTTATCCATCCATTTAGTGGCCTTGGTGCCAACATATGTCTCTTCGAGTAATACACGTCGAACATATCATACACTACATGAATAGTGTCTCCATCATATACCTTACTACAGTATGCTAATATATTTCTGTCGGTGCTTATGCTGGTCAAATTTGGGGGGATGTTATCGTGAAGGTTACTTTTGTGCATATTTGCATACAACTCTTGAGTATTTAATATAAAAAATGAATAGATATTATCAATTTAAACTACACAAAGATGAGCCAAAGATTCGATGTTATAGCACTCACTGGATGTAATGGAGTAGGTAAATCTACACTATCTAAGTACATAGAAAAATTGCATGGATATAAGCATGTATCATTCTCTGATTTACCTAAGATATCTATGATGAAATTATACTCATTAAGTAGAGATCAATTATTTGGTAAGTCAAAGGATGTAATTGATACTAGATATAATAAAACACCTAGGCAAATGTTGATTGAGTATGCAGGCATGATCCAAAATAACTTAGGTGGTGATTTATGCGATGACCCCAATGAGATATTCTGCGAGTTACTATTTAAAGGTCTTGAACCAGGTAAGTATGTCATAGATGATCTATATTTTAAGCACCAATATAATTACTTGAAGCGTAACACTAATTTACTAGTAGTTAAGTTAGTGAATGACCGCCAAATTAATAACTACACACGCGTTGAAGATATACCATGTGATTATGCGATCTATAATAATTATGACAAAATAATGCTTTATATGAGCTTTGAAGACTTAGTGTATAATTATGTAGCAAAGACCACTATTAATTCGTTGAAAGATAATAATAAGAGAACCCACCAAAGATTGTTAGCATAGGTAATAATAATTCTGCTGCTGATTTAAGATATATGGATGGATATGGCTTAATACCCAACAATGATTTATTAAAGAATGAATACTTAATTAGTCTTCTATCTATTAAATTATCTGGGTTATTAAGTGCACTATTTTTTCTTATTAATATTATCACAAACATGGCAAACGAAAGGATGAATATGGATAACATGACATACATAAGTACATTATATTTCAAGTCACCAATGGCATCTTTAATTAATTTCTTATCTAAAGTTGGTGAGTTATACAGCATTGGGGTTACCTTAGATCTATCTTTTGGTGTAAATGTCCTCGAGCCATCATCTGCGCGACCACCACCAAAGTGCTCCATAAATATATACTCACTTGGCAAGTTAGCTAAATCAATGAATCTGGTTGGGTGCCATACCTTGCCATTTGATGAGGTGCTATCATTACCAATGCCAAATATTCTAAAATAAGTACCAGCTCTTTGCCTAACTGAGTGACTCTCTAATCCAACGTATAATTTAAGCCTTGGGTTAACATCATTAGTGAATTCCACCTGATGAGTTCTGTACCAATATCCACCATCATGCACAGACATATACACCCTGGCTATTTTATTATTCTTTAGCCTAATACAGCAGTATTCTTCATCATAATTATGTGGCATGTATGTACCATTGTATGCATAAGTAAATAAGTATATTATGTCAGTGAATTCATTATTGTACCGCTTAACCATGAAGAACAATGCTGGGATATTATATAGCTTGGTTGATTCATGTAATTTGTAGTTACCTCTTCTGTACTCCATACCATTATTTAGCACTAAATTGCCTCTCATATTCTCTAAGTCACCAACATCACGAGACTCTAATATTTTCATTGTTGAGTCAGCATTTCCATGCTTATCCACAAATTTACAATATTTGACATAATCTCGTGTATCACATGGGAAATACTTCTCATCTTCATGAAAATATAGCACTGGTGCATATTTCTTTGCTATCTCTAGTGCTTCGGTTGATGTGTACTTATATTTATCTTCACAGAGTGACATTATATACTAAGCAAAAAATAGAGTGCTAAATATTATTATTTAATTATCAAATTTTGGCACTCTGACTTTACTATACATGCCGGGTAGCTTAGAATTAACATAATTACTAACTACTGAGTTCACAAATTTAGCGTAATCCATGTCTAGCTTAGTGATTATGCTAACCAATTTATTCTTTTCATCCACACAAAATCTATATATGTCCTCTATTCTTTGATGTACTAAATTTAGGTAGTCTAGCATACATTCCCATTTCTTAATTAATTCACTAGTAATACTAGACACCTGCGGGCATTGTTTAGCATTAATTAGTTCACTTATGAAGTAAACTAGTATAGTTGGCAAGTACACTGATGGATAATCACCATTGAATTTAGATTCAAATTCACTTGAGTGTTCATTACTACTAATTATGTTGGTGTACTTGTCATACCACTTAAGTCCACGAATGTAGAACCCATTCTCCTTTAGTAACCTTTTAAACAAACTAGTATCAGAGCACATCGATGATATGAATCTACACACAAATTGATTGATATGATTACTATCCCATGTATTAACCTGTACCTCAACAAATATATTCTCATATTTATTTATGTACTGAGGAAGATGGTTAAACAAGATATAATATATTTGCATGGTATCTAATAAATTTACATGGTTGGGCGTAGATATTAATTCATCTACGAAGCTCAGTGAGTACCTATTAATTATATCTATATTAATTGACGTTAAGAATGCATTAATTTCATCTATATAGTCATCAAATTTGGTTTTACCATTGAATATTTTGTGGCATGTTAGCTTAGATAATTTAACTCGGTGCTCATCTATGTCCTCAATGAAACCACCTAAGTGAGATATTAATATACTTATATCACTTGAGCTAAATAAGAAGTTATCATTTGTTATCAAATTCTTGTACTTATGCAAGCCTAACTTCTTGTTATCATTATTATTTATATACAAAGAATTATTAGTGTACTCAACATCTGAATCAATTAATATAGTAAATTTATTTAGTATACCAGATTTCATATTAATACAGCACCTATCATTATATTCTTTTATCTTAGTTATATTGATAGGAAAATCTGTGGTATATATAACCAAATCCACACATTTTTGTATCTCATGCAATAAGATAATATTTAAGTTATTATTTAATGTAGATGAATCCCATATTAATAGTATGCAATTTATATCCCATTTATTATTAATTAGATTGCATATATTAGATCTAGAGAAATCATGGATGTCTTTATTAGATGATTTCTTTATATATTCAGCTAGCATGCGGTTCTTTATGAAATACTGGATTTCACTGTTGGATATGTTACTTATACCACAATTATTTGATCTAAATATGAATATACCACCATGAGATACCTTGGTGTTTTCATCACTAAGTAATTCTTTGGTTAATTTAGATGATTTACTGTCAGATATATCAACTAAGACTTTAGTGAATTTATATATATGTAATGGAATAGGGTCACCAATATCATTAAATTTTTTATCAGCTTTGCATAACATTTTTTATCTATATTACCACTGTTAAAAATAAATAAATTTATATTTATTTAGTATAGATGTCGGCGGCACATAATTATTTATTAAATTGAGAGTATGCAGCTTTAGTTCTCATTAGCTTAAATATAAGTGGTGCCATGAGTAAACCTACTTTTACTAATACTACTATCCCAATGATGATCGCAGCTAAGATAGCTAGTGAGATCAAAATAGATTTAACATCTAGATCATCGAACCCAGTAGACTTCTTAGATTCAATTATGCGCTCTTCTTCATAGGTACCATAATTATCACTGACCTTATCTGAACTTTCACTGCCACTACTCATACTTCCAAACACTGACATTGTATATAAATACACCAAATATTTTTTTTTAGTTTATATATAATGAATAAACAAGACATGAAAGCCAAAGTAAAAAATATTGAAGCTCAACTCAATGGGTTTTGTTATTACTTAATGTTCATTTATTACCTGCACGTACTCCAGCCTTTGTTAGAATTAGTAACTATTAATTTAGTATCAATATTAATAGATAAGAGTATATTAGATTTAGATGATATACAAAAAGTATATGCTTACTCTACTATAAATAGCCCAGTTATAGTATCTATTATCTTAGATTTAACATCAATAAGTGGAACTAAAAATGTGTTAGGTCCTCAAGATTTGGCTAAGAACCTATGGTCATTAATACCTCAGCTAAATACAGATTCGCCTAAGTTAAATATAATATCACTAAATAAATCACAAGGTGCCACCAAAAAAATAGATAAGAATAAAGTAAAGGTGTTTAATTTATTCTTAATTATATTTAATGCTGTATTCCTTGTCTATCGTAAAATATTGATTAATAATATAGATAACATATTAGATGATACTGACTTAGATAGAGATTCACTATCTAAAGTAAAGTCAGAGATTCTTAAGTATGAATGGAAGATCTCAATCATCTAAATTCTATGGTCTTGATATTTTTCAAGTTGTTGAGTACCATTGGTACCTTCTTAAATGAGCAACCCCTAATATTTACTGATCTTAAATTAACTAAACACTTGAATGACTTTGGTAATTGGTTCAGTTTAGGGTTTTTAGATACATCTATAGTAACCAATAATTTAAGATCATGGAATACATCTGGCAGGTATGTAATGTTTAAGTTAGATAAGAATAAATCACTCAATTTGACTAAATATTTAATGGTGACTGGAACCCTGTAGTTATTCTCTATGATTAAATCCTTGGTAGGTATGAACATAGATGCTTCTTTGATCTTTTCTTTGAATTCATCTCTATTTATTTTTTTGATGCATTTATTCTTGGTGCCACTAAATATCATTTTCTTCATAATATGATGGTCATTTAACTCAGCTTTATTATTAGCAGAAAACCCATACTTATCCATGCTGAATCTATTGAATATTTTCCTGTTAAATTCATCATCAGTATTTAGTATATCATGAAAGTATTTGCATGATAAACTGAACGTGTTAAATATTGATGGATCATCCACAGCAACTGCAAATATGGACTGCCAAATATTAAGCATTCCAATACCAGTATAATTAATTGAATCATCATTAGCATGAATGGGCTGCCTAACACTAATTTCCAAGGCACTCCCATCACATGAATCATCAACCGATTTAGGAATAATAACAGGGTTAACACCCACCATATTTAACTTATATATATATATTCATTTTTTATTATATATAAGCGAATCCTAACAAAAAAATGTTGAGATGGTTTAATTAATACAGGTTATATAACAGCAATATATACAAATAAATTAGTACAGTGGCTCACCTCAACACAGTTATGAAGTTTTGCACACAATTAATTTATAGTAGCAAGGAAATTAGTATGATTGAGCGCAGATGTGGTACAATTTGAAATTAGAATACTACTCTATCATACTCTTTCCCAATTAAGTTGACCAAAGACATAGATTTAGTTTTGGTAGAATCAAAGCAAACTTTGCCTTGTTTTTTGGTTGGCTCTGATTCCTTTCCATCTATCCTTTCACTAACTTTTTCATCGAATTTATCTTTGATCGATGGAAAGATATCTCTGAATGATATGTTAAATATCAAGCAAAGCCTTTCTACACAAAATTTATTAACCTCGTCTGTGATATTTATCTTGCTAATATCCATTAGCGATGTATCTTCATTTTTCACTCCAATAGGGTTTTGGAGCTTAAAAAGGAGCATAAAGATATTGTAACCTTCACCCCAAATTTTCTCATTTTTGAATGCATAGGTTTCCATTTTGACTGGGCCTTCTGGTTTACGAAAATTTTGGTCAATGAACGCATAGGTGTTTTCTTTGGGACTAATATTAACGTTTGGGCTTGTTCGCGGAAAGTTAAAGTAGGATTGAGGCCTACCTCCCTTATAAGCACGCTTTAAGTACACCTTTACATTATTATTATTATTCATATGGAATACGAATACGAACAAATCCCTATTAATACCATCACCAAATTGAATAGAATTTAACTCAGTCTTTGTTGGGATAATAATGGAATTCATTTTAATCGTTTAAGCGAATATAATCTAATATAATGGCAAATTATATATAATAATGGATTTTCAATTTTTTTACTTCATCGATCTCATCACGAGTATATCTAGGAGCTCTAGTACTGTGCCCTCTTTATGCACCCGGCCTACATTATGTTTCATCAGGGCACTTGATACACGTAAATATTTAACCCATAATTCACGCGTATTTAGCTTATTCTCGAGCTCGCGTATATCAATCCACATTGAGTAACTATATTTGGCATCAACCTTGAACTCATCCACCTTAGTGAACAGCCAATCTTCATGGCTAAATATGCTCAAAAAGCTATAAAACCATAGCGCACATACTTTGACATTAGCACCCTTTACTTTGCATAGTATGATATTATTATCACCAAGAGACTTAGGTGTGTAATTATTCATATATTTATCTATCAAGAGTGAGCCCAATATATATAAGTATTTATGAATCTCAAAGTTGAACACTACCTTTATTGGGTTATCTACTCTGAGTGGCCACAACACAATATACTTAACAAAATTATTATACTTTTTGCGTGATGAATGACTACTCCATAATAAGAAATTATTGTGGTTATTATCATTTGCATGCGAGAATACATGACTTGGATTACCAAATATTTCGATGCAATCATCTGCCACTTTCTTATTTTGCTTAAGTATATTAATCCTTTCGGCATTGGCTTGGCGGTCGTCATCAAAAAAATTATACATGATTAATAATAATAAAATAATCACTAACGTTAATATAATTTTACTCATCTATACTATATGATTATTTTTTAGTCTTAAAAATCTCATATTTCATTATTAAGTCACCAAACATATTTATACTTGGTGCAAATAATACATACTCTACACTAGGCACATTAGGTGTTTCATACTTACTTTGCTTACTATCAATTAATTTACTTAATTTACTTTGGTCGTTATTACTCTCCATATCTTACATATAATAACCTAGATATCAATTTTATTCAGTATTAGTTGATATTATAGATTCATAATTAACACTCTTGGATGAGTATGTAGATTCTAGCTCATCATAGATCAGCTGACGTTTCTTCTTTTGCCAAAAGAATATAGTCTTTACATCTATGATATCATAAAAGTGCCTAGTTATGTTTATATCAGATCCAAATCTTAGTGCACGACCAACCTTTTGTCCATGCTCTGCTTTCTCTGGTGTTAAAAACACTATGGTATTGATTTTGGGTACATTAAATCCAACCTTAGAGAATTTATATGTGGTAAATATTATGCGGGCTTCATCTCTTGCATATTTCATAGCATCATCATTCTTACCTCCACCTAATAATATTACACCTCGCATCTGCTCATTATCATCAAAGTGCTCGGTCAAGAGTTCATTATAAACCTGTGTAGCATAATCTCTCCTATCTGAGAATGCTAAGATACATCTATTGGTGGACTCTAATATTTTCTTGAGTAATCTACCTATAAATATTAGCCTGTATGGGTCATTAATTATGTTAGTCATTATAGCAGATGGATCACACATACCAGTCTTGTCATTGGTTAGTGTATATGTGAACTCTGCTGGACCAATATAATTAATAAAATTAACGTGGCACTTAAACTTATGCTCATTTGCTTCAAATCCTTCTATATCATCCGCATAGACTATATCACTAAAGTGGACTTTGTATATTTTATCTTTGTTATCTTCTCTTTCATTGGGTGTGGCTGTTAATCCTAAAGAATATTTGCACTGTCCACGCCAAAACACTACTTTACTCTTATCACTTTTAATAGTGTGTACTTCATCATATATACATAACCCAAATTGGCTCATAAAGTTTTTATCATTATTAATGGCTTTGATTGTGCTATTAATAATGGCTATGCATATATTTGATTCAGCTAATGTACAATCACTCTTAATTTCACTATTTTTGGGTGCACTAGCCATACCACCTAAGAAGCATATTCTGGTATTACTAAAGAATTTCTTTAGCTCAGTATATGTTTGGCTTTGTACATTCTTATTTGGCACAATCATTATAGTCTTTTGTTTTAGTATATAACTCAATGTAAATGATAATATGGTCTTACCAAACCCAGTCTTTGCACATACAATCACGGCCGATCTACCCTTTAATAAATCTCGTGCTGTGAAGTAATTATTCATTAAATAATCGATTACCACTTTTTGATTGTTATAAGGTTCAATCAATGGATTTATGACTAAATCATCACTTAAATCAGTATCTAAGCCCAGTAATGTGTTATTTATGTTAAAGTAATCATCACCTAGCTTATCTATGACAAACCTTGGCAAGTATATGCTATTTTTGCCATATATATAATTATGTATGGTTTGTCTTTGACCAATTCTGGGCTGATGATGACTAGTTAGCTTATCTAAGATTTCCATACCATCTTTCTTACCTAAATATCTCCAATATTTTCTGATGCGTATCTTTACACCTTTAGTGGTTAGATTAGAGTCCATGCTTTACTATTATATTTAGCCTTCAAATTTTTATATATGATAGATTTGCTCAAGCTATATTTAAATTATTAATTAAATTCTAATTTTTTTGTGTAGGTAATATAATATGAGTGCAAAAATCATCGATAAAGTGCCAGCTGGCAATGTCAAAGCAAGCGGATTATACCAACCAATGGCAAATGGAGCCAGAAAGATAACTTTGGCCGAGGATGAGACTTATATTTTATCACATAGATTTTCATTACCAAGAGATGCCATTGTAGGTAAAGGGTCAATCTTGGATTCAATCACATATAGTTATGTAGTTGTGTCTGGATCTTTGACATCTGCCACACCTGCCCTTAAGAAATTAGTAACAGTTGCAGATGCCACAATTACTGCCGAAGCCACAGTTGCAGTGACATCAACTGCAGCCGCAACAGCAGTATCTACATCACTTAAAAAGATGACATCAACTGTTGATGAACCAATGTACGATAACCAAGCCGCAACTAATTTAGTTGAGTTTGAATATAAAGTAACTATTGTTGCAGCCGCTGATGCTGTACTTAACTTTTATGGGTTTGAAGTCGTGTATTTCTTAGATATTGATGGTGGAGACTTAGTCGTTGCTGCCAAGACTTCCAGCGCCACTTTAACAGTCGCTGAATTTAGTAAGATTGTACCAATCACCATGGGTGCCACTGCTATCACTATTACACTGCCAGCACCCGCTGATAATTTACCAGCAAGAGTACACCTCAAAGTTATTGGTGTTGATGAAGACACTGACCCATTACCAGATCTTTTAGTCAAAGTCACTGGTGACCTTGATATCTATGGTAATGGTGAAGCCGCTGGAGATACATTGACAGTAACAGCTGCCAAAGTTGGTGACTTCTTAACTTTAGATTCAAGTCATACATCTACCACTGGAGCATGGGGACTCACAGCTGCAAGAGGAACAATCGCAATTGATAATGCTTAGATTGCTTAATTATAATTAGGGCACGCATAAATATTTTTTTGTTTAATATATATGTCTAGGCTAAAAGAAATAGAAAAAATATATAAATCTAAGAACTCTAACATAACTAGGTTTGATAACATAAATATTTTTGGTGGCAGTGATTCTAATAAATTAGCATTGATTGGTCATCATTCAAAGATAGAGAATGCCAGAGTAGAGAATGAGCCAATGAGTAAAATAATGGATAAATTTAGCACATATGAGAATGAGAAGCTAAAACCTGGTGTTATGCAAGTGTTCGTGTCATCTATAAATAGGCAAACTAAGAAGACAGAATCTAATATAACCTGTGATGAAGATGCTGAGACCATTAAATCATATTGTGCAAAGAATGACATAAGATTAATAGTGCACAGCTCATATAAGGTAGCCATGTGTGGTAAAAATCCACATTATACGTACCACTTAGCTATAAATGAGCTTGAGTTAGCTAATAAGATGGGCGCACAAGGTTATGTCATCCATTTGTCAAGAAATAATATCAAAGAGATTAATGACTTTATCTATGGTCTCTGTAAGAAAATCAAAGGTAAAATGAATGGATCACCGCCTATTATGTACTTAGAGCCAATACCGTATCCGATCACTCGCCAAGGTGAGATTAATCATAAGATGGTAGAGTTAAATAAGTTTTACTTAGATCCATTCAACCTTGCAAAGTTAGTTAATCGTGCTAACCTCACTGCCAAAAAAGTAGATCCCAATATTAAGTTTGGTGTTTGCTTAGATACTGCACATGTCTGGGCTATGGGTGGAGATATATCATCTACCGAAGCCACCACTAAATACTTAGATGATTTCACTGATGCATTCACTGATGAACTAAATAATAATAAGAGTGAGTACCAAGTACTTTTTCACTTGAATGACCAGGTCTATGAATTTAGTGATGGCAAAGATGCACATTCACCATTAGGTTATGGCACTATATGGAGCCCATATAGGTCAAAGCTGGCAGATTCGGGCTTAAAAGTTATAGTAGATTACATTCAAAAGTATGAGATACCAACTGTGCTAGAGAGGAGTGCATATCAAAAAGTCAATGGATTTAATGAAGAAAGCGAAGATACTGATTGCATAAGTATAGATTACATGAACCTGCAAGATTTAGTATAATATAAAAAATGAATGATCATGGTAAGCATAAAAATGAGTGGCCTTGTACCTAAGAAATCACTATGCTTTGCTGCAAAAGACAAAGATACTATAGATAATATAAAAAGTAACCATATTAAGCTGATGCGTAATCAGGTGGTGCTTAAGTTATCATCAAAATTACTGGATATTAATGTGATGAACATAGATATGGCAGCCAAGATAGAGAATGAAGTATATTTATATTGTATAGACTTATGTAAATCACGGCATAAACCACATGAATGGAGCTCTGAATATTTCAGGTCTATATACAGTGGTAGATTATATGAGATCATGTGTGCATTATCTGTTGAATGTGATGACCACACATTTATTAACAAAGTTAAGTTTGAATCTATGAATTCTAAAGAAGTGGCGAGTATGAGCCCACAAGATTTATGCCCAAAGATATCAGAGAGTGAATTATCCTTGTTTGAGAAGCGCAAAGAATCCAAGGTTGAAGAGAAGACCACTAACAGATACATCTGTAGGAAGTGTACAAAAAGAAAGTGCACATATAAGGAGATCATTGTTGGGTGTGCTGATGAAGTAACCAAATTCTTGATCACGTGCAAGGAGTGCCAATATCAATGGGTAAGTCGGGGTTAATCTCTGTATAATAAACCACTTTTTTTTTAATAGTTTTATATCTGACGGTGCTAAATATGTGCTCTTGTGATACTACATCATTTAAATCTAGGTCATCTTTGGTCAGTATATTATCCATTTGCCTTTAAGTATCTAACTTTAAATCACAAAAAAATGAATAATCTTCACTCATATTAGTAACGCAAAAGAAGATGATCTCAAGCGTAGTTGACTTTGCTCAGTTGAAACCTAAGGATATTACACATCATAGTAAATTCATATATAGTGGACTTACTAAATTAACGATGGCGCCAAGCGAAGAATTCATGATTGAAATAAGCAAGTGCTCGCTTGATTTCTATGTAGAATATGATGAAAAAGGAAATGTATTTATGCGTAAGTTAGTTATACCATCAGAGCAATTATTTAACTTTAATAAATCATCCATAGACAGGGAACTCAATTGTGTAAAAATTGGAGACACATGTATATTCACTAATATGACAATACGTGGCACGTCATTTGAAAAGCATCCATATGTATTTATGTACAATATGATAAGAGGATACACTAAATTTAGTTTAGATCTAAGGTGCAGTTATATAAATACTAAAGTCTTGACTGACCATCTTCAATGTAATTCACTGACATTTAATATAAGTATGTGTAAGGGTACTATATTAGATTTACCAACATCAAAGGCACTCAATCTTGAATTAAATATATATGATACACCATACTTCGATCCCATACATATGTATAGAATGTTTGCTGTGTTTGAATATATTAAGCACCTTAATGTAAAAACACTCACTGTGAATTGTAAGCTAAATAAGATGCACCTAGTAATAACTAGTACCAAACAGAAGTTAGTTAATTTATGCATTAATTCTAATAAGAAAGTGCATTGCCCATCTACTACTATAAAAACCGAGACTTTGTGTATAGGTAATAAAGAAGGGTATATGGAAAGGAGTGATCAGCTTAATTATTGTGATGCACAAAATCTCTTGCTTAAAAATATTAAGCATAAAATACATGTTGGCATCACCAGGATAATGCCTAGCTTAGAGCATATATCACTCGTCGGGCAAACTAAGATGTCTAACATTTTCATCTACGCAAAGGTATCAAATATTAAATCACTTGGCTTTGATGAGAGATCATTCACTTACTTGGCCGAAGATATCAAAGAAAAACCCGATCTAATATGGTATTTGGGCACTATTACAAAATTAAAATTATCTATTAATTTAATAAATAATGATGTGCTTAGTAACCTTAAATACTTCACTGGCCTCAAAAAATTGCATATAAAATATTACATGGTTGAAGAGATACCACACATAATATTTAGTTTACGATTAGATACTATTATATCTACAGTGGTGCATGAAAATATGTATGCAACGAATGTATTAGGTGAAATAATAGAACGTAAGCTAAAGATTAAACCACAAAGCACCCCAAAACTTTGTGAGCTAAGAGTATTTACTAAAGAGCATGTTTATGACCTATCATCGCATAGGAAGCAAAATGGGCTATTACCAAAGAAAAAGAAGATCTATACACCCAAACCAAAGCCACGTGATAGTAAAATAATCGTGACACTATCAGATGGTATGCGTTGTATATTAAATGAACATGCTGTTAATTATCCTGAGTATGCCAGCTATCACTCACGTTAGTAAATATCTCTGATGTACCATATGCATTCACTAATATTAAGTATATCATAAATAACATTAATACTGTTATAGATGATATATACATCATTTTTTTAGTGTTATTCTTAATGGTGCGCTTCTTATATTCTTCATTGACAGGTATATTCTCTGTTATATTATGTGCTATAGCATCATCAAAATTACTGTTGATTTCTTTGAGTGCACTTAATCTATCAGCAGTATCTTTGCCATCTACCAGTGATATCATGTAATTCTTAACTAGCCTATTTGCCATTAGCCCTGCATCACTGTTCTCATCAACACCAACCCCATATTTTTTACCTTTGGTTAATATCACATATACTTTACTTCTTAGTTCATTGATTCTGCCAATGTCATCATCACTCACCTCATTCGGTGCTTCAGTATTATTAACATTAATTAACTCTTTGTAGTGGTCCTTGAGTGAAATATTCGTCATATTATATTAATTAATATAATTTTTACTAAAAAAAATATTAGTGTATATAAATAATTATGCTATATTTGGGTGAAGTATTTATCATATTCTTCGTCTTTGCGTTAGTTATTAATTTAGTATTAATACACAAAAAAGAAGACATGTATGACACATATAATATAAAAAAATAAGTTAATTAATACGCACATATTTTTTATTATAGTATATAATGTTAGGAGCAATGGGTGGTGGCGGAAGTAAAACAATATCTGACACTGGAAACATAAGTATTAATGAGAGCACCATAGATAAAGTATCGAAGGCAATCAATCGGTGCACCACTAGCATATCTCAATCACAAGTTGTGAAGCTAAGAGCTAGAGGAGATATCACGGTTGGTGAGACTAATATGACACAAAACGCAACTATTGATTCCAAATGTTTACTAACCGCTGAAAGGCAGACAGAGATCAAACGTGCATTCGTCAATGATATAATGAACCAAATCAAGACTAAGAATAAGAAGCTAATTAGCATAGTGGGTAATGGGTCAGAATCTAGAACCAGGAACATCATAGAGAATAGACTAAACACCAATATATCTAACAAAGATATCCAAGAATCTATAAATACTATAGCTAATATGCAAAAAATAGATTATATATCACTAAATGGTAACATAACTTTGCCAGGTATTAATATGAGCCAAGGTGCTAAGCTGTATGCAAAATCTGTACTACAGACAAGTCAGTTTACTAAGATAGTAGAAGACCTAAATACGATAATAGAGAATGACATAGAGACTGTTGATGATGACCCAATTGCGGACATCACCAGTTTTATGTCAGACGGGCTCATAAAATTAATAGCATTGGGTGGCGGTGTGATGATTTTAGTCTTGATCATATTTGCTGTCATTGTATTCTTATTCAAGAGAGGTGGATCATCTAGCATGGGACCTGGTGGTGTAAATCTAATGTTCTTCAATACTGATGGTAAGCAAATGATGAAGAATGGCAAACTAAAGTGATCTACGAAGTTTAGATTCTATTAATCTAATGCTGTTCTTTAATCCATCAATAGGTATGTTGGTTGGCCCAGAATGTATATTATTATCATAAATCACATACTTCTTTACTACGCTGCTAAACCTTACCTTCTTTTTTTTAGTGCCACCTCTACCCCATCTACTATTGATTGGATCATGGGCAACTATAAATCTATTTTTATTAGTGTTAAATTTTAAGTCATCCATCACATATATACTAAGCACAAAATTATTTTGATTTAGTAAAATCATTGACGTTAGCAAATTCTTTATATATTTGGTCATCCCTTGCAACGTTTAATCTATAATCATCAAATAACTTAACCTTTAACATTTGGAGCTCATTAAATAATTTTGATGCATTCCTCCTTAGGAAATCTGGGTTATAATTTACATAGTATTTATTAGGTTGAAGCTGCTCAAGCATATTATCTAGTGAAGCTCTTGGGTATGCAATGAATATAGAATGAAATAACTTAATAAAGTCATTCTCTTTGAAGACAAAGGTACCGGATATCCTGCTATCATATAAAAATGGGATTATGCCTTCATCAGGTATGCTTGCACGATCAAAGTCAATTATTTTCACTATGATACCAAAGTAAGGCAAATAATGTGGCTTGTTATCAACCCACGCTTTAATATATTTTGGGTTACCCGGTACATATTTAAATTCGGGGTCAAATATTAACATTACATTACCTAAGTGCAAATCACCATGGTAGAAGCTAGGGAACACTTGCTTTATTACATAAACTGTGTAAATTAGCATAAATATAATAGACTTAATCATCTCTAGGTGCATTGGGCTAGTATCTATGTATTTATTTAAAAACTCATATAGTGTCATCTCGCATGTTTCAAGTATGATGAAGCTCAGCTTATTATATGCCACACCAGAATCTATGAAGTCTTTGTATACACAGAATGTATTCTGTATTATATCTTTATGGTGGCCCATTTTTAGCTCTTGAGTAATCAGTTGATCACATTTCTTTGTTGATGGCACTAGCTTAGTTATATCATTGTATATCTCATAATCAAGTATCTCTAGAATGCACCATGATAAATTATTATTTATGATTTTATCTTTGAGCAAAGTCAGGAGTTTGATCTCAACATCGAAACCACTGGACATCTTTTCATTCTTGATACCTTTCTCTTCACTGTAACTTTTAGTGTACAAGGACATCTTAACTAAGTATAGTGATCCATTGATTACACAATTGAAGAACTTACTACCACTGGCACCACCAATCTGTAATATCTCAGCCACGCTATCGATGAACTTGTCTAAATTATTAGGGTCAAATATCTTGTGTATTGGCCTGGACATTGTATATACTAAACATAATATTTTTATTTAATTATTTAATTCGAATAATGACGCTACCTCATTCTTTATGCGTTCACGTTGGGGCTCTCTTAGTCCTTCACTATTATTATTAATAATTTTGACCATTTGCTTTGCTATTATTTCATTGAGTTTAGATTCACCTTGCTGGGTAGCTACTATATTTATATCATCATAACTTTTGGCAGCATCACCTAACTCACCACCTATTTTTTTATATTTATCCAGTATTTTTCTTAGCTCTTGATGACATAGTGTAAATATATTATTACGCATCTCTTCTTCAGTGATCACTTTTTGGTCCATATACTCATAATCTGAGATGGCTAGCCCACCCAATATTTTATTAACTCTACCCATCGGGCATACAATATCTTTGCCATCTTCATAGCAATCTGCAAGTGCCAAGATTATGTTTGCTTTAGTGTTACTCTGATGTGGCTCTGGATTATCACATGCCCTTGCCCAGCAACTCAAAAGTATACCTTTCTCATCGTTACCATATGTGTGAATGTTATAATTAGCTTCCTTTATATAATCGATAGTTTTGAATGCTAAATCATGACAACTCCTGGATATCTTACCTAACAAGAGTTGATTATTTATCTCACTCTTGATATCATTCAAAGTAACACTATTATTATTTATGTTGATGTCCCTTGCCATTTTGCCATAGATATTCTTCATGCTATCAACAACACCAGTATCATGCACGTTTTGGCGATCATTAGAATGTACTATCTTATTATTAATGTGCCCACTAATATTTTGCTTTGGTGTATTAACTGAGTCATTATATACTTTAATGTTATTC
>Ga0307983_1000541_pt1 | contig 19094 bp, 15 predicted proteins | sample OrgLakmetagen991_FD_201845 | JGI IMG/M metagenome (GOLD analysis project Ga0307983, IMG submission 201845) | Saline water microbial communities from Organic Lake, Antarctica - #991 | ecosystem: Environmental > Aquatic > Non-marine Saline and Alkaline > Saline | place: Antarctica: Organic Lake...
TTAGGGTGTCCTAAAAAGGGGAAGCCTACATGCAGAGTCGAACAGAGACTTTCTTCATAAAATGAAAATAGCCTTAAAAGAGTTAAGAGAGTCTTATGTGAACCTTAAGATTCAAAAAGGGGCTCATACAATCACTAAAATCGAGTTAATCGATAAATTACTTGATGAAAACAATCAATTAATTTCCATTTTTGTAGCTAGTATTAAAACCAGCTCTTTCAAATCATAAATAACTCATTGATAAAAAAATACGCAACCGTTAATCTCCAACCCTCACTATTTTATAAATGAAAAATCAAAAATCTCCAATCGTTAATCCCCAATCGTTAATCTCCAAAGTAGGAGTCATAGGAGCAGGAACCATGGGAAGTGGTATCGCTCAAGTAGCTGCAACAGCAGGTTGTCAAGTAAAACTATTTGATGTAAACAAAGAACAATTAGAAAAGGCCCAAGCAGCTCTCGAAAAAATAATGAACCGACTTATTGAGAAAGGAAGAATTGATGTTGATGAGAAAGACCGCATTCAGTCTAACATTTCCTATGTGAGTGCGATCAGGGATTTATCAGATGCTGATTTAACCATCGAGGCGATTGTAGAGAATCTCGATATTAAGAAAAAGGTGTTTCAAGAATTGGAATCTCACGTTTCTGACAGCTGTATCATTGCTTCAAATACTTCTAGTTTAAGTATCGCGAGTATTGCTGGATCACTAGAAAAACCAGAACGTTGTATTGGAATTCACTTTTTTAATCCAGCACCATTGATGAAGTTGGTTGAAGTGATTCCAGCCGTTCAAACGGCTCAATATGTTACCGATACTTGTGTTGCTACCATTGAAAGTTGGAAAAAAGTAGTCGCTGTGGCAAAGGACACACCAGGCTTTATTGTGAACCGTGTGGCACGCCCTTTTTACAGTGAATCCCTGCGTGTTTATGAGGAAGGAATCGCTAGTTTTGCCACTATAGATTACGCTTTAAAGGCATTAGGTTTTAAAATGGGGCCTTTTGAGTTGATGGATTATATAGGTCATGATGTGAATTACGTGGTAACAGAAACTGTTTTTACGGCCTTCTATTTTGATCCACGTTACAAACCTGCGCTCACTCAAAAACGTTTGATGGAAGCGGGTTGGTTGGGTCGTAAATCAGGAAGAGGTTTTTATGATTATGTAAATGTAGATAGCGAGCAGGCTTTTGCGAAAGCAGAACCTGTAAAATCACCAGAATTGATAAAGGAAATCCAAGATCGTGTATTAGTAATGCTTATCAATGAAGCCGCAGACGCTTTCTTCTTAAAGATCGCAACAGCTCATGGAATAGACAGCGCCATGACCAAAGGCGTTAATTACCCAAAAGGATTACTAGATTGGGCAAACGAAAAAGGACTGGATTGGTGTGTGAATGGAATGGACGCTTTGTATGATGTATATAGAGAAGATAGGTACAGATGCTCACCAATATTGCGTAAGATGAAGGCAAGTAATTCAGTCTTTGAGGTAGAGTGAAAAATATAAATTATGTTGGAAAGCGAATATCATTTTAAGTTTGAAGATTTATTAGTTGATCAAAAAGCAATGGTTTTTAGTGGAAAGGTTAATACAATTACAGAGGACTTCCCAAAAAAAGAAATCTATCTACTATCATCACAATATGCTAGAGCCGCTGACTCTATAGCGGCAACTATTTCTGAAGGATATGGAAGTACAGATGCAAATTTTAATAGGTACTTAAAAATGGCATGGGATAGTAGTCATGAATGTGTCACCTGGAATACAAAAGCTCATTTCAGAAAATATATCAGTCACTAAGTATTTGAAGAAAACAGAAAATTGTTGACAGAAATAGGAAAAATGATTTCGGTCTAAGACGAAGTCTTAAAAATTAATAAAACATTTACTCACCAACTCACCAACTCACCAACTCACCAACTCACCAACTCACCAACTCACCAACTCCATGACTCAAAAACTAAAAGGTACTGATATTCCTGCAAAAATGCTCTCACTCGACCCCTTCTCAAAATGGTTAGGAATGGAGATTTTATCGGTAGAAATAGGATGTGTAAAACTTGGAATGACCATAAGGCCAGAAATGCTCAACAGCATGGGAAAAGCCCATGGCGGTATTACCTATGCACTAGCAGATACCGCTTTTGGTTTTTCGTCCAATACGCATGGTAAATTTGCTGTTTCCATAGAAACGAGTATCAATCACATTGAAGCACTGGAAGAAGGCGACTACATCACAGCAGAATGTACCCTAGATAAAACCAAAACTAAAGTAGGTTTCAACATCGTTGAGGTAAAAAAAGGCGATGAACTTGTGGCGCTTTTTAAAGGTGTTGTGTACCGAACAAACAAAGACTGGACATAAGAAGGATCAGTCTTAACTTAAAATGAAAAACACATATTTGAAAGGGTTTTTATAAATTTACAACGTATAATTTAATCCAACTGTAAATTGAATTGGACGTAAGGAGAACTGATTCTGACTTATAAAGTTAGAACTACTTGTTGCAGTCGTGAAAAAACGCTCGTTGAAAATGTTGTATAATTCTGCTCTTAAAATGAGCTTTTTGTGAGGCTTATAATAAAAACTGGTGTTGAATAATGAATTCACATTAGTGTTGTCGCTGCTAGAAAAGGAACTGATAGCAGTTTCTGTATTAAAATTCCATCGTGCTTTATCTGATAAGTAGAGATCTAAACCAAGATTGTGCAACTGAAAATTATTAGCTGCTCTTGAGCTATCTATTAGTGATAAACCAAAGTTGATCGTACCGCTATAACTTAAAGCATAAGAACCATTAGTACTCCAACTCAATTCTGTACTTAACGTATGATTTATGATGGTGTTATCTTGCGATTGACCATTGAAAATTTGCTCTATTTTTGAAAGGTCAAAGTTATAGCTCGTTTGAGTAGATAGGTGTTTGAAAAAGCGTTTAGTGAGTGTAGTTGTATTTCTTATGGTGCTGAATTGATTGTCCTGTCTTATGGCATTTATTTGTATCAAACCATTATCATCCAGAGACCTATTAAAAATGAATTGAGAAGTAGAGTTGTTATAAGACGTATTATTTTTTAAGAGAATTCCAGATAAAACATCGCTATAACCAAAGAATAAGGAAGCGTTATTTGAGCGAGTTACATTTATATCCTGTGGATTAGTACTCAAATTATCAAATTGTCTCAAAATGATTCCAGGATACAATTCTTCAAAACTAGAAATAGAACTTTTTATTGAGCCGCTTACTCCTAGATCCCATTTCCTATTAAAATTGCGAGATACTTGCACATTCATATTCATAAAAAGATAATTGTCCTTTTCATTAGAATCAGTTAACTCTTCCATGCGATTTATATTAAAGTAAGAAACTTCTGGGTTGAGATTGAACCTAAATCTTCTCCAATTAAATGCTGAAGATAGTTGTGTTTGTGATTCAAAACTATCAAGACTAAAATCGGTGGCAAATGGCAATGTACTGTTATTTATATTCTGATTTTTTAGCGAACTTTCTAGTTGTTCTTTAGACCATCTCACACGTTGTTTTGCTTTCCATTCTACATCTAGAAGTTGAAACGTATAACCTGTATAAGCGCCTATATTCATTTTCTCCATTGCTACATCTTGTGTTGTGATAGTAGCATTTGCTCCAGGTATTAAATCGGTAAATACAGCAGGATTTGTTGTTAATTGCTCGTCAGTTGATCTATATTCAAATAAGATGCCGCTATCCACAATTTGGTTATTGATGCTGTTTTTGAGCTCCAGAATATTAGTAATGGCTTTTTCAGTGTTTTTAAAACCTGTTTGGATGGCATTATTATTTAAAATATTTGAAGAATTTCCATTTTGGTCTATAAACCTACCAGAAAGTTTATTGTTGATGTACAAGTCATCTCTATTTAACTCAATAGTGTTGCCTAATTGGTATCGTGTTTGCGATAATTTATTTATTGAGCTGCGATCTACTTTTAAACTATCATTTCCTGTAAAAAATACACTCTGGTTGTTTTTTTCTATTTCGCTATCTTCATAGTTATAATCAACAGAACCTTTTACGATTAACTCCTTAGGCAAAGTTGTTAAGATGTCATTTGTTGCAGATACAGAATTGTTGTCTAACCAGTATCTGTTAGAAATAGTATTGCCATTAACTTCTGGTGGTGTTATAACAGAAGTATTGTTCATTTTTAATTGATAAATATCTCGATTTCCTCTGGTTAAATTAGTACCAAAATCTTGTAATGATTTACCAAAGTTATTAGCACGCAAACTTGCTATATTTTGCAGTTTATCCCTTAGATAAATAGGAGTGACCTCACCACGAGCAGTGAGCAAAGGAGTTCCTATATCGGCTTTTGAAGAACCAAAAACGAGACTTTGATTTTTTTTAATTCTTAAATTGAGAGCTACTTCACTACTTAGAGTTTTACCTATTTCAATACGTGCGTGATTATGACGTCTTAATAATTCTATATCTTCTACCGCACCTGCAGGTATGCCACGAGTTGCAATGTTGTAACGACCTTCTAGTAAATCTACTCCATTAATGTAGAGATGACTTATAGGTCTATCGTTATAGGATATTTGTCCATTCTCAGCAATAGTAACGCCAGGAATGCGATCAATGACTTCTTCTATGGTATAATCTTTCTTTTCTTTTAGCGCATCAACGTCATAGCGCACGGTGTCGCCTTTGATGGTTATATTACGTTTAGCTTCAATGAGAACTTCCTTTAAGTCGTTGTTGGGTCTGAAAAGTGTTAATTGATGCTCCTTATTAAAACCAGTAATGATGAATTGCTCTGACTTATAGGTGATATGCCTTGCTTCTAAAAATAGAGTATCTATTTTTTCTAATATTTCTATAGAAAATTTTCCAAGATCATCAGTTGTTTTAAAACCAACAATAGAAGTGTAACTTGGGTCTTTGTAAGCCGTAACAATGGAATACGATAAAGGCTGTTTTACAGAATCGATAACCGTTCCTTTAATTATATTTTGAGCAGTACAAAAAAATGGCACCCATAAAAAGAGCGCCACTACATAAATGGTTTTGGAAAAGTAAGAATTATTCAATATGATCTATTTCAATAAATTGATAGTCATCCATCTCATCTAAAGATTTACTTTTAAAATCTACCTCGCCGTCTTCTGAATTAAACGTTCCCTTAATTATTCCCGCTTCACCTCGACTTAAATAAGCCATGCGTTGTTCAAAGCTTAAAGCAAGATATGCTTGTTGATGTTTATTAAATTCTTTGCGCGTCGTCTTTTCCATCGCATTTTTTGTAACACTAGAAAAATGTTCTAATCGGACTTCTCGTTTTTCTTTAAATTTTATTAGAGAATACTTAAAAATATTTTCAGAATCATTTATTTCAATAATGGCACCTGGCAAATCTTTAAACTTATAAGGGCCTACATTTATCGGTATGTCTTGAGTGAACCAAGCATTCCAAATTCTTCCGGCATATGTGGTTGTGGCAAACTTACATTTGTAAGAGTTTATTTTACGTATGGAATCAGTGATATTCCATTTGAATCGTATTTGTTCTTCATATTGAAAATATTGATCTCCTACCTCAGCGGTAAATAAAATTTTATCTTCAACTGTTTTAACGTAATAAGGATATTCATTAACTTTAAAATCAAAACGCTCCTGACTAGACATTTTTCTAAGGGAACTAATAGAATCACGTTTCATTTGATTGTAAAATGATGTGAACGTCGTATCACCTTTTTTATTTACTAAAACATAATCGGTGAGAACTAAATCTGGACGATTGGTATGGTGTTTAAAATCAAATTTATAAAGAAATGCGTGAGATTTTACCTGACTATTCTTTAAACCTATAAAGTAAATTCCTAGCAACATAAATGTTGCTAGGAATATTTTTGAAACAGTTGTCATTATATTCATTTAAAGAAATGGTGGCGCTGGTGCTATGATTTCAACTATTGGACGACTATTACAGTAATTTTGTAATCTTCTTTCGGCTTCATCTGTTTGGGCTGGATTAAGAGACTGTGGACTACCTCCTACAGTAATAGAATAACAACCTCTTGTGCATGTTGCAATTATCTCAGTAGAATTAGCTGGACAATCCAAAACATCTTCCTCAATCGTTTTTTAAACACTACTAAAGGATAACATTGCCATGGCAGCAAAACTTAAAAATAAAATTTTAGTTAATATGGCTTAAAGTAAAGTAAAGTAAAGTAAATATCCAACTTAAGAAGCAAATTAATTTCAAATCTCTATAAAAACAACAAAACTAAAGTAGGCTTCAACATCATTGAGGTGAAGAAAGATGAAGAGCTGGTGGCGCTTTTTAAAGATGTTGTTTATAGGATGAATAAGGATTGGGAATAATCTAGAAGATTGGTTGTTGTGATGATTAGAAGAATAGTTGTCTTATTTTCGTAAAATGAGCAGTAACTATCATTTTGCTTTTGAAAAACTGGATGTTTATACTAAGTCTATTGATTTTGGTGAACATGTTCAAGTTCAAATAAAGCAATTCCCTAAAGAAGAATTATATGCATTGTCAAGTCAATATAGACGTGCTGCTGACTCCATAGCGCTAAACATAGCAGAAGGTTATTCAGGAAGTGATGCTCAATTTATCAAGCATTTGAACATCGCAATTTATAGTGCAAATGAATGTGTAGTTTGTAGTACAAAAGCTAGACGGCGATTATACATATCTGATCAGGAAGATGAAGAAAATCGCATGTTAATAAGTGAATTAACAAAAATGTTATCTTCTTTTAGAAAGTATATAAGAAATAAAACATCTTAATCCACTAATCCACTAATCCACTAATCCACTAATCCACTAATCCACTAATCCACTAATCCACTAATCCACTAATCCACTAATAAATGAACACATATATAATTGACGGAGTAAGAACTCCCATAGGAAGCTACAAAGGAACTTTATCTACTATTTCTTTATCAATTTCAAACTTTGCCTCCCGTTTTTATCCTCAACCTCAATAAAATAAAGTCCTGTTTTAAGATTAGAAATATCAAGAGTTTTCTCAAAACTTTCCTGCTCTAAATAAATAATCTTTACTATTCTTCCTAAATGATCATAAATTTTAATCATTTCTATTTCACATAGAGATTCAAGAGTAACTTCATTGTTTGCCGGATTAGGGAATAGTGTTACAAGGTTTAAGTCAGCATCATTTAAACTTGCTGTTTGAGCTACGGTAACCATATAATCATTAGTAATAATAGGAAAATTGAAGTCAAAATAAATACCTGCTTGATTTGCAATTACATCTCCTAATTGTAAGCTAGGCAATGACTTGATTTTATAAATTAAATAACCATCATTAGTCGCATCATTAAAATCTAGGTTAATGTCTTCAAATATAAATTCAATTAAGTTGCCATCAGTAATTCTAGTACGGATAGGATGACTACTCGTTAAAGGAATAAATGTGTTAATATCTAGTTTAGTTAAATCAATTTCATTTCTTACCACCACATTAATCGCGCTTGCAGTTCCAGTGTTTTCAAACCTTATCTTATAATGAAGATCTTGACCTACGTTTCCAGGATCTAGAATTTCGCCTTGTAGGCAAGTGATGTCATTAGGGTCAAAAGAATTTACCACAGTCTGTGCAAATTCAAAAGTATTATTAAGAGTATTTACATCATTGATACCTGATGGTCCAGCGATACTACCATTGTAAACGAGTATGTCGCCACCATTAACTGCTGGTGTGTCCATAGGAGAATTCACTCTAAAATCTACCGTTATAATATACTCATCTCCTGGTTGAAGTGTGTTAAGGTTCCAGCTTAAATTCCTGTTATTATTTGATGCAAGTACATCTGATGATCCTTGAAATTGAATAAGATTGTCGTTATAATTTAAAAAGACAGTTCCATTTATGGCGGCTGTTCCTACATTAGAACAAATCAATCTATAACCTGATGTAAATCCAGGCCTGGCAGGAAGTATTTCATCCATAACAATAGCTAGATCTACTATATTTCCATTAGGTGTCAAACAAATATCTTGTATTATGTCAGGATCTCCCATTGCAAAGTTTGCCGTGTAAGAATTTAAAGGATTATATAAACTAGGAGCTACAGGTTCAGTCGTAATAGTATAATTCCCTTCTGGTACAGCAATTTCGTAATCATAGCCAGGAGATTCAAAAAAGATAGCACTAGATGTTCCATTATCTGCAGTAAATTTAAAGTCAGTAAATCTTGTGTCACTTACAGAACAACCGTTCAAGTCTGCATCTATACGCACATCACCAGTAATCTTAAATAAATCGCCACCTGGAGCAAAGGTGCAATAGGTGTTTAAATTTACGTTAGTTATTCCATTGTTGTTCGTTGCTGTAGATACAGCTAGTATTTCATCAGTATCTGCACATATGTAATTGATACTGTTAGTTCCTGAAAATGTGATGTTATCAATTACTCCATTTTTTATGAGTAATCGGTCCATAGAACAATCGGTAATATCTATTCCCCAAGGAGCTAGAGTGTTATTTGAGTTTAGCTCAATCAATTGATTTTCATTAGTAAATGACATATAACCTATTGCTTTATTATTCTCAATATTAATCTGGGTTAAAGCATTTCCATTAGTTACAATGTCATTGATATCATTATTGAATGCGGTAAGAGTGATCAGACTAGGATTATTATCTATTCTAAAATTTAAAAAAGTCGAATTAGAAATGGTAATGTCATTTAGTAATGGGTTATTTGCAATATATATATCTGGTGCACCACCTTCAACGTTGTCTATGTTCAAAGATGTGAGCTGCGTATTTTCTATAAAAATAAAATCAAAACCTATTTTGTTAGTTAGTCCTGTTAATGAGGTAAGCGGCGTATTAATTACACTCAACTGTAAAAAACCTAGTTGAGTACTTACATCTAGTTGAGTAAGTAATGTGTTTTCAACGTTAAGTTCATTAATGATAGGGTTAAGGCTAACATCAATTGCCATAATTGGATTGTTATTTAATGTAAGAGATATTAAACTAGGGTTCTGGCTTACATCTAAACTGGAAATATTATTATCACCTAAGGATAATTGAAAAAGTAAAGGACAATTTGAAACGTCTATACTGCTTACTTGATTATTGAATAGAAATAAATTTTTAAGATTCGGTAAATTAGTTACATCTATTGAGGTAATTTGATTATCACTTAAACTTATGTTTTCTAGGGACGTTATAGTTAAAATAGGAACAAATGCAACTTGACTATTGTTAACAATTAGTTTTTCAAGGTTTGTAAAAAACTGAACACCTTCTAGTGATGTAATATTTGTATTAAACCCTAGGAATAAATTAGTTACAACATCAGCTTCTGACCGTTGAATTTCGCCATCGTTATTTAAATCTATGTCAGCATTTACAGAACCATTTCCTGTTGTATCCGTAACATTAGTACTAATAAGGAGGTTTTTAAAGACAGCATCAGGAATATTAACGATTTGGGAAGTAGCGCTTAAACACAAGAATAAGGCAAGTAAGAAAAATGAATAATTGGTTTTCAAAAGCTTTGATTTAAATATGCAAAATAATTCTTTAATATGAAAAAACAAGAGGATAGGAATTGAAAAATTAGGATGTTGTATTTTTGAATTCGCTTTCGCGAAAGCGGACTAAAACAACCTCATGAAAAACACCTACATTATCGACGGAGTACGAACTCCTATAGGAAGCTACAAAGGAACCTTGTCCACGATACGACCGGATGACCTTGCAGCGCACGTTATAAAAACTGTCGTAGAAAGAAATTCCAACATCCCAAAAGATGCTTACGCAGACGTGATCATGGGTTGTGCCAACCAAGCCGGAGAAGATAACCGCAATGTCGCACGTATGGCTGGATTGTTAGCCGGCTTGCCAAGTACCGTTCCTGGAGAAACAGTGAACAGGTTATGCAGCTCTGGATTGAGTGCGATAGTTCATGCACACAGAGCCATACAAACTGGAGATGGAGAGGTCTTTATTTCTGGTGGCGTGGAGAACATGACTCGTGGACCGCTGGTTATTGCAAAAGCTAGCAGTGCTTTTGGAACCGATGCTAAGATGTACGATTCTAGTTTTGGATGGCGATTTGTCAACCATAAAATGGCCGAAATGTACGGTGTAGACGGCATGGGAAATACAGCCGAAAATCTCGTTGAGAAATTTGATATCTCTCGAGAAGATCAAGATGCCTTTGCCGCATGGTCGCAACAAAAAGCTGCTGCTGCACAAAAATCTGGCAGACTTGCCAAGGAAATAGTAGCGGTAGAAATACCCCAACGTAAAAAAGACTCCATCATCTTTAAAGAGGACGAATTTATACGTGCAGGAACTACTAAAGAAATACTCTCCAAGCTGCGTCCAGCTTTTAAAAAAGAAGGTGGATCTGTAACCGCTGGGAACTCTAGTGGTTTAAATGATGGTGCTGCAGCAACCATAATCGCCAGTGAAGACGCTGTTAAGAAATACAACCTAAAACCTATCGGCAGAGTAGTAAGTAGTGCAGTAGTAGGAGTAGAACCTAGAATCATGGGAATAGGTCCAGTAGCCGCTAGTAACAAAGCACTAGAAAAAGCGGGTTTAACTATGGAAGATATGGATGTCATAGAACTCAATGAAGCCTTTGCATCACAAGCACTCGCTTGTACCAGATCTTGGGGACTTGCAGATGATGATCCACGTGTCAATCCTAATGGAGGCTCTATTGCTATAGGTCACCCACTTGGAGTTACAGGAACACGTCTTGCTTACAGCGCCGCACTACAACTACAAATAACAGGTAAAAAATACGCTTTGATTACCATGTGTGTAGGTGTAGGTCAAGGATATGCGATGGTGATTGAAAATGTGAGCTAGAATATTGTAAACATTTTTTTAAAAGCTCCTAAACTGCTTATTTTAGGGGCTTTTTTAATGTTCTAAACCGCATAAAGGTAAAAGCTTTCTTGATCATCATAAAAAAATTTGGAATAATAGTTGTTAAATTTTATCTTTAATCAACCAGATCCGTTCTATGAAGTTCAACTACATTCTTTTTGCCGCTATTTTTTATAATTCTGGTTTTAATGTCCAAAAAATAAAAAAATGGCTCCTTGTAAGTGTTTTTTTAACAGTAGGAAACTCTTTATTGTATGGACAACAAAATAGAGCACTTAGTACAATTGATTTAGAAAAAACCTATTCTGAATATACCAACTTACCTCGAGAAGTGGTGTATGTTCACCTTAATAAAGGGCTTTATATTAAAGGAGAAGCACTCGCGTTTAGCGCGTATGTTTTTGTTAAAATAAATAAATTACCATCTGAATCTACTACCACCTTGTATTGCGAGATATTAGATAGTAATAAGAATAGGGTAGAAGTAAAGATGCTTAGAGTTCTTAATGGTCAGGTCAGTAATCAATTTGATATATCGGAAAACTACCCTTCGGGTTCCTACACATTTAGAGCTTATACCAGCTGGTTGAAAAATTTTCCAGAAGAGAACAATCATTTTGAAACTAGCTTTACCGTTGTCGATCCTGAAGAAGTGAAAAGTAATTATGAAGAAGGGACAGAATCATCTATAGATGCACAGTTCCTGCCAGAAGGCGGGCATTTGGTAGAAGGAGTTATTAATACTGTTGGTGTTGTGATCAAAGACCAAAGAGGTTTTGGTGTAAAAAATATCGAAGGAATTATACTAGAAAATAATATCAAGATTTCTGACTTTAAAACCAATCATTTAGGTTTAGGAAGGTTAAATATTCAACCTAGGTTAAACGCAACTTATAAAGCAATTGTCATTTCAGAGAATAATCCATATGAATTTTCCTTTCCGAAAGTAGAAAGCAAAGGTGTTGCTCTGTCAGTTTCCAGTATTAAAAATGATGTAATTGTTCAATTAAAAACAAACCAATTAACCTTTACGCAATTGGAAGGAAAGGAGTATAAAATCATGTTTCATAACGGTTCATCTAGCATTGTTCAACCTGTTGTTATGAAAAATATGGAATCTATTTTTAAAATAAATAGTAAAGAACTGAGTGAAGGAATACAGATTATTACAGTTTTTAATGAAGAAAATAAGCTTGTATTAGAAAGATTATTTTTTAATTATAAAAATTTTTCTAAGCTCAACTTAGAGACCGCATCAGTAAAAAAAGATCAAGATAGTTTAAAATTCATTTTGAGATTTGAACAATTTCAAAATGACTCTATTACTAATGGTAATGTAAGTGTTTCAACTCTGCCCCAAAGCACCAAATCATATACAGAGAATGAGGGTATATATGCTCAAGTTTATTTAAAGCCTTACTTAAGAGGTGTTGTGGAACAAGCACCCTACTATTTTAAAAATTTAAATAGGAAGAAAAAATCTGAATTAGATGATTTATTGTTAACTCAGGGCTGGAGCTCTTATAACTGGGATGCTATATTTGAAGGTCCTCCTATAATCGATTATCCTTTTGAAACTGGAATGAGTGCTCAGGTAACTATTCAAAAAAAGAGGCAAAGAAAATTTATGATCCATTTGATGCGATATAGTAAAATGGGTTTTATAGAAATAGAAAAGGATAAGGAAACATTTGATGTAAACGGTTTATTCCCAGTGGAGGATGAAAAATTTACGATTAGTTACATGCCAAAATCGGGGAAACTGAAAAGCACAAGTGTTATTCCTAATTTTTCACCTCAAGAAATACCAGTGTTTCATAAGCAAATGAAAACATTAAATTCCATATCTCCTGTTCAAAAAATGACTTTTGAACCTTTTTATTTTGATTCAGAAGTTTTAGACACTATAGTGATAGATGTAGATGCGATACGCAAGAAAAACATTAAAGATAAAAGTCGTGGGAGGGTAGATTATTTTGATAACTTTAAAAGATCCAGCATATTATTAGTTCCCTATTTAAATTCTTATGGGTACACAACTAGTTATTATAATGGTGAGTTTAAACTAACGGACACAAGAAGGAGTTCTAACGGCCCACCTGTTATTGTTATAGATGGCGCTATATATCGAGATATATCAATTTTACAAAACTTTACTTTTGGTAAAGTGGATTATGTTGAGGTGTTTAGAAATGGGATAGGAGCTCCTGGTTTTAGTCGTCCAGGTGATGGCGATATTATTAAAATATTCACTGATCCTAAATTTGGAAGAGGTACAATGGCCGATCAAGAATCAGCTTATGATTTCCCTATTCATTTTAGTAAACCCAAAGAGTTTTACACACCTAAGTATAGTATTATAAACTCAGACTTTTATAACGACTATGGAGTTTTGGATTGGAAGGGGAATCTGTCTCTAGATAAAACAGGAACAGTTCGTTTTACAACCACCTACAACGGTTCGACAAATTTTAAATTGATTGTTGAAGGAACTACAAAGTCGGGACGTCTAATTCATGAGGTGATTGATATAAATTTAGAATAATTAGTACATCTATAAAGATCCTTTACAAGCGCTGCTCCTATGAAAAAAATACTTTTAGCATTAATTCTTGTTATAATTAGTTGTAGTTCATTGTTAGCACAAAACCTAGCGCTTACTTCAAATGACTGGATTCTACAGGATTTATTTATAAACGGCAGTTCTAATCTGCCATCTAGCATAACATATCTTACGTATGATGTAGAACTCAGGTTTTTAGATTCTGGCACAGATTATTCATTTGAAACGTCCGTATGTCCTGGTTCAGAGGAAATTTTTCATATCCAAATGCAATATTTGGTTCTATGACGTTACCCTTTGCAACGCAGACATTAGCCTTTTGCTGTGATCCTAATCCTGCTGGTCCTAAGGTAACTGATCAGGATTGCTTAGATTTAATAGGCTACAGCGGCATGTATTCTCAATTTTTCCTGTCAGATAATCCACCTGTAGATTTTGATTATAAGATCGTCACCATTGCAAATAGCACTTCTTTAAGAATTACTAAAGGGAATGGTGATTATGCGATATATAACAATGCTCCATTATCAACTCCAGATTTTTATGCAGCATTAGATAGTTCATTAGCAGCAAATCGAATAGGAGAAAAATTGCTTTTAAATAGCAGGGACTTGACTGATATCCATCAAATTTTTCTATACAATCTTGAGGGAAAAATGATAATCAGCACTGCACCTGATAAAGATTTTATAGATATTTCTTCTCTTAGTAAAGGCTTATATTTTCTAATCCTCCACGATTCTAGCTCTTCTAAGACTTTAAAATTTATTAAAAAGTAAAATAGTACATCGTCCAACAGTTCAACTGCCTCAAGTAATCGTTAAACTTAATCCAGTCGTTCTATAAAAATGGAAGAGGTGTTGGCACTTCTTAGGTAGACGTTTCCTGCATCTTGAGTTCTACTTACAAATACAGTTAGTTGGTCATTGACAGCTAAATTCACAATTTCTGTAAAGGTAATACTGCCGTAGTCTGGAGTCGTAGAATTAGGAGAAATCATCTCACTACTTCTGTAAATTCCACCGGTGATGATACCATTAATCCTTAACCTGCCTTCTACAGCCAACAGTCGTTGAGTGGCATTGGGTGAAGTCGCTACTAAGGAAAGGTTAACGATGACTTTATACCTTCCTGCCTCTCCTACGATTACGGTGTTGGGTGTGGCTAAAGTCGATTGGTAAATTACTGCATTGTCATTGAAAACAGTATTCCTAGAAATCTCAGCATTTGTTCCTCCTAAATTTAAATTAGTAGAGCCAGTGGAAGAGAGGGCATTGGTAAACTTTGCCATACCGCCAATAGTCCCAAAAATACGTTCCCAATTAGAAGCTAAAAAGTAATAATACCCTTCTCCAGTAGTGGTATTGGTATTGTATACTATGGTTCCATTTTCAGTACCTGCAGGTAATGGAGCGACTGTTGTAAGGTCTGCAATATCAACCTTGGGAAATAAAACGCCAGAAGTTCCTGTAATATCTGTGATATGTAAAGCGGTTCCAGGTGCGGGTGTATCGGTGCCTATTCCCACTTGAGAAAAAGTGGCAAAAGGTAAAAACACTAATAAAAATACAAGGTATGGTAATTTCATATATGTCATCTCAATTTTTCAATAATGATTGCAGACTGGTTGGTGTCACGTTGGTATACAGGTGCAGTTCCTTGTAAACCAGTACAGTTTATAGCAATGACATCAGAATTGTTTAATTCGATCACCTCGGTAAAATATAAAGTACCGTCATCATCTCCAGTTCCGTTTTGATCCATTTCAGTGCTTCTGTGGTAGCTGCCTTCATAACGAACTGTTCCGATAGAATTAGTCACCTTAATCCTCGCTTGAATTCCAGTACTGCCAGTAAAATTAGAATCTTGTTCAAGTCCTAAGTAGGTCGTTATCCTATAGCGACCATCATTTGCTATTCGTACGCTATTGACTCTTCCATTGGGATCTGTGATAGGCGTAAATAATCCTGCATTATTAGTAAAAACAATACGATCCATAATTTCAACATCTACACCACCAGTAGCAACAGCTTGGTTTAAATTCACTGCTGGATCTATTTCTATTACTTTTGCGTGCTCAAATTTTGTAGATCTGTTGGTAAACAACTGGACCGGCGCCCACAAAATACCATTCCAGTAAAAGAATCCTTTACCTGTAAAAGCATTGGAGTTAAATACCATGGTTCCTATTTTTGTTCCAGTAGGCAATGGGTCTACAGTATTTAAATCAATTAGGTCAGCATTCGGTAGTTGAACACCTTTGGCACCACTTCCATCGTCTATGTGGAGCAGGGTTCCTATATCAGGATTTAGTGTGCCTTTTCCTACTTGGGTGTAACCCAAAAAAGCATTTGCAAAAACTAAAAAACAAACTATTTTGAAAAGGTACATGTGATATTACTAATGACGAGCAAATATATTATCGTAGCAGTTTTAGTTAACTATTGTTTATTATATTTTTACGTGTATTTTCTATTAAAGGAATAGATATTCGTTAAAAAGCGAAAGCAGTGTGTTGCCATTCTATTTTAAATTCAAAACTAACAATTGTTAGTAGTTCAAGTCACTTTTTGTATTTTCGTATTTGTTTACTGTATACGCTTTCGCGAAAGCGAGATTACAACCATTTACAAATAAACTATGATCTTAGAAAGTTACATCAATGGCCAGTGGCAAGCTGGAGAAGAGAAGTCAGCAAGCAACATGTACGACGCTATTACTGGTGAAGTAATAGGTCTTACCAGCACCGAAGGACTGGATATAAAGTCTGCCTTGCAATACGGTCGTGATCACGGAAAAGTTTTGCGAGACATGACCTTCCAGCAACGTGGGAACATGATCAAAAAGTTAGCGCTTTATTTAAATAAGAGAAAAGCCGCTTTTTATGAAATAAGTTACAGAACAGGAGCTACTCGAGCAGATAGCTGGGTAGATATAGAAGGCGGCTTTGGTAACCTGTTTGCAAATGCGAGCTTGAGAAAGTTGTTTCCAGATCAATCTTATGCGGTAGAAGGCGACCCTATAGACTTATCTAAGGGAGGTCGTTTTATGGCGCATCATATTTTAGTGCCTCGCAAAGGAGTTGCTATACATATCAATGCATTCAACTTCCCAGTTTGGGGAATGTTAGAAAAATGCGCGGTCAACTGGATGGCAGGAATGCCAGCGGTGGTTTTGCCAGCACCACAAACCGCTTTTTTAACAGAGGCTGTTGTACGCGAAATCATCAATTCTGGAATATTACCAGAAGGATCTTTACAGTTATTAAGTGGATTGACAACAAACATCTTGGATACCGTAAACTCTCAAGATGTAGTCACATTTACCGGTAGCGCACAAACAGGAAGAAAATTAAAGGCACACCCTCGTTTGCTGGAAGAGTCTGTTCCATTTACTATGGAAGCAGATTCATTGAATTCTTCAGTTCTAGGGCTTGATGCGGTTCCTGGGACTCCAGAGTTTGACATATTTGTAAAGGAAGTCCGCAAAGAAATGACTTCTAAAGCCGGTCAGAAATGTACAGCAATACGAAGAATAGTGGTTCCAGAAAACCTGATGGAAGACGTGCAAATCGCTCTTGGAAAACAACTCTCTAAAACGGTAATAGGAGATCCATTATTAAGAGAAACTCGTATGGGTGCCCTGATCAATGAGAATCAAAAAACTGCGGTAAAGGATCAAATCAGTAAAATAGCAAATACGGCAAGCATGGTCTATGGAAGCTTGGATGAGGTAGAGGTTTTAGGAGATCGCGCTCAAAAAGGGGCGTTTATGTCGCCTATTTTAATGCGAGAAGATCAGCCTTTTAAAAACACGTCGGTTCACGAGATTGAATGCTTCGGTCCTGTGAGTACGTTGATGCCTTATAAAAATATAGAGGAAGCTATAGAACTGGCTCATATGGGTAAAGGTTCTTTAGTGAGCAGTGTCGTTACTAGTGATGACGCTTTCGCAAAAGCGTACACCATAAACGCCGCATCATCTCATGGAAGAATATTAACTTTAAACAGAGATAGTGCGCCACAATCCACAGGTCACGGATCGCCATTACCATTACTAGTACACGGAGGTCCAGGAAGAGCTGGTGGCGGTGAAGAAATGGGCGGACTGCGCGGTATCAAACACTATATGCAACGCTGTGCTGTTCAAGGAAGTCCCACTTCCTTAACTGAAATCACTGGGATTTATCAACCTAATGGAGCTTACAAAAAAACGGAGAACCATCCGTTTTCTTACCATTATGAAGATATCAAACCAGGGATGAGTCTGGAGACTCATAAAAGAACACTCACAGATAACGATATTCAGAATTTTGCAAATCTTACTTGGGATCATTTTTATGCCCATACAGATATTACTAGTTTAGAAGGAAGTATTTTTAAAAAGCGTACTGCTCACGGTTACTTTATTATCAGTGCAGCCGCAGGACTTTTTGTGTATCCGAATAAAGGCCCCGTAAGTGCCAATTATGGTCTAGAAGACATTCGGTTTTTAAGACCTTTGTATCATAATGATACGATTTATGTACGACTCACTTGTAAAGAGAAAAGAGAACGTGATGTAGCGGGTCGAGAGCATCCATCTGGGATCGTAAAATGGTATGTAGAAGTTTTTGACGCAGAGCCAGTAGATTATGAAAACGGAAAGACAGATGAGGAAGCTACGGCACTTGTCGCTGTTGCCACTATCTTAACTATGGTGGAGAAAAAGCAAACTGTTTTTCCAGAAATTACGGAGAGCTATATCAAATCTTCCTTATCAAAATTGAAAGCAGATTCAAAACCTCATTGGGGAACTATGACACCACAACATATGGTCGAGCATCTTGAAATGAGTTACCGTATCGCCAGTGGAGAAATCCAAGACTTTGAAGTAGTTACTCCTGAAGAATACTTAGAAAAAGTAGCGGCAACCTTGTGGAATTATGATAAAATGCCTCCAAATCATAAAATGCCATTAATGAAAGATGGTGCACTGGAAGATTTAAAGCACACCGACTTAGAAACTGCCAAAGCAACAATGCTTGAGGCTAGAACGGAATATCTAGAGTACTTTAAAAAGAATCCCAAAGCGACTCATAAAAATGCGGTCTTTGGTGACTTGAGTAAGTATGAATGGAGTCTCTTAGAGCGTAAACATGTATTTCATCACTTAACTCAATTCGCGTTAATTGACTAGCAAGCCGCTCTGTAGCGGCTTGACACATTACCATTGGTATGTCAAGCCGTCGCAGGACGGCGCCGCTCCATTACTAAAGAAATGCCAATTAAGAACTATTATCCACAATGAAAATAATGTATACCTATATCATGGCTCATATTGAAAACAAGCTATTTTACGTAGGTGTCACAAACGATATAAAGCAGCGTACTTTTGACCATAAAAACACGACTTTTGAAACTCATGTTGGAAAGTTTAACATCAAACAATTCTTTTGGTTTGAAAAACAGGAGAATCCAGCAGAAGCAATCAATAGAGAAAAGCTGATTAAAAAATGGAAAAGAGAATATAAATTAATTGAGTTAGTCATATAGTTTCCGTATCTTGTTATCATTAATAACACGGGTTATGGAAGTATTTAAAGGTCAAAATATACTGAGTTTTGTGAAAGAACTGCCAG
>Ga0307983_1000542_pt1 | contig 19046 bp, 4 predicted proteins | sample OrgLakmetagen991_FD_201845 | JGI IMG/M metagenome (GOLD analysis project Ga0307983, IMG submission 201845) | Saline water microbial communities from Organic Lake, Antarctica - #991 | ecosystem: Environmental > Aquatic > Non-marine Saline and Alkaline > Saline | place: Antarctica: Organic Lake...
TTTTCAATCTAGAATATTATAAATCATCTAGAACTAATTTTTAATTTTTATAATTATTTATATAATTTATATTTATTTTCAATCTAGAATATTATAAATCATCTAGAACTAATTTTTAATTTTTATACTTATTTATATTAATTTATATTTTTTTCAATCTAGAATATTATAAATCATCTAGAACTAATTTCTAATTTTTATAATTATTTATATAATTTATATTTATTTTCAATCTAGAATATTATAAATAATCTAAAATCATTTAATACATATATTATAAATTATTATTAAAAAAATATAAATAATAATATTTAAAAATTAAAATAATAATAATAAACAAGAACATTATAATATAATTAAACATATAATATAATATAATTAAATAATATAATAAAATGAGTTCAATTGAAGGAGAAGTATATTATATAAATAAAAATTTAGATTTAGCATTATATAATTCATTAATATTAAATATTGAAAATAGTAATATTGGTATCGGTCAACCCGGTATGATTAGATATAATAAAAATACAGATAAATATGAAGGTTATGTAAGACAGGGGCGTGAATTTGTTAATGGTTCAAATTTCGTTCCTATGTCTTTAGATGTTGCAACTAGTAGTAGTTTAGGTGGATTTAAATTAGGTAATAATTTATCTATTACATCAGACGGTAAATTAAATTCAGTTGCTTCAGCAGTAAGTAGAAAATTCCAAAAAATATTAATTATTAGTGCATCATTACAAGAAAATAATAATAAAGATTCGGATGATTTAGGAGTTACAACTGGCGATTATCGTTCTATAAATCAATGTATAAATCAATTTTTTGGTTATAATAAATTTTTAAATACTTTTCCAAATGGTGAATTAGCATCATTAAATAAGATTCAATATCCAGATCCAAGTATAAATAATAAATATATAATTCAACTTACACCGGGTGAATATAAAGAAGACTTAGATTTAGTAGATGTTATACCTAATTCTACGATAGATATTCCCCCATTTGTATGTTTAATAGGTGATGATAGAGATAGTTGTGTAATAAATATTAAAAATTTAACATCAATAATAATGAGAAATAATACATCACTAAAAAATTTAACTATTGATTTAACAAATGCAAATGAAAATTTAACAATTACAAATACAGAAGAATTAATAAAAGGAATAGATATTTTAACATCTGAAAATAATATTATAATAGAAAATGTAATATTTAAACTAGATACATGTAATTTAAATACATCTTTTATTTATTCAAATACAAATAATAATGTTATAATTCGAAATATTACAATGAAATCTGAATCTATTGAAGAAAGTATAAATAATTTATTAGATAAAAATGAAGTAGAAATTAAAATAATTAATATAGAGCAATCACAGGTTATTTTAGATAATTTAGATATTTATTTAGAAACAGATAGTCATAATAAATCAATTGTTTATGCTAGTAATTTTAGTGCAATTACATGTATAAATTCAAAATTAGAAATAAAAGAAAGTAATTTATTAGATATAAGTATTACGAATCAAGCATTATATTTAATAGATAGTATATTTACAGGTAATTATTGTAATATAAAATGTTTAGGTTATGATAATAATTTTGTAAATACAAATATTCGTAATCAAGGTATTCGTCTAGATACACAAAATAATTATAATAAAACACAAACTACACAATCAGTATTTATACATAATGAGGAAAATATATCACATGATATAATACAAGTACCAATATCTAATATAAATTTATCTAATTATTATACAAATGGAAGTAAAATTAAAATAATAGGAACATTAAATAATAATAGTATTATATCAGTATCATATATAAAAAATGATATTATTAATCAATTAGATAATATAAATGGAAGTATTCTAGGTTGTGATATATCAACTGTATTAGTAGATGAAATAGTAAATAATACTGGAATAGTTATATTTAAAGAATTATATCAAGTAAATCTATTTACATCTAAAATTACATCAGATAGTGAAGTAATTAAATTTGACGGTAGTGATTTAACTAAATTAGATAATTATTATATAAATTGTAATCAAACCCAATTTAATGGTGTAAATCCAAATATAGGTAATAATATTTTAATTTTTGATAATAGTAATGAAATAATAGTTGGTAAAGAAAATAGTAATTTTAATAATATAACAGATGCTTTACATAGTATAAACGATGCTAGTATAAATAATAAATACGTAATTTATATAAAAAGTGGTACATATTTAGAATCTAAACAATTATTTATACCTTCATATGTATCTTTAATAGGTGAAAATGTAATAGTTAAATTTGCATCTAATCCAATAGAGTTTCCAGAAAATGTATGTATGATGTTATCTAGCAATGTTAAATTAAGTAATATAGAGTTTATATTTGATAAAATTCAGGACAATACAAAAACCAATATAGCAATAGCAACAAATAATTATAAATCTACATTTGAGAATAATATAAATAACGAAGTTTATTTTACTAATTTAGAATCCATAACAAATATAGAATTCAATAATATAACTATTAACATAACTGATAATTTTATAAATTTAAATAAATTACGTGGATTAATATTTATTAAAATGGATAATTCAATATTAAATAACATTAATTTACAATTATCACATTCATATATATCTAATAATTTACTAGATACAGTAATTATTTACAATAAACTAACAGAAATAAATTATAATAATATTAATATTAATATAACTGGTTCAACAACAGATATTAACTATAATATATGTAAAAATGATGCATGTCGTAATTCATACAATAATCCAGATATTCTAATTAATATTTCACCTTCAACTAATAATCCTGAAAATTCATTAAGAATAATAGAAACAAATGATTCATTTGTAAATAATAATGAAAATCCAAATTTATCTATATATAATACATTTATATTAGGTGGAACTATTAAAGGATATCGAAATACTAATTTATCCGTTGTAGAAGCATTAATAGCAGAATATAATTCAACTTTAATAGGTGCAAATATTATAATAGAAGGAGATACAAAAGACCGTAATAATCCACAAAATAATTATCCAAATTCATTACTTAAAACTATGAATTGTTTTGGTGTATCTAGAAATGGTGATTTAGTAGCAGATATTACTGAAATATCACCAGATGGAGGACAAACAATTACAAGTCAATCATTGCATATAGGTCATTTAGTGGGTGTATCTGATAATATACCATTTTATAATTTATTATCAGGTATACGTGTAGCAACTTTAAATACAACAGGTTCAAGAAATGTAATGTTAGGTGTAGATGTAGGAACATCACAACAATCAGGAAATAATAATGTATATATAGGTAATAGAGTAGCTATAAAAGCATTACAATCAGATAATGTATTTATAGGTAGTAATGCAGGTTCAAATATTGAGCAAGGTATGAAAAATGTATTTATAGGTTCAGATAGTGTAAATAATGGAGATAATATAAATAAAAGTGTAATAATAGGTAATAATACTGGTATTAATATAAATAATTTGGAAAATGGTATAATAATAGGTGATTCGTCTATTAATGTAGATTTAGATGCTAATATAAAAGATTTAATAGTATTAGGTAGTAATGTGGGTAATAATATGGAAGAAATAAATGAATCAATAATAATGGGTAATAATAATTTATCAAATATTATAACTTCTAATCAAAATATTTTAATGGGTCATAATATACTAAAAAATGTTTTAAATGCTTCAAAAAATATTTATATAGGTAATAATACAGGTTCTAGTGTCATTACGTCAAATAATTCAATTATAATAGGAGAAAATAATTTATCTAGTGGTGTAGATACATATTGTAATAATAATTTAATTATGGGAAATAGGGCAATGAAAAATGCAACAACGGCAATGAATAATGTAGTATTAGGTACGGGTGTAGCAAGAAATTTAACAACCGGTTCACGTAATATTTTAATAGGTCAAGAAAATTATAATTTAGGAAATACAACATCGCCGGGAAAATCAATGACAACAGGAAGTGATAATATATTAATGGGTTCAAATGTAGGAACAAATTTAATAAATGGTAATCGTAATTTTATATTAGGTAATAATTCAGGTAATAATTTAAATTTAACATCAGATACTATAATTTTAGGTTATAATTCAGGTAATACATTAACAGGTGGTAATAATCAAGATAATCAAAATATAATAATTGGAAACGAAGCAGGAAAATCTGCTACATCTGGAAAAGTAATTATTATAGGCCATGAAGCAGGGCAAAAATCCATAGGTAATGATTCATTAATAATAGGTAATAAAGCGGGTCGAACAATAGCAGGACCACGTAATACAATTATTGGAAATAAAGCTGCAGGTGTTAGTAATGATGAATTTAATCCTGTATTAGGTCAAGATAATGTATTAATAGGAACACATTCTGGATTCGAATTAACAACTGGTAATTATAATATAATTCTAGGTAGTGGAGAAGGTTCTAATTCTTTTATAACTGGTGAAATAGATAATGCAGGTGCGGGTTATTCTTTAAAATCTGGTGATATGAATTTTATAGCAGGTTATAATGCAGGTCGTAAATTACAATCAGGAAGTGAAAATATATTAATAGGAAGTCGTGCAGGTTCATTTTTAAATCAATCAAATCGTAATGTAATAATAGGTAATAATGCTGGTAAAAAATTAGGGGCAAATGATAGTCAAGAGGCAAATAGTGAAAATAATGTAATAATAGGTAATAATGCTGGTAAAGATATAACTTTAGGAAATGATTTATTATTTATAGGTCTTTCAGCGGGTGAAAAATCAATTCAAGGTCAGGAAAATACATATATAGGTAATTATACAGGTCAATATAATAATGGTAGTAAAAACACATTTATTGGAAATAGGTCAGGTAATGAGAATAAAGGTAATAATAATACATTTATAGGTGTTAATTCGGGTAGATATTCAGAAAGTGCATCATTTAATACATTAATTGGATATGAAGCAGGGCGTGGGGCAACAAATTTATTAAGAAATAATGGAGATTTTAATACATTTATAGGTTATCAATCAGGTCAAGATATAACAACAGGTTATCGTAATTTATATATAGGTTATCAATCAGGTCAAAAAAATAGAAATGGAAGTAAAAATATAATGTTAGGACCAAATTCAGGTTTAAATTCAACAACTAGTAAATCTATTTTTATAGGTTCTGCTGAAAGTAATAATGGTGGTATTGGTTTTAATACAACAGGTGAATTAAATGTATTAATTGGACCAGAATCTGGTGTAGCTGTTACAACCGGTGAACGTAACGTTATGTTAGGTAGTTATACAGGTCAAAATGTATCAACTGCATCATCTAGTGTATTAATAGGTGCAGATGCAGGTCAAAATATAACAACTGGTGATAATAATGTTTTATTAGGTCCATTAACAGGTAATAAAATAACAATTGGAACAAATAATATTATGATAGGTGATAGGGCAGGTAATGAGGCAACAACAAATTCAAGTGAGAATATATTAATAGGAACATTGGCAGGAAGTAAAACTGAAATAAATGAAAGTATAAATATAGGTAATAAGGCAGGACAAAATAACCAAACAGGTATTGGAAATATTCTAATTGGAAAACATGCAGGACAAAAATTAGAAAAGTCAAATAATAATATTATGATAGGAAGTAATGCAGGTTCTAAATTTTATCCAACAGGTAGTAATATTACATTAGGAGAAAATATATATATAGGTGCTGAAGTAGGAAAAAATAACATTACTGGTTATCGCAATATTGTTATGGGTTCAGATGCTTTTAAATCTAGTGTTCAAGGTAGTGGTGTTATAGCAATTGGTTATAAAGCGGGTGAAAATGCAGGTATATTAGATGAAAATGTGGGTGGTAAAACATATGAAAATACATTAATAGGTTTTGAAGCAGGAAGTCAGGGAGATTTTGGTAATAAAAATGTGATGATAGGTTCACAGTCTGGAAGAAATGTAAATAATGGTAGAAAATTTGAAGGTAATGTATTATTGGGAGCAGAATCTGGAAAAAATAGTAATTTATCAGAAAATTCAGTAATATTGGGTAGTGCTAATAAAAAAGGTAAAGGTGGTGTAAATAATGTAATAATAGGAACAGATACGGCTGATAATTTAGGTAATGATTTAGGTAATAATTTAAGTAATAAGTTATTAGATGTAAATTTAATACTAAGTGATTTATTAAGTCCTGGTGAAAATTATATTTTATTAGATGAATTATATAATAATATAATAAGTAGATTAAGTATAAATGATAGATTATTAGTTGATGATGGTATTAATCTTTATGAAAGTACTATTACAAGTATAACAGAAAAATATGGTTATGATATTTTAAAATTTTATGTAGAAATATCAATGTCTGAGCCTTATATAGGCTCAGATATAATAGAAGCAGGTGCTAAAATATTATTATTATCAAATATAGATAATAATAATGGTAATATAGACAAATCAAGGGCAAGTAGTAATACAATAATGGGTAATAAATCTTCTATAAATTTAAAAACTGGTAGTAAAAATGTATCTTTAGGTGATCAGAGTATGCATGAAAATATAATAGGTAAATATAATAATATATTAGGAACACAAGCGGGTTATAATACAAAAACTGATAATAATACTTTATTTGGAACAAAAGCCGGTTATTATATAGATAATTATATAGGTAATGAAGATATAACTTATAAATATATAGGATTTAAGATAATAGATAATGCAATATTGATAGATGATAATGATGAAAATAGTCAGGGTAGATTTAATTTTATATCTAGTGATTTAGATTTTGGTTCTATAATAGATATTAAAAATACAACTGGTAATAATAAACGTGTTAATATAAAAGGTGTTTTTAATAATGAAATATTATTTCAAGGATTTCCACAACTAGAAGAAATAGGTGTTCCAACAAATATAAATCCAAATTCAATTATAATTAATAATTCCCAATTTAGTATTAATAGTGATAGTAATAGAAGTTTAAATATAAATGGTTTGGAAATAAAAAAAGGTATTTTTATAAATGAAGATAATAAACTATTACCTTATACATATATAAAAAATGTGGATGATACAATAGCTAGTAAATTTGAATATATTTATCAGATTAAGATAAGAGGTAGTAAATTTAATGATGGTGTTTATTATTTATTTAATAATAATTCATCTATAGATAATTTATATTTAAGAACATATAATAATTTATTTCCAGAAATATTTGATTCAGAAGTTGAAATAATTTCTTCATCTATTTCAACAAATACTATAACTTCTGGTTTTTCATTTCAAGATATAAATATTTATAGTTCAGTATTTGCATTTATCGGATTATCAAAAGGTATATATAATGTTTCAAATCAAGAAAGTAAATATAATATGTTAAAACCATTAAATAATACAATATTTATAAATAATAATGATATAAATTTTATACAAAAAAATAAATTAAATAATATTTATTCTATAGGTCATATACAAAATTTTTCATCTGTTAATAATGATAATGATATAATAAACACAGAAATATTAATACCTATTGGAAATATTATATTTTTAAACGATTATATTAATAATAATGGTCTTACAGGTTTTGGTTCAATAACATTTGAAAATCCAATAGATTTAGAAGTAGGTGAAGATGTGTATTATAAATTTGATGTAATAGATGATTCTATAGGTATTAGCATTTTACAAAGTAATAATATTTATTTTAATTTTGCATCTGATTTAACAAATAATAAAAAAGAATATGAAGTATATGCGATAAATACTAAATTATATGGTGAAAGTGGTTTTAGATTTATGGATTTAACAGTTGAATCTACATTATTAAATCCAATTAAAATGTCAAGAATAGAATTATTAAATTTAAGTAGAAATACGCAAGAAATTTTACCTAGAAATAGTATAATAAATATGAATATAACACATTCATTAGGTCAAAAAGTAATAAATGGAAGTTATATAATAGAAAATAATTTAGGTAATAGTAATAAGTTATTGTTTAATGTAAATAATTCTGGTAGTGGTTCATTATTTCCAAAATTAATATCAAAATATAATATAGGTCAAACAAGTAGTACAATTGATGCAAAAGATGTTAATTTAAAAATAAATAAGGAAATTTATAATATAGATGATAGTTATATGAATAGTAAAAATAATCAAATAAATGGTTATGATTTAATGTTTCAATCATTTCATATTAATAATTTAAATTCTACTTTAATTTTAAAAAATAATACTAATACGATAGAAACTGATATTAAGTATTTATTTAAAGATTTATTGGCGCCTTGTATGATTAAATTAGATGATATATATTATTTAGTTAAAAGTAATAAATATCCATTTACAACTCTAGAAATAAATAATAATTATATAGTAGAAGAAGGTAATACTACAAGTTTAATATTTGTTAATTCAATATCTACATATCAAAATGGAACGGATTTATCATTAATGGAACAAGATAAATTATATACAGTATTTGGAAATAGTAAAAATCATTTAGTAAATATTAAATCTGCAAATAATAGTTTATCAATTCATAGACAAAGTGTTTATTTATCAGAAGATACATTAATAGAAAATTATCAAAGTAATAATAAATTAATTGTAGTGGAATGTAAAGATGATAAATTTTCATTAGGTTCATTTGGTAATAAAATACCTTTTTATGATACATTCGGTGAAAGATTACGTGGTTGTAGACGTGGTTATTTTAAACATATAGATTTAATAAATACAAATAATATTGATAATTTAATAGATGAAAATAATAATAATTCTACACAAACATTTGATATTTTATATGATAGTTTTACAACAGAATATGAAAAAATAAATGTTTTATCTAATAATGAATTAAGTAAAAAAGAATTTGTATTAATACCAGATTCTAGAATTGAAAATGCAAATAAATATAATTTATTACGTCTAGATACAATAACTTCTTTTACTTCTATATCCGATTACGATACTACATTTACAGGTGAAAATATAATAAATATAATAAATTTTCCATCTGGTTTTACATTTATGAATAATATATATAATTTTGTTAAAATTTCAATAAAAGGTTATTTATTATTTGAAAGTTTTGCACATAGGCATGTATTTCATTTTTTAACATTAAATGATAATTCAACTAATGATATAAATAATAATTATATTAAAGAATTAGAGATTAATTCTACAATTAAATTAAAATTTAATCCAAATATAGATGATAATGGAAGTTCTATAATTATAGATTTTAATAGTGATGAGAATATAATAGGATTTAATGGTATTAATAATTGTAGAATAGAAATATTTTTAAATGATTCGGTAATTAAAAAAGGTAGAATATATATTAAATATTCTAATATTGAATCAATAAATAATAGTTCTTTATTATTAGGTTTAGATTCAACAGAAACAAAAATAAAAGAAAATAGATTAAATACATTAACAAATGATAATTATTATAATTCTCCAATGGTAAATATAAATATAGATAATTACGAAACTTACAATAATAAAAAATTAACTTTCACAAATAATTTTATAAATTCAAAAATTAATACTACTATATTAGCATCTGATAATGAAAATAATATGACATATGGTATATCATCTTCTATATATGGTAATTATATAGCAATTGGTTCAAATGGTATTAATATTGTAGATGTATATAAAATAAATACTGATAATACATTTACTAAAATTAATACATTAATTCCAATTGAAGAAGAAACTTTAAATTTTGGATATAGTTTATCAATGGATGGAGATTTTTTAGTAGTTGGTGCACCACAATTAATTTTTAATGGTGTTTTTCCAGAACCTATAAATCGTGTTTATGTATATAAAAAAAATAATTTAGGTGATTCATTTGAATTATATGATACAATAACACATACAATTACAAATTCTGATGATTTTGGTTTTTCAGTTTCTATATCAGGTGATTATATAGGTATTGGTTCACCAGCTAGTAATGGTGGTTATGCATATATATATAAGAATAATATAATTACAGATACTTTTGATGAATTGACTGTATTGTCAACAATACCTATTTTAAGAGGATATGGAAAAAGTATTGCATTAAATAATGAATATATTGTGGTAGGTAGTCCAGAAATTTTAAATGGTTTAGTATATGTATATAAAAATAATAATGATGTAATTAATAATATTGCTATATTAAATCCAAGTGATGGTGATGGTATATCAATAATTCAATATGGATTATCAATTGGTGTATATAATGGTAATATAATTATAGGAGCTCCATTTAGTTCATCTGGAAAAGTGTATTTTTATAGAAATAATGGGAATGATGAATTTACAGAAATAAAAATACTTTCTTTTTCGAATTTAGGGCAAAGTCATTTTGGTAGTGCAGTAGATATTTATGATAAATATTTAATAATTCGTTCAACTCAATTTATAAATATATTTGAAATAGAATTAAATAATACTTATAAAGAAATAAACCAACTTATAAATACATTTAACACTAATTATTATAAAAGTTCAATATCTATATATAATAAAAAATTAATACTAGGTATTCCAACAAATGTTGCAGGTAATTCAGGTGAAGGTATGTATATAGATTTACAAAATTTTAAATATGATAAAAATTATTATATTAATTCAAGATTTACTTTTTATAATAATAAACATTTTAAATTTGGTTCTTCAATTGATTTAAATAATAATTATATTGTAATAAGTGAAGAAAAATATTCATATTTCGATTACGGAAATAATATTGTATATAATCAGAATGGATTAGTATATATAAAAAAAAATAATAATGGTGTATATACTGATTTAATGCAATTAAATCCTAGTTTTATGAATAATTTTCAAAGATTTGGAACTAGTCTTTCTTTATTTAATAATTATTTAGCAATTGGAGCCGATAATACTATTACAGAAAATGGAATGAATCACAGTGGTAGTGTATATATTTACAAAAATAATATTGCAACTACAGGTATAGATTTATTCGAAGAAATAGATATATTATTTTCTAATAATATAATTACAAATGGAGATTTTGGTTCTAAAGTGTTTATGTATGAAGATTATTTATTAATTAGAGGTACTAAACAAAATAATTCTATAAGTATATATGTATATAAAAATAATGGAAATGATAAATTTATAGAAATTGCAAATTTAAAAGCAAGTAATAGTATTGATGATGATAATTTTGGATATTCATTTTCAATGAGTGGAAATTATATAGTTATATCTTCACCATATAAAACTAATAATTCATTTGTTAATAGTGGTTGTGTATATATATATAAAAATAATGGAAATGATATTTTTACGGAAATATCTATAATAACATCATCAGACTTAGAAAGTAATTCTTATTTTGGATATTCGGTATCAATTGAAAATGATTATTTAGTTATAAGTGAAACATTTATAAATGATGATAATAATAGTTTTAATAATAAAGGTAAAGTGTATTTATATAAAAATAATGGTAATGATATATTTAATAAAATAAATACATTTGCAAATTTAAATTTATATTTATTTGGTAAAAATGTATTAATAAAAGATAAAAATATATTAATAACTTCTGGTTATAATGAAAATATATCTGGTTTAAGTAATTTATATATTGATAATGGTGATAATACATATGATGTTGTAATTTTACATGGCGGTTCTTCTAATTCAACAGATTATCCATCTGCAATTAGTATGTATAATAATATGATAATAATTAGTGATGATAATAAAAATACAAGTAAAGAGCAAACAATAGTTTATTTATATAATATAAAAAAATATAGATATGATATTGATTATTATAATGATAATATAAATACTATAAATGATATAAATTTTACAACTTATACAGATAATGTAGTATTAAATGATATAAATTTTATTTTAGGTAAATATAATATTAATAGTATTACTATTAATAAAAATGGTTATATCTATGTAAATGAAGGAGAACAGTTATTTAATAATGAATTTAAATTATTAGATAATAATTATATATCATTATTAAATAATGTAGATTATGATAATATTAAAGTTAAAAATGATTTATTAATGTTATCATTTATATTTGATAAAAATAATTATACAATTTGTCAAGTAAATTTATATAAATATAATGATTTAAAAATTGAAATAATATTAACAAATTTAGATAAAATAGAATCATATTTAGATAATACTACATTAGGATTAAATTTATTAAATAATAATGATTATCTAGATTCTTCTAGATTAGTAAATAAAAATAATACTAAAATTATTAAATTTAATGATGAATTACAAAATATTAATTTAATACAACCTAATGATATATTAACTATAAATAATTATGGTAATTATGAAATTAAAAACGTTAATATAAATAATAAATTATTATTAATATACAATTCTTTATCTAATGAAGTATATAATGAATTAGAAACTATGTATATAAATGAGTATGTATCTTATGATGAAAAAGAGCAAGAAGATATATTTAATTTTGAAAAATTAAGATTATTAACAGGTGAGCATTCAGATTTTTTACGATTTCTTAAAATTAGACAACCTGATTTAAAAAATGAATATAATAAAAACAAAAATACTATTAATAATTATAATGATATTACATTAATGGATAAAGGTTTAAATTACTCAGTTGACACATCTGTATTTTCAAATGATAATTTATTTACTTCTAATGTAGTATCTAAGCATGTAATACCTTTATTAGAAATTGTTCCAAATGAATATTATGGTTCAGATAGTGCAAATATAGAATTGAGAAAAGATTTTTATACTATTGCATTAGGTGAACCTGTATTTAAAGCTACTAATTTAGAAGAAGAAATTATAAATATAAATACTCCACCAAAAGGATTTATAGATATGTTTGTAAAAAATGATAATCCTAATAATAAAGATTATGTAATTTTTAATAGTAATTCAAGTATTAATGAAAATTATACAGGTAATATAACTATTACAGATACAAGTATAATAATTAGTGAATTAGAAATATCAGATACAAGTAATTATATTACATCTAGTAAATTTAGTGGTATTAAAACTAAAAATATGTATAAGCCATTTAATATTTTAAAACCAAATAATATTATATCAATTTATAAAAATAATGAACCTATAAATGATGATTTTGAAACTTATATGATTAGTGATTATTCAATAGATGGGTTAACAATAAATATAAATCCAATATTAAATAATACTCCATTAACTAAAACTTCTTTTACACCTAATGATAATTTACAAATTGTATTATTATTACAAATTGATTCTGATGAAGATATTAGTAATTTTTATAATATAACAGCAGGGCAATTAATTAGTGAAAGATACGATTTTACTAATTTTAAAATAAGTACTTCTATAATTGATAATTTACAAAATAATAATAGCCTTTACAATAATTTAGATTATATAGCTGTTTGTGAATATCCAATATTAAATAGTGATTTACAAGAAATGAAATTTGGAATTAGGCCTAATTATATAAATTATATGATACCTGATTGGGGATTTAGACCTTTTACACAAAATATAAATAATAATGAAAATTTATCAACATTAGATTTTGCATATTTTGGTGGTATTAATTTAGAAACTAATTTATTAGATTATGGAGAACATACATTAATTATACCATCTGATAATATTACTCAAAATTTAGATAATAATATAATACAAAATTCTGATAGTTTAGATGTTAATAAATTAAAACTAACAAATATTTATTTTAAAAGAAATATATTTGAAAATAAAGATTTAATATTTAATATAGTTGATTATACATTTATAAATTATGATAATAATATTAATAATATAGATTTTACAGTTTTAGATAAAGGACAATTAATAAGATTTATAAATAATGAATTAGATATAGAAATTATTTTACAAGTATCATTAACAATAAATCCGTTATTAAATTTATTAACTCTAGAAAAATCATATCAAACTAAACTAACAGTAGATAATTATTTTAATGAAAATAATATTGTTGGAAATTTTACTTTAGAAGGAAGTAATATTTATTCTCATGTTATAATGTCTAGAAATAGTGAGAAAACTGATTTATCAATATTTAAACCAGGGCAAAAAATCACTATTTTAAATACTCAATTTAATAATGGTCTTAAATATATTTATGCTAGAGGATATACAAATAGTAAATGTTTATTAATTGGAACATTTAATGCTGATGGAAATATTAATGATTTTAGAACTATAGAAGTTGTTAATGAAAATCCAAATAAATGTATAATAGAAAATATAATATTACAAAATGAAGTAGGTTCATTTAAAAATAAGGAAATTATAATATCAGAATTTGATAATTCATTAAAAATTGAAACTGATATTAATACTGATAATTCATTTTCTAGTTTTACAACTAATCAAGAAATTGTAATTTTAAATTCTACTTTAAATAATGGTGAATATAAAATTAATAGTAATATTAATCCAACAAGTAATACTATAATATTAAATAATACAGTAAATAATGGTGAAACTAAAAATATGGATTTATATAAAAATATATATTTTGAATTAGTTGGAAAACCTATTATTTCATCTACTACTCAAGAAAATAAAGCATTTCATTATCAAGACGCACAAGGAAATAATATGATGTTAGGCTCATTTACAGGTCAATTTTGTGGATACAAAAATCTTGCCATTCACAATTCTTATATTGGTAATAAAGTAGGTCAAACAAATCATGGCTCGGGTAATATTTTTTTTGGTAATGAAACGGGACTTGCTACTAAAGCAACTGATGGTGAATCATTTTATAATAATAAATTTGCAATTTATAAAAATAATTTTATTGGTGTTCCAGATAAACCATTAATAGGTGGAGATTTTAGTTCAGGACGTGTTGGCATTAATACTATTGAACCTGATAATTTATTAAGTTCTACTTTAGAAAATACAACTAAATTAGTAGTTAATGGAGCAGTTAGAGCTAGTAGTCATAATACATTTACTGGAACACATATAATTACATTTTCAAAAGATAGTAATTTAAGTGATATAGAACCTGGTATGATAGTATCTAGTACTGGTAAAATACATAAATTAGGATTGATTGATACAATAGTAGAATGTAAATTAACAACTATTGAAAAAGATAAAAAAGTATTTGGTGTTTATTTTTCTAATGAGAAGAATATAATTACTAAAAAAAATAATTTTAATAAATTAGATACTATAGAGGAAATTGTATATTATGTTGCAGGATTAGGAGAAGGTCAAATATGGGTATCTAATATTAATGGAAATGTAGAAACTGGTGATTATATATGTTCTTCTATTATTGCTGGTTATACACAATTACAAGATGATGATTTAACACATAATTATACTATAGGTAAAATTACAGAAGATATTAATTGGGATAATATTAATAAATATAAAGCATATAATGGTAAAACTTATAAAATAGCTTTGGTTGGTTGTATTTATATGTGTTCCTAAATTAGTTATTAATATTAAATGGTATTTATTTTATAATATTCATTTTGTTTTTAGAATATTCATTTGATTTTTATAATATTCATTTTGTTTTTAGAATATTCATTTGATTTTTATAATATTCATTTGATTTTTATAATATTCATTTGTTTTTTATAATTTATTTTGTTTTTATAATTTATTTTGTTTTTATAATTTATTTTGTTTTTATAATTTATTTTGTTTTTATAGTATTCATTTTGTTTTTATAATATTCATTTGTTTTTTATAATATTCATTTTGTTTTTATAATATTCATTTGTTTTTTATAATATTCATTTGTTTTTTATAATTTATTTTGTTTTTATAATTTATTTTGTTTTTATAATTTATTTTGTTTTTATAATTTATTTTGTTTTTATAATTTATTTTGTTTTTATAATATTTATTTTATTTTTTATATTATTAATAAATAAAAAGATGAGTTTAAAAAATATAAAAAAAAATAAAATAAATACAAAAAAAAATAATTTATTAACAGGTGGAAATGATAATGAAGACTATAAAAATATAAAAGAACAATTATATAAATTTATTTATGAAAATTTTTTTAATGAAAATAATAATGATATTAAATCACAAAATGCAAAAATGATTACAATAATAACAAAAAAAGTAACAGTTACAAATTTTCCAGTTATTTATATTAATACTGTTTCTGACAAAATACATAAAGAAGATATAATAAATTTAAAAGAAAAATATAATGAAAATGAAACTGTAAATGAAAATGAAAATGTTGATGCTTTTATATCATATTTAATCGATAAATTAAAAACTAAATAATACGTAAATGTTAATTATTTACAATAAATACATATTATAATATAATTTTATGTATAATAGAATATGTTAATTATTTACAATAAATACATATTATAATATAATTTTATGTATAATAGAATATGTTAATTATTTACAATAAATACATATTATAATATAATTTTATGTATAATAGAATAGTAAATATGTTATTTAATTTAGTAATAAAGAATATAATTTATCATTTATTAAATAATTATTAAAATTTATAAATATAAAGGTAATAAACATAAACAAAATATTTAATTATATAACAAAATATTTGAATATAAAATTAATACATTTATGAATCTAGAATTAATACATTTATGAAACTAGAATTAATACATTTATGAATCTAGAATTAATACATAAATATAATAAATATATAAATAAATTTTATTATTTTAATTTAATTAATTTAACTAATTTAATTTATATATAATTTATAAATAAAATGACAAATTATAAAAATTTAACAAAACTAAAACAAACTTTAAAAAAAAAAAAAATAGGTGGTAATAATACTACTATTGCTAATAGTGGTGAAAATAAAACTACTACCAAAAGTATTGGACAACGATTTGGTAATTCTTTAGTAAAAACTTTTACAGGTTCAAAAACTAAAAAATTTTCTAAATTTATGGAACAAATGAGAAAAAAAACAAACAAAAAAATTAGAGCTTTAGATAATTATAATGATATAGTATATAAAATATGTAAATTAAATTCTAATTATAAAAAATTTATTATATACGGATTTATATTAATATTATTATTTAATTTTATTGAAGAAAAAGTTACACCAAAAAACACAAACTTATTATTAATAGAGGAAATAGACCATAAATATATTATATTAAAAAATAAATTAATGGAAATTATTATTAAACTTATAACCAAAATAAATAAATTAGAATCTAGAATATCTAAAAAAAATAAAAACTATAACAATTTGTTTGCTAAATATAAAATTAGTATTGATAATGATTCAACTAATTTAAATAGTAATGAAAACACAGAACAAGGAGGTAATACAAATGATAACACAACTCGACAAAATGCTAGTATTCAAAATAATTCAATTGTAAGTGATGCAACAAAACGAGAAAACCAAAAAAAAGAATTTTTAACTAGTTATACAAATTTTTTAGAAACTTTTGAAGTCAAATTTACAGAAAGAATAAAAACCGAACCAGACGAAACTATACAACTACCTGGATATTTTACTATTATTAAAAAAATTATAATTAAATAATTATCTTAAAAATTTAGGATTAATATCGTATAGATTATGAAAATTTCTTAATGTTGAGCGTTTAGTGTTATTATTAAATAATCTTTGACATGGATATTGACATGTCATTTTAGAATTTTGATTATTTGTATCACCATTAAATCGATAATGGTTAATATTGTTATTATTATTTTCACCATGTTTAAAATTAATTAATTTTTTAGCATCTTTATCTAGAATTTTATTATTATCACATTTATCCCATTGTGTAAAAGGTCTAATTTTACATTTTTGAATATCTGGTCTAGGATATACACAACCTTGATATTGTAATCTTTCGGTTGGAGGATAATCTCCCGTTGTATGAAAACCTAGATTAACATTGTTATCGCTCATTTTTTTTTCATAACTTTTTTTATAATCATGTTGTAAATGTCCTGGTATTATTACTGATTTAAAATTTTGTCCACTTAGATAATTTGCACATTGTGTTGGTTTTCCAACTGGTGTATAATCATTAACAAGTGTTTTTTTATGGCAATATAGACCATTACCTTTTAAAGCTTCTTCTGGATGAAATTTATAATTATCATAGTAGCATTTATCATTAATATGATTAATCCTTTTAAGTTCTGAATCCAAATCAATATTTTTTGCGAATCCTTTTTGTAAATTACTAGAATTATTAATATTTCTAATATTAAAATCTACTTTACAAGAAGGTACATTATTTACTACTAATGTACCATGATCCATAAATTTTTCATATATATCCTTATTTTGTTGTTTTAATTTATCTTCTGTTATAATTAAACTAGGATAATTATAAATACTTTCATTATTCATTTCTAAATTTGTAGTAGTATTATAAATATCATATACTAATTCACAACCAAATGGTTCGTTATAATTACTAATCTCACTTTGCATTTATATTTTGTATATTTATTATATTTTATTAATCTAGAAGTTTTATATTTTTATTTTATTATTTATTATTTATTATTTATTATATTTCATTATATTTTATTATTTTAATTATAACATTAATTAACATTTTGTATATTTATTATATTTTATTAATCTAGAAGTTTTATATTTTTAATTTATTAATTATTATATTTCATTATATTTTATTATATTTCATTAATCTAGAAGTTTTATATTTTTAATTTATTAATTATTATATTTCATTATATTTTATTATATTTTATTAATCTAGAAGTTTTATATTTTTAATTTATTATTAATTATTTATTATTTCATTATATTTTGTATTTTGTATATTTTGTATTTTGTATATTTTGTATATTTTGTATTTTGTATTTTGTATTTTGTATATTTTGTATATTTTGTATTTTGTATTTTGTATATTTTGTATTTTGTATATTTTGTAT
>Ga0307983_1000544_pt1 | contig 19015 bp, 15 predicted proteins | sample OrgLakmetagen991_FD_201845 | JGI IMG/M metagenome (GOLD analysis project Ga0307983, IMG submission 201845) | Saline water microbial communities from Organic Lake, Antarctica - #991 | ecosystem: Environmental > Aquatic > Non-marine Saline and Alkaline > Saline | place: Antarctica: Organic Lake...
AACATTCAGTTGCTGGATAACAAACCCGCCTGTCTCAAGGGTAAAATCTTCAATTTTCCCTAGTTTTTGCTTGTGTTCGTCAATCACAGGCATGCCGATGATATCGAATTCAAACCCATAGATTTTTTTTAATTTAATGACATCCTCTAGCCCGACAATTTCATCATTACTGTCGATTATCATACCGATTGGGGCGACTTCGCGAATCTCATCAACCCTCAGAAAAGAGGGTTTTTCATTTAAGAGCGGCCCTTCGACCTCAAAGGCGATAACGGTCAAGTTGGTCGGATCGACAATTGGACGAACGGTCGTTGCCAGCCGCGTACCGGTTTGAAGGCTCATGACAGGGGTATTGTGAAATCGAGATCCAAGCACTAGCATGTTTTTATTATATCGTACTTCATTAGCTATTCACTAAAGGGGCTGCGTCCATCAAGAGTAGCTGTGCCCGGGAGGTCTCCGTCGCTGCGGTGCAGGGCGTTAATTCGATCAAGGGTTACTTGGTCTATCGAGCCAGCTCGAATGGGCGATTGATAGTCGGCGGCAAGTGAGGTGTCATTAATGATACCTGCCAGCAGAAGGACTGCTCCACCAAGCGCAGTCAGCACGATTAAAATGAAGAGCGTCATATGGAAACGACGAAAGAAGCCGGTGATTGATGTGAGAGGGTTTGGTATATGGAACTTCTTCATGTTTACCTCGTGGCTATATTAATTGTAATATCACTAACAGTTACCGTGTTTTCGGTAGGGCTATCGGGTCGACTAACGGTAAGGCTGATAGGCTGCATCTTGGGAAGATTTCCCTCAACCAATTCAAGGAAGCGAATAAGTTCGGCATATGTCACAGAGCCGCCAAGACCAACGCTGACAGTCCGGTTATTGAGTGCCGCTGGCGCATTATCTGGGGCAGTGAAGTCCGTGCTTTCAATAGAGACGCCAGCAGCGTTCGCGTAGCGGCGAAGGTCGGTGATTGCTTGTGATTGATAGTTCGCGTTTGTGGCAAACATATCATCGGCTTTAGCGATTAGCTCATCAGACTGCGCGAGCGAGGTTTGTAGTTGACGCAGTTCATCTATTTGCGTGCCGCTTGCTTCAGCATCAGCTACTTTTTGGTTAGTTTCGATAGCATATTCTCGTATTTGGGCGAGTCCGTAGTAAAACCCTGCTCCAACGCCAGCAAGGGTGAGGACAAGAATAAGAACAAGTAGCTTGCGTAGCCCCATTGCGTTCATGCCTGTTTTTTTCATTGACCAACCCCCCTGTTAATCACCGTCGTCATTGTTGCGCTGACTGGGTACCCCTGAATACCGTCCTGCGTACTGACAGAGCCTAGGTCGGCGCTACTAAAGTTGGGTGAGCCGGCAAGACTATCGCGTAGTGTTGTGAGCGCCTGGGTGTTCGTGGCGTACACACGGACTTCAACTGGTGAGCCGCTTGCCGCCGTATCGCTTAACTCGAATGAGTCGATAATAGTGCCCGGAGTCATTGCGGCACCAAGAGAGCGTAATATGGATGAATAAGAAATTTGCTGATCAAGGATGGTGCGAGCGCTCCCTAGGTCTTGGCTCAGACGGTCAATTTGCACCTGAGTCTCTTCAAAAACACTTGCTTTGGTATCATTGGCTTCAATCAGGGCTTCGGCACTTGTTTGTGTTTGGGCCAGCACGAATGATGAGCCGAACAGAATGGCCACCAAGAAACCAAAAGCGACAAGAGATGTGAGAATATAGCGAGTGAGCGTCACGTTGGCGCGGGCAGCTCGGAGCTGCTTTTTTGTGTCATCGGGCATTACATTAATCATTTCCACATCCTTTCTGGGGGGATACTGGCAACCCCTGCGACGGTAATGTAGCGTGGGCGGAACTGTTTTGGTGGTTCTTGAATCTTGCCGAAATCAAGCTTGTGCCAGGGGCTGGCAACACGGGCGGGCATGACGAGTGCATTAGTGAAGTATTCACCAATACCGGGAAGATTACTACCGCTTCCGACAATCAGGAGTTGTTCAAGTTTGCGGTCTTTGCTGACACGCTCGTCGTAGTAGCGCATGACTTTTTTGACCTCTGCTAGGATGCGCTGAATGCTCGGCTCGAGAGCAGCTTGCAGCTTTTGCTGGCGTGGCCCCGCATTTAGCCCATTAAGAACTTTTAGCTGGTGAGCATTCTCGATAGCAACGTTCAACTTTTTGGCAATATCGAGGGTGAAGGTGTTGCCTCCAACGGCAAGCCCACCGGTAACTCGGATGTTTCCCTGGTCAAGGATTGCGATGTCCGTGCTGGCCGGGCCAATATCCACCACGACAGTTGGGAGAGCGCCCCTTTCGGTGACGGTCAGGACACGAGCCACTGAACATATGCCCGGCTCAATTAACACTGGCTGAAGTCCGGCTGCTTCAACAGCCTTAACGACATTATCAACCACGACGCGTGCCATAGCGCTCATTAGGATAGTCACCTCTTTTTTTGTGCGTTCGATGACCTGGTAGTCAATATACAAGTTGGCTGATGGAATAGGGATGTATTGTTCGGCTTCAAGAACAACGGCGTCGTGAAGTGCTTTTTCGGCAGAAATGGGTAATGTAAAAGTGCGCGAAAAGCTACGTGCCGTCGGGAGAGCGACAGCAACACGTTTGCTGGTTGCCGACCCAACGAGCTTCTCTGTCATAAGCAGGTTTAAGTTTTCGGTTAGGTAGGTTCCTTCGGCAGTCTCAAGCGCCTCTTTCATCTTGAGTGGTTCTAGGTCGATTGAGCCGTAGCCCTGTACCAGCCATTTTTTAGGGTCTAAAGACATGACTTTAATACCAGTATGACTGATATCAAGGCCTAGAATTGGTTTGTCTTTATAAAATAATCTCGACATGATGCCCACGGTGAATAACTACTGGTTATTATAGCATGAGCGGCTTGATAGTTGGCCTCTATGAGCTAATATTTTGTGAGAGCGAGGCAATTGGAGTCATCACGCTGGCGGCAATCAACCCGACCATACTACCCATCAAGACAATCATAACCGGCTCGATGATCGCACTGATGCTTTCGATGGCGAGGTCAACCTCTTCTTCGTAGAAATCGGCGACTTTGATCAGGACAGTGTCGGTTTGGCCCGTTTCTTCGCCAACGGCAAGCATTTGGCCAACAATGGCTGGAAAAAGAGGGTCTTCTTCAATGATTGCCGAAAGAGGGCGGCCATTTTTGACGCTTTTGGCGGCATTTTTTAGAGCGTCTTCATAAAGAACATTACCGACGGCACGTGAGGTGACATCAAGGCACTCCAGAACGGCAACACCAGCACCCATCAGGGCGGAAAAGGTGCGGGCAAAACGAGCAACGGCAACTTTACGGACGATTGTATTGACCGCTGGTATTTTAAGGACAATTGTATCGAAGATACGCTTGCCTCGAGTGGTCTTGATAAATCGAATGGCACCGAAAATAATGCCAATAAAACCAGGGATAATCAAGTACCAGTAGCCGGTAATAATGCCGCTGACACCAAGCATAAAGAGGGTAATGCCAGGAAGTTCGGCGTCTGGGCCGCCAAGGTCGGTAAGAATGGTACCAATTTGCGGAACAACAAAAAGCATCAGCCCGAAAAAGGCCAACACGGTAATTGTAACGAGGACAAGCGGGTAGGCCATGGCGCTTTTGATTTTTTTGCGAATTGCAGCACTTTTTTCCTGCTGTTTGGCAAGGCGTTTAAGAATTTCCTCAAGAATACCCGCTGTCTCACCGGCTCTGACCATGTTGACGTAGATATCGTTGAAGGTGTTTGGAAACATTGCGAGAGCTTCCGCCAAAGGAGCACCGCCTTCGACTTTTTTGATTATTTCACCAAGCATTCTTTTCAAGGCCTGGTCTTCGGCGTGTTTTTCAAGAGAGGTGAGGGAGCGCAGCAGGGGTACGCCGGCACCAGTCATTGCACTCAGCTGCCTGGTGAAAATAACAAGCTGGTCGCCCTTTACTTTATTTTGTTCAAAAATATTGAAATTGAGTGAAAAACCTTTTTTAGCCTTCACTTGCTTGATGCTAACTGGGCGAAGGTTTTGTTTTTGCAGGGCAGCAATGACGCTGGCACGATCTGGCAGTTCGGTCTTTCCGTTGACAGTTTTTTTGTCAGGATCGATAGCTATGTAAGTAAATTGAGGCATGAGCGTTAGTCCCTACTCACACGAAGAACTTCTTCGATACTTGTTTCGCCGCGCAGGGCCTTGATGAGCCCATCAAGCTGCATGGTCATCATGCCTTCGTCAATGGCCTGTTTTTGGATTTGATCGCTCGTAGCATGGCTCATGATCAGTTTCTGGATGGTTTGAGAGTTAGTGAGTACCTCGTAGATACCAAGTCGACCTTTGTAGCCTTCTTGGGCGTCATCTTCATGAAATTCCTTGTCAGCTCGCCAAAGCGTGATGATACCCTGCTCGTTGGTGCTCAGTGGTGTGTCGCCACCCAGGCCTTCGGAAGCGGCTTGTTTTTCAAGTTCGTGGATGATACGGAAATCTTGGTCTGTACGAAGATTAAACAATTTGATGATTTCGGCTTTTTCTTCTTCGGAAGGTGCGTAGCTTTGGCGTGAAGCTTTGTGGAGTCGTCGCACCAGGCGCTGACCAACTACGGCACGAACGGTACTAGCGATCAAGAAAGGCTCAATTTCCATATCAAGTAGACGAGGCAGGCTGGTAGCGGCATTATTCGTGTGCAGGGTGCTAAATACCATGTGTCCCGTCAGGGCGGCTTGGATACCAAGATTGGCCGTTTCGCTGTCACGGATCTCGCCGATCATGATGATGTTTGGGTCTTGACGCAGCAGGGCGCGTAGGCCGCTTGAAAACGTCATCCCTGCTTTTATGTTGAGCTGAGTTTGGTTGACGCCGGGTATTTTATACTCAACAGGATCTTCGATGGTTGAAATGTTGACGTTGGGCTGGTTGAGGATTGTCAGAATACTAAACAAACTTGTCGACTTACCAGAGCCAGTCGGCCCTGTCATCAGGACGATACCGTTTGGCTCAATCATTTCTCGTTGCAGGTCGACTAGTGCACGGCCCCAATACCCGAGGTCCTGCAGCCCGACGGCTTGGTTTGATTCATCCAAAATACGCATGACGATCTTTTCGCCATCCGCAATCGGCAGCGAGCTGACACGAAGTGCATACTGACGACCGCCAACTTTAATTTTGAAGCGACCATCTTGTGGGACGCGCCGTTCGTCAATTTTTAAGTTAGAGAGAATTTTAATACGACTGACGAGAGCCCCTAACACGTTGCGGGGTAGTCGGTTCACCTCTTTTAGGACACCATCGATACGGTAGCGAATTTGGACAAATTCTTCGCGAGGTTCGATGTGGACGTCACTGGCGTGTGAGCGAATGGCATATTCTAATAGCAAGCTGACGGTCTGGGCGATTGGGGAATCTTCGGCGATATCTTGTTCGTTGACAGTCTGGGCGTCAACTTCGTCTTCGCGCTGAAAGTCGATGACTTCGTTGAGCTCTTGGTTAACATCGCCCCTGTAGGCATCAAGCGCCGAGATGATGTTATCTTTTGTGGCAATGTAGATGCGTGAGTTGGTGCCAATTTCTTTTTGAATGAAGTTGACCGCCTGAACATCGTCAGGGTCTTCCATCGCAAGGTGACGGACGCCATCTTCGCCAATCTTAAAGACAACCGCGTTATATTGGCGGGCGACTCTTTCGGGGATGAGTTTTAGGACATCAGGCGGGATGTTGTCGGGGTCAAGCTCGACATAAGGAATGTCGGAGTAGCTTGAAAAGGCTTGGACGAGTGTTTTTTCATCCGTAATTCGCTGAGCAATCACAATCTCTTGCAATGGGCGCTTCGAACGCTCGGCCTCTTGTTTCAAAGAGGTGAGCTGCTCAGGTGTTACAAGTTGTGCCCGCCCAAGCACAGTTTCGAGAATACTATCTGAAATGCGCATAATGCTTACGCTCAATTGTATCGCACAGAGGCCGAAAGCACTAGGTGTTATAATGTATTTCAGTGAAAAAAGACGTAAAAAGTGAAGTTGAAATGAAGGCACTAGGAGCTCGGCTTGGAGCACTCTTGCGGGGTGGTGAGTCTATTGAGTTATCCGGGGACGTCGGAGCCGGTAAAACAACATTCGTCAAAGGCTTGGCTGTCGGCTTGGCGATTGACGAAGACGTTCAGAGCCCAAGTTTTACGGTAAGCCGGGTGTACGATGCTCGAGATGGGTTGCAGTTGGCGCATTATGACTTTTACCGGCTGCAGGATGCGGGAATTATGGCAAATGAGCTCGATGAAGTGATTCGTGACGACAGTGTCGTGACGGTTGTTGAATGGGCGGATATTGTCGAGGGCGTGCTTCCGGCTGAGCGATTAAGAGTTCAGTTTACCTCACCTTCTGAAGGTGATCGGACACTCGAATTTACAGGCCTAGATAAACTTACGGAGCAACTATGATTATTGCCCTCGATACGTCGACACCGATCTGTCGTTTATCTGTGTACGACGGAAAAGACTGGGTCCACCACGAATGGGAATCGGGTCGCAATTTGGCGAACGAACTTCTTGGCTATGTTCAGAAAACACTAGCCGGACACGACGTTACCGTAAAAGATATCACAGGCATTATTGCCTTTGAAGGTCCAGGGAGTTTCACTGGCCTGAGAATTGGCCTGACAGTATTAAATACACTAGCAAGCTCAGAGCACGTTCCAATTGTGGGCGTTGGTGGCGAAGATTGGATAGCGAAAGGCCAACAGCGTCTTGCGGGCGGCTCTGATGACACGCTGGTGATGCCAGTCTATGGCGGTGAGCCAAACATTACAACGCCACGTAAATAAACTTGCAACTAGCGCTCTTTCGGCGCTACAATATAGATAGTCTGATTTGAGACAGTTTGAATAAATTTTGATACTTTCAGGGCGTCCATGATACAACCTGAGCCAAGACGAACACTTGGCAGGGCTCTCTGAGAAAGGAAACAACATGGTAGAAGCAATCGTTGCCGCAATTATCGGTCTTTTTGCTGGTGCCGGCGGAACCGTCGTCTACACTCGCACAAAGGTAGCCGGAGGTAAGCACAAAGCCGATCAGTTATTGGCAGATGCAAAGCATAAATCAAGTGATATCGTCCTAAAGGCAAAGGATGAAGCGCTAAAGTTGGCTGAAGATGCCAAAAAAGAAGAAACGGATCGTCGTCGACAGTGGGATAAGACCGAGTCTCGCCTGGCTGACCGCGAAGGTTCACTTGATCGTAAGTTAGACGAACTCGATCGTCGAGCCGAAAATCTTCGTTCACAAGAAGATGAAGTTGAAGATTTAAAAAATGAAATTCGCGATATCCGAACCCGTCAGCAGGAAAAACTTGAAAAGATTGCCGGCCTGAAAAAGAAAGAGGCCGCCGAGAAACTGATGGAAATGACCGAGCGTGATATCAAGCAAGACTTGATGGGATTAGTTGACAAGCTGCAGACTGAAGCAAAGGACAACGCTGAAGAAAAAGCGCAGCTGATTTTGGTGAGCGCAATGGAGCGCATGAGCAGCGAAGTGACGGCCGAACGTACAGTCACTGCGTTGAAGCTGACGGACGATGAGATGAAGGGCCGCATTATTGGTAAAGAAGGCCGCAACATCCAAGCTCTTCAACGTGCCACTGGCGTCGACATTATGGTGGACGATACGCCGGGGATGGTGATTCTTTCCAGCTTTGATCCGCTGCGTCGTCAAGTGGCGAGGATGTCACTTGAATTGTTGATGAAGGATGGCCGTATCCACCCTGGACGCATCGAAGAAGTCGTCGCCAAGGCTCAAAAAGAAATTGCCAAGGAAGTCACCCGTGCGGGTGAGGATGCTGCTCGTGAAGTTGGGGTTGTCGGTATTCCGAAGGAGCTTATTCAGCTGCTTGGTGAGCTGAAATTCCGTACTAGTTATGGCCAGAACGTTTTGATGCACAGTACTGAGATGGCGCACATGGCTGGGTTAATTGCCGAAGAAATTGGGGCAGACGTTCGCATCACCAAGACCGCCACCCTCCTGCATGATATTGGCAAAGCGGTGACACACAAAATTGAAGGCAAGCATCACCACATTGGCGCCGAGCTGGCTCGAAAATATGGGATGAGCGACGAAATTGTGCATGCAATCGAAGCACATCACGACGACGTTGAGGCAACGACGCCAGAAGCGCTGGTAGTACGTGTCTGTGACGCGCTGTCTGCAGCTCGCCCCGGCGCTCGAAACATTAGTGCCGAGAACTTTGCCGAACGTATGCGTGATCTTGAAAACATCGCCAATAGCTTTAAGGGAATTGAAAAGTCATTCGCGATTAGTGCGGGCCGTGAAGTTCGCGTGATTGTCCGTCCAGAGAACGTTGATGATTTGAGTGCGATTAAGCTAGCGCGTGACATTGCCAACAAGATCGAAAGTACGATGCAATATCCGGGTACAATCAAGGTGAACGTAGTCCGTGAAACGCGGGCAATTGAATACGCCAAGTAGTGAGTTAATCTTCTGAGTTGAGCAATAGGCTCAGCGCCAAGCTACTTACGTGAGAGTAGATACTCGGGCGACAATGCGTCACCTTGGGCCGCTCGCAGACTCCAAAGGCCATCATTAAGAATTCCGGCGCTCCAGGTCCAGCCGGCGTCGGATTCTTGATTTGTTGGGGTATATGGAAGGTAGCGATCGTACGAGGTGGAGGTGTCCTTCATCCAAATAGTGCAGTAGGTTTCGGCTGTTGCTGACTGACAGCCGCTGCCTAGTGAATTACTTGGCGCATAGCGATGTTCGCTGACCGGGCCGCCAGCTTGGCGCAGGACGGGCTCTTCTTCGTATGCATTGAGTGAAGTCGCGACAGTGACCGCTTTGAAGGCATCAATAACTCCATGTCCGTATTGTGTCGTGAATGGTGTACCACTCATGGCTGATGGTTTTTGAGACGTTGCGAGGATGAGGGCAGTAATATCTTGGACGCTTGAATCGGGCCGAATGGCTTTTATAAGTGCAGCGAGGCTGGCAACGAAAGGTGAGGCGTACGAAGTACCGTAAAGGGCACTACTATACAGAGAGATTTGGTTATCAACTGTCCAAGTGGGTGAATTTATTGTTCCAGAGCCAGGGGCGACGACATCCAGTGCAACTCCGTAGCTACTAAAGCTAGCTCGGGCGTCGGTGTCGCCAGTTGCACCAACTGATATGACGTTGGGGTTGCGGGCTGGGTAGCCGATATATCCTGCAGGGTACCCTTCGCACCCAAGTTCGCTGCCGGTGCCACAGTTTCCTGAGGCCGCGACGACGACGACATTGTTTTGATACGCATAATCAGTTGCGGCTAACATAGCAGGGTCGGATTGATTGCTGCCAAGGCTCATATTAATGACGTCAGCACCATTGTCGACTGCGTAGTATACCGCTGCAGCGACGTCACTGGTAAAGCCGGGCCCATCATCGCTGAGCGCCTGGAGGGGCATTACTTTGGTGCTCCAGCTAAGGGTGGCAATACCGGTGCTATTGTTGCCAGCAGCGCCGACCAAGCCAGCTACTTCGGTGCCGTGCGAGACACCATCGCCATTGGGGTTGTCGCGTCCAGCAGCAGGGTCGTTGTCACTAAAAACAAAGTTCCAGCCACGCCAATCGTCAACGTATCCATTTTGGTCGTCGTCACAATTGTTTGTTTGTTTGTCCTGAGGAAGGCCAGTCCAGCAAGTGTCACCGATTTGGGTCGTACCTGTTTCGGCGCTGTTACTATACCAAGAGTTTTGCAGGTCATCATGATTCAACGAAAAGCCGCTATCGATAACGGCGACAACCGTATTGCTGCTACCAGTAGTGATGTCCCAAGCCTCTGGTGCGTTAACTGCCTGAAGTGCCCAGCTGGAAGCATAGCCCGGGTCATTGGCCGTGCGGAGTGGGTAATAGACGTATTCTTTTTCAATCGTCTCTTCAATTTCAGCCTGTTTTGGGGCTCTGTCGGGTGCTGCGGCGTCTTTTTGGGCGGGCTGTTCTGGTTTAGGTTTAGCGGCGAAGGAAGGTTGTTCATTTGTTGCCGGCTCTGTCGAGGTTGCTTCGGCGGTGTCGTCAAATTGCTCTTGGGTAATTGGAGATGAGCGAGGCTCTCGTTGCTCAACGGCGGGCATCAGACTCACAACACTCGCAAAAAGACCGATGGTAGCAAGGCCGAATACGAGGAAAGTTTTTTTGTGTTGCATGTTGTTTTTATTTTGTTGTATGCCTTCTGCTATTTTAGCACATACGGCCGCTCTTCTTGGTGTCGGAAAGGGGTACTCAGCCAAAAATAAAAAAAGCCACCGTTAGTGACTATTTTTATGTGGTCGGGGTGAAAGGACTCAAACCTTCGACCTCTCGGTCCCAAACCGAGCGCGCTATCAACTGCGCCACACCCCGATATGTATCGGTTGACCCTGGTGATTATAGTGCATTCTGGTTGAAATTGCCAGAGGTGGATTTTCTGGCGCCACTGGCGTATAACTATAGATACTTATGCTAAAAAAATATCTGCAAGCGAATACCGTTCAGGCAACGATACGGACAATAGTGCGGCTTTGGTGGGCCTGGGTGTTGGCGGCAATGGTGGCGGTATTTGGCCTGACGATGATACTGGCGATTGGGCAACCGGTCTGGTTTGACGAAGGATACTCTATACTTTTGGCCCAGCAACCTTGGCCTGATATGTTTGCATTGGCTGCGGTTGATGCGCACCCCCCGTTGTACTACATTTTATTAAAACTATGGGGGAGTCTTTTTGGCTGGGGTGAGTTCGCGCTGCGCAGCTTGAGCGCACTCTTGATGGCGGGCGCAGCAGGCGTGAGCTTGGTATTGGTGCGCTATCTATTTACTCCGCGAGTGGCACTGGCGACACTGCCGTTTATAGTGGCTGCACCGTTCGTGCTGCGCTACGGTTATGAAGTGCGAATGTACGCTTTGGCGGCATTGATTGGAGTGCTTGCGACACTTGTGATGATGCTTGCCGTGCGACATCAGCGGTGGCGTTACTGGGCGGCGTACGGCCTATTGGTGACGCTGGGAATGTTAACGCTGTATCTGACGGTTGCTGTTTGGCTGACGCACGCTATATGGTTGTTGGTTCGCTCGATTCGCAAGAAACAGCCGATTCGCTCGTGGCGTTGGCTGGTAGCTTTGACGGGATCGGTGATACTATTTGTGCCGTACATGCCAATCTTCTTTGCACAGTTGTTTAATTCCGTACTTCCGGGTGTCGGCAGTGAAGTCACTCTGACGAAATTGGTAGATATATTGGCGACGCTTGTTCTGTATACCTCGGAGTGGATGGTTGGCGGGTGGCTTTCGCTCTTGCTCTTGGCGATGGTGGTGCTTGCAGTTGTGCTGACGGTAAAGATTCAGCCGAAACTACGTGGGCAGGCTCGGGAAAGCTTTGTGCTGCTTGTTGGGTTGGTGCTTATTCCGATACTATTTTTCGCACTAACTTCTTTGGTGGGGAGTCAGCCGATTTTCATTAATCGCTACATGGCGCACGTTGCCTTGTTCTTTTATCTGTTGATCGGTGTCATCGTGGCACTCGGATGGCGCTATAAGTATCGCCTTCTATCTATCGGTCTTGCTGTTGTGGCGCTAGGGTTGCTTTTGACAGGAGTGGGCCGCTTAGCCGAGGCCGGAAACTTTAACAGTGAACGCCAACAGCAGCCATCAACCATCGAGTTGCGCCAAGTATTTGACTGCACCGATACAACAACAGTGGCAGATGACCCATATACCTATATCGACACAGCCTACTATTTTGATGACTGTGACCTTCGTTTTTATAGCGCCGAAAACGTCGAGAAACGTGGGGGCTATGCGCCACTTCATGACAGTCCGGATCGTGTCGAGAGTTCAGCCGAGATTTCTAGTAAAAACCTACTGCACATTCGCTGGGATGGCGCTGAACCAATTTTTGACGTCGGCTCTGAATACTGGTTTATCGACAGCGTGCAAAAAGATAAGCAGGTGATTGATCGTTATCTTCGTGTTAACGGGGAATAATCTTCATCAGGAACTGGGTGCGAATAGCTAGCAAAATAAGGCCAAGAATGGTCAGGCTACCCAGTAAGCTAAAGATGAACGGTGGTGTTGCGCCCTGCAGTAGCAACTGAGCAAAGAATACTAGAAAAGCATGGAGTATATAAACGTATAGTGAATTAACGCCAAACGGTATTAAGATCCAGCCGAAGTACTTTACGATACTTTTTTCGAATGTATGGAATAGCCAAAAGCCAAAACCAAACCACAGAGCAAAGAGCGCGAGCCGTGGGATTGGGAGGCTTTCTTTGGTGAAGTAAGGTTCTAGTGCTAGGCGCAGAGCGTTGAGTGGTTCGCCAATGAAAGCTGGAAACAGGCTGTGCATTGCAATCAGTACATTCGTAAGAATGGTGGCAATTGCGAGTGTCACAATACTTTTTACGATAACGCTGCGAAGGATGTGCGCGCGCTGCTGCCACCATTCAACAATGTTCTTCCAGTAAAACCCAATTGTCATGCCGCCAAAGAAGATTAGCTGCCAGCTGATAGGCATCAATAGTTCATTCGAGTACGGCAGGCCTGTTGCGAAGGGGAAGAGCGCCCAAACCAGGACGTTTAGTGTAAGCAGTACATACCACTTGCGAATACGTAGCAGCCAAAGGGCGAGAGGGCTGGCGAGTAGGAAGATGGCATAGAGTCGTAGGAAGTCAGCCCAGCCGTAGATGTATTCATACGTTAGCGCTCCCCAGAGCACTTGCAGGAATGGCTGGTCGATTGGTCTGATACCCGGCTTGAGCCCTTGATTTTCCATAAAGAACCACCAGCCGACTAGGGTAAAAATCAGCATAAGAGCGACACTCGCAATATACAGCTGTACGCCACGCTTTAGCAGGAGGCTGGCGGCTTTTTTAAATGGCGCGGCAATTAGTTTGCGGCCGCGGATAATGCCAAGAATAATGCCAGATATCAAGAAGAATCCTTCGGCAGCCGAGACAAATAAAGCGCCTTGAGCCGATACCCAATCGAGGCCGCTCGGATACCACTGAAGGTGATTCAGGATAATGGCAACCATAAAATAACCGCGCATCAGGTCGAAGGTTAGCAGGCGAGAGGAAGATTTGGTTTCAGCCATTTGCCTCATTATACAGAGTCGACGCGTAGTCATGGCCTGGGGTATACTAAAAGTATGAAAAAGGGTGTGTGCAAATGGCGCGATATATAGTCGCTGTCAGCGGAGGTGTCGATTCGGTCGTACTGCTCGACATGCTGACAAAAGTTCCGAAGCACGAACTGCTGGTAGCTCACGTTGATCATGGTATTCGTCATGACTCGGCAGAAGATGCACAGTTTGTTAGGGCATTGGCCGCAAAGTACGGTCTGCCGTTTCATGCGACGCGCGTCGAATTGGGCTGGGGTGCGAGTGAAGAGCGTGCTCGGCAGATTCGGTATGAGTACTTGCGTAACCTGGCGGATATTTATGATGCCAAAATTGTGACGGCACATCACGCTGATGACATTGTCGAGACAGTGGCCATCAACCTTCATCGCGGGACCGGTTGGCGAGGGTTATCTACGCATGACTCGGATATTGTCCGACCGCTTTTGGGCACGTATAAGGCACAGTTATCTGAGTATGCTCGGCGCAACGGGTTGTTGTGGCGTGAGGACAGCACTAATCAGAGCGATCAGTATCTTCGCAATCGGCTTCGACGCCATCTGACGGGCTTTACCGTCGAACACAAGCAAAAATTAATTACGTTACGTCACGAACAGCTGGCCTACAAACGAAAGATCGAGAGAGAGGTGCTACGCCTGATTGGCGATGGTCCGACCTATAGTCGATATTTTTTTAGCCATATTCCAACAGCCGTTGCAATGGAGTGCGTGCGGCTGGCGACGAAGGCGCGCTTGACTCGTCCACAGCTTCAGCGAGCGCTCCTTGCTATCAAAACGACACAGCCCGACAAGACGTACGAGGCTGGTGCAGGTGTACGTCTCGATTTCACCTCTCGTAATTTCACTGTCACACTGATAAAATAAGAAAAGAAGAAAAATACTGCTACGTATCCTGAAAGGAACACTTTGTTATGGCGAAAAAGTCCCCTATGCCCCCTAAGAAACCCAATGCTATTTTAAGGGTCACCCTTTTTTGGGCAATTCTTGTCTTTGGTTTGCTGGCAGCACTCGCCTTTTCGCAACCAGCCCAAAACCTTGAAACAGTTTCACTTTCGAGTGTTGTTGAACGAGCCAATAACGGTGAAATCAGCAAGATTGAAGTTCAGGGAAACGAACTAAAAATTACCCCAGATGGCAACGATGAACCAACCGAAACTGCCGTTAAGGATCCTTCGAGCAGCCTTCAAGAGCAAGGCCTAAACTCTGATGCTGATGTTGAACTATTGATTAGTCAGCCTTCTAACACAGGTGACATCCTGTGGAACCTGGCGATCATCATTGTGCCGGTCATCCTGATTATTGCGTTCTTTATGTTTATGATGCGTCAGGCACAGGGTCAGAACAACCAAGCACTGGGCTTTGGTAAATCAAAAGCCAAGCTGTACGGTGAAGACAAGACGAAAGTTGTCTTTGGTGATATTGCGGGTAACGAATCTGCCAAACAGGACCTCGAAGAAGTTGTAGACTTCCTAAAAAGCCCAAAGAAATATGAAAATCTTGGTGCAAAAATTCCAAAGGGAGTATTGCTGGTTGGTAACCCAGGAACTGGTAAGACAATGCTTGCTCGCGCTGTTGCAGGAGAGGCGAGTGTCCCCTTCTTTAGCATAAGTGGCTCTGAATTTGTCGAAATGTTCGTAGGTGTTGGTGCCTCAAGGGTTCGCGACCTTTTTGCGAAGGCTAAGAAGAATGCACCGGCGATTATCTTCATCGACGAAATTGACGCTGTTGGCCGTCGTCGCGGCAGTGGCATGGGTGGTGGACACGACGAGCGTGAACAAACCCTGAACCAGATCCTGGTTGAAATGGACGGTTTTGAGACTGGAACAAATGTTATCGTTTTAGCAGCAACAAACCGAGCTGACGTTCTTGACCCAGCCTTGTTGCGACCAGGCCGTTTCGATCGCCGGACAAACATTACACTACCTGAGCGCAAAGATCGTGAAGCGATTTTGAATGTACATTTCAAAAACAAGCCTGTCGATGACACTGTCAAAATTGACAAGCTAGCTGCCAAAACTGCTGGATCTTCCGGTGCTGATTTAGCAAACATTGCCAACGAGGCAGCAATTGTCGCGGCTCGCCGTAACTCAAAAAAGATTAGCAACGCTGACCTGACGGAGGCCTTTGAAAAGGTAGCCATCGGTCCAGAGCGGAAGAGCAAAGTGATGTCACAAAAAGACAAAGAGCTGACCGCCTACCACGAAGCTGGCCACGCCCTTGTCGGACATGTTTTGCCTGACAGTGACCCTGTTCACAAGGTAACAATCATTCCACGAGGAGGAACCGGCGGCGTTACGTGGTTCTTGCCACCAGAAGATACTGCCTATACTAGTGTGTACGAGTTCAAGGACATCCTGGCACGCGCTCTCGGGGGACGTGTTGCCGAGAAGATTGTGAATGGTAACGACGGTATCACAACCGGTGCTGGCTCTGACCTGCGTAAAGCGACTGAAATTGCCCGCGATATGATTATCGAACAAGGTATGGGCACGAAGTTGCGTGATCAAGTATTCCACGAAAATAATGGTGGCATGATGTTCGATAGGATGACACATGAACGGCCGTATAGCGACGACACCGCCAAGCAGATTGACGAAGAAGTTGCCGTGCTTATCCGAGAAGCTGCCAAACGAGCTGAACTGGTGATCAACGCCAATCGCAAGAGCCTTGACGCACTTGCCGAGGCACTCTTGAAAGAAGAGACAATTGAAGAGGAAGGTGTGGTTGTACTGTTGAAGGACGCAACCTTGCCAAAGGGGGCCATGCTTTACTCGTAACGCACGGCGTCGATGCCAATAATGATAAATTTTCGCACAACGCTCTCGAACTTAAATAAGCGACTGCCGCTCAAGCTAGCGGCATCCTTATTGGCGGGCTCGACGTTGTTAGCGAGTTTGCTGGGAATCTTCCGTGACCGTTTGTTCAACAGTTTGTACTTTAAGACCTATCCAACCGGAGCTGACGCTTACACCGTAGCTTTTACGATACCCGACATCATGTTCTTTATATTGGTGTCTGGTGCGCTCAGCGTGACGTTTATTCCGGTCTTTAACCAGCGACTTGCGGCGGGAAATAAAAAGTCTGCTTGGGAGCTTTCGACCAGCCTTGTAAACTTGATGGCAATTGCAACGCTGATTGCTAGTGTATTGATTATCATCTTCGCTGAACCGCTAGTTCAGTATGTGGTTGGTCCAGGACTAAGCGAATCGAGTCAAGCCTTGGCAGTCAGTATGATGCGCGTGATCGCGGTCAACCCATTCTTGTTTGCAATTGCAGCCGTGGTGGCTAGTATGCAGCAAGCAGTCGGGAGGTTTGCGTTCTTCGCGTTGGCTCCGGCGCTATATAACATTGGAATTATTACCGGTATTGTGTTCTTTACGGGCGGTATCAACATTTTTGGTTGGCAGGTATTCGAAGGTGGCATCATGGGTGTTGCGCTCGGTGTTGTCCTTGGCTCGGTCTTGCAGCTGGTAGTGAGCACGCTCGGACTGATTGGCATGGGCTTTGACTATCGGTTCAAGATTTTCTGGAAGAACCGCGGTTTTCGACAAGTATTGCGGCTTTTGCCCCCTCGTTCGCTAGACCAGGGGATGGATTACGTTAACAGCCTGGTGGAAACAAACCTAGCCTCGCGACTAGTGGCTGGGAGTGTTCGTGCCTACCAGCAGGTAACGTCATTATCATTTGTGCCTATTAACTTGATTGGTGTGGCGATCAGCACTGCCGCCTACCCGAGCATGACTGAGCGTCTTGCCCAGGGAAGGCCTGATCTATTTCGCAAAGAACTTCAGTCAGTGTTAAGGGTGATTATTTGGCTGGCACTACCGGTGACAGTCGTTGCGTTTTTCGCCCGTGGTTACATTATTAACTTTATCGTGAACGGCGGTGATCCGTACATGGCGAGTATCCTGGCTGTATTGGCGCTTTCGATCCTTTTCCGCTGTATATACTTTATTTCTGCCCGTAGCTTTTACGCACAGCAAGACACAAAGACGCCACTGTATATCTCATTCTTTACGATTGGGCTAAACATAACTTTGGCAGTGATGTTTACTATGGTGCTGGGCTGGGGAGTACAAGGTCTGGCTTGGGCGGCGGTCATCGTTTCGGTGGTTGAGGTCGCAATCCTGTTCTTCCTGATGGCAAGGCGGATTCCAGGGTTGTTTAACAAGGCATTTTATAGCGCAATCGGCCGCATGTTGAGTGCGACAGGCTTGATGGCAGTTATTACTTATATTTCGGTAGTGCTATTGCCACTGAGCGCCGATGACCAAAGCTTCTTCTCGACTTTCCCTAAATTTGCTGTCATTACTTTCGTAAGTTTGTTATCCTATGTGCTGTTGAGCTATCTGTTTAGATTGCGTGAAGCAACACCCGTAATATCACGAGTACAAAAAATTCTGTTTAAACGACCGGACACCGACAATGACACAAGATCACATTCGTAATTTTTGTATTATTGCCCACATCGATCATGGAAAATCGACGTTGGCAGACCGCATGCTTGAATTGACAGGCACTGTTCAGCATCGTGACATGAAGTCGCAGCATCTGGACAGTATGGATTTGGAGCGCGAAAAAGGGATCACTATCAAATTGGCGCCGGTCCGCATGCAGTATAAAGATCACGAGTTAAACCTGATCGACACACCCGGCCATGTTGACTTTAGTTATGAAGTTTCACGAAGCTTGCAGGCCTGCGAGGGTGCAATCTTGGTGGTAGATGCCAGCCAGGGGATTCAAGCGCAGACACTTGCAAATGTTTACTTAGCGCTGTCAGTTGACCTAAAGATTATTCCAGTTCTAAACAAAATTGATTTGCCGGCGGCGGATGTTCCGCGGGTGAGTGCCGAGATTATTAACTTGCTGGGCTGCACCGACGAGGATATCTTGAAAATTAGCGCTAAAACAGGTGAAGGTGTGACGGATGTGCTGGACGCTGTCGTGGAGCATGTTATTCCACCCCAGGGCAAGGCCGATGCGCCGACACGTTCACTGATTTTTGATAGTTATTTTGACGATTACCGTGGTGTTATTTTGTATACCCGGAGTATTGATGGGCATATAAAAAAAGGTGACACCATCGACATGATGGGAACGGGTGCTTCGGGGATTGCTCTGGAAGTCGGGTCACTGAGTCCGGTGATGAAGCCAAGTGAAACTTTAAATACTGGTGAAATTGGCTATATCGTCACCAACCTTCGGACGACTCGTGATGCACGAGTTGGTGATACTGTGACCGTGCGCCGTGCGACAGCTACCGAGCCTTTGCCTGGCTATAAATTAGTGAAACCATTTGTTTACGCTGGGTTTTTCCCAGTCAGTAACGATGAGTACCAGACGCTAAAAGATGCTATTGAAAAATTAAGTCTGAGTGATTCTGCCTTGCAATTTGAGCCCGAAAATTCACCCGTGCTTGGATTCGGGGTCCGGATTGGGTTTCTGGGGCTATTACACCTCGACATTATTAAAGAGCGGCTAGAGCGTGAATACGGCCTTGATTTGGTGATTACCAATCCGTCGACAGATTATCAGGTGACGCTTAACTCGGGTGAAGAGGTGGATATTAAGAGTGCCAGCAGCTTGCCTGATGTAAGTACTGTTGCCTCGATCCGTGAGCCGTGGATTAAGGGTGAGATTGTGGTGCCGGCTGAGTATATCGGCGCCGTCATCCAGCTGATCGTGTCTAAGCGTGGGTTGCAGCAAAACCTCAGCTATATCGATGAGCGCGCGTTAATGAGTTTTGAAGCTCCCCTCGCCAATCTCTTGACAGACTTTTATGATCAACTGAAATCAGTGACAAGCGGCTATGGGTCTTTCAACTATGAACTCGATGAGTATCGCGAAGAAGATTTAGTACGCGTC
>Ga0307983_1000545_pt1 | contig 18984 bp, 12 predicted proteins | sample OrgLakmetagen991_FD_201845 | JGI IMG/M metagenome (GOLD analysis project Ga0307983, IMG submission 201845) | Saline water microbial communities from Organic Lake, Antarctica - #991 | ecosystem: Environmental > Aquatic > Non-marine Saline and Alkaline > Saline | place: Antarctica: Organic Lake...
CTTCGAGGGGCCTATGGCGAAGTCCAAGGCGAACTCCAAGCAGAAGAAGGATCGCAAGATCAACGAGATCATCGAAGCTGGGGGCAACGCATCTATGGTTCCCGCCAGTCAGATCGTGGAGGATCTCGGAAGTTCCAGCTCCGCGTACTTCTCCAAGCTTCCCAAGAGCGACAAGGCGAAGCTCGACAAGGCATTGGGCAAGGCCGGGGGCAAGGTCGCTTCCTGCGGTCAGGTTGAGATCGAGAGCGAAGTTGAGATGGGTGATGTCGGCGAGATCGAGATCGAGATTGGGGAGATCAACCTCAACATGGGCCACTCGGACAACGATGCTCCCAAGGATGAGTGGTCTGCACACCTCGACGAGTTCGAGAACAGCGACGCGAACATGATGCTCAACAGCGGTCCGGACCTCGTGCAGTCCTACATGCTTCCCGAGGAGCGGGAGACCGACCCCCGCTTCGAGAGCGTACGTGGTCTCACCGCAGGCGAGCCGGGCAGCCCTTGCCCGACGCACCCCATTGCGGGCCTCCGGGTAAGCTTCGCCGGCACCATGGAAGCAATGCTGTCCTACCCGGACGCACCGCCCCCAGGCACCAAGGGCACCATCATCGAGGCTCGCACCTCGGGCCGCAAGGCAACCAGCCATGAGGGCATGGTCTTCGTGAAGTTCGATGGGCACAAGGAAATGGCGGTGGTTGCCAACCACCTTGTCGTTTCCGAGCAGGCCAAGAAGAAGGCGAAGCGCAAGCAGGCGAGCATGACTCGTCGCGCCAGCAGCATCGATGCTCTCCTCGGTGGAGGCGACTTCGTGAAGCTCGCAGAGGACACCCTGGTACACAAGGCGACCAAGGACCTGTGGGGTCTCCGACAGGATGTGAACGGCTACGTCATCGAGCGTCTGTTCAGCGACGACGGTTCCCCTCTGAAGTTGGGGTGACCCGCTCACGCGGTAGCTCGCCTATAGAACGCGTCCGAGTAGGAGAGGAGTACCTCGTGGCCGGCTCAGACGACAAGATCCTACTGCCGATCGAACGTGCCGCCCTTGAACAAGAGGGTCGCACGAAGACTGCGGGTGAAGTTCGCTTCATCAAGGACCGCTCAGGTGACAAGGGCGAATGGGCCTGGGGATCCCCAGGGCCGTCCGAACGGGAGATGGTTCCCCACTTCACGTTCGAGCCGCGAGAGACGAAGCCTCTGGCTCAGACTCTGCGGTCGACCTTGATGGCACTGGGACATGCGATGTCTGCCCAGCAGACCTTCACCAAGATCAAGTCCGCTCGGGTGAGTCCCGACGGCAGCCTCGGCGGCAAAGGGTACATCCAGAAGATCCCCGACATGCGCCGCCAGATGGCCAACTGTGTCGAGGTGCTCTCTGCCCTCTCCGACACCATCTACGACGAGATCAACGCTCCCCATTGGAACCCGGCCATCGAGGAGGACCTCTCTGGACGTGATCGGGAAGAGGTGGAAAGCCTTCTGTCTGATGTCGAGGAGATCAAAGAAGATCCCGAGGGATGGGCCGCTGAAGAGGAAGAGGAGATGGATGAGGAAGGCAAGAAGGCGTCCTCCCGTCCAAAGACTGCTTCCCACGACCTAGCTCGACGCGCCATCAACGAAGGTCTCTCGCTCGACGACCTGTACTACAGGAGGGACCGTTGAGTTCCCATCTCCCCACTGACATGACTCAATCCATGGGACTCACGGGACTGGTCGGCCAGTTTCCCGACGAGGACTATGGCATGGGCGTTTTGAACCCCGACATCCTCCCACCGAAGGGAGAGGTGAGCGACGACCGCGCAGGTGAGGCCGGCCTCCCCGACGGCGTCGTCATGGGTGGAGTGCTCTCTGGCGACGGGGAGCTGGGCATCCACTTCTCGGGCGACAGCGCCGCTCTCTCTATGGATGATCTCGGCGAGATGATGCGCGAGGGCGGTCTGTCTGACCTCTCGTGGCTCGAAGTCGATGAAGAAGACCTCTCCCGTCTCCCGAAGGATCCGCACTACGATGCGATCCCTGAGTTGGAGCAGGAGTGGGGCGAGCACCGGGGTGAGCCCGGACTCCACTTCCACGCCACCTTCGATCCAGACGCCGCGCGCTACCAAGCTAGTCTCGAAGAGCCTTCCGCCAAGCGAGCCGCAGCTGCTCCAGAGGTGATGGAGCTGATCCTTCGCCGGGCCATGCGTCTTTCGGCACGCTTCGCCGACAAGCCGTTCCGTGCAGTCCTGGCTCGTCTTCGTGAGACCATCGCATCACTCCCCGAGAACACCGACATCAGCGCGATGAAGCCTGCCTTGTCGAAGCTCTCCAAAGAGCATGGCTTGCTCGGACGCGTGTTCATCCGAGCCGCTGCGTACCCAGGCTACGAGCAAGGTGAGTGGGCCAACGAGATCAAGCGCTACGCCAAGACCGCACGCTACATCGCGGTGCCCCGTCACAGCCTGACGGCCACCCACAATTTCCAGGGCCAATGCGGCATCACCGGGAAGAAGGTGGTTGCATCCATGCCTTGGGGGCAGGCGCGTGAAGTCTACACGCCCACTCTTCAGGCGACAGGCCGTACCATCGACCTCGAAGGTGATCCCAAGAAGGCTCTGTTGGCCGCCTTCCGCCAGAAGAGCGCGACCATCGAAGGTCCGTCGGACTTCCGCCCCGTGCATGTGGCACCTTCACAGCGCGTCTCGGTCGATGAGGCCACCCGGGCTCTCAAGGCACACAAGCCAGAGCGCAAGCACGTCAGCCGCAAAGCCCAGCTCCAAGAGCGCGAGCGCAAGTCCGCACAGCTTCAGATCGTGAAGTGGGTTCAGCGCGGACTTCTGTCGAAGAAGGCTGGCGAGGCTCTGGTTGCTTCGGACAAGGCTCCCGCAGAGCTGCTCCGCATGGCCTCGGCCCACATCACCCGCACGACCGGGACGACGGCCTCGTACTCGGGCCGCTACAACGAAGGCATGGCGGGCGGCACTCCCGAGGTCTCCGAGAAGAATGCTCGGGCCGCCATGAAGAAGAACCTTGCTGCTCGTGCTGCTGCACAGGAAGCGGTCGCTTCTGATGTTCGGGAGCGCGTCAACGGGACACGTCAGGAAGCACGCAAGCTGAAGGGTCTGCATGGTCGAGTGGCGAAAGTCGCCACAGCCATTGATCGCGGTGTCCGGGGCGACATGCTTCGTCGGTTCATCATCCAGACCATTCATCGGAGTGAGGTCAAGGCGGCATCCAAGCTCCTCGACCCCCTTCTCCGCAAGACGGGTGCTCTCGAAGAGAAGGCTGGGCGCAAGGCCAACCACAAGTACAGCGGTGGTTCGGTCCAGAGGGAGCACGTCCAGATGCGGACCGCGACCCTGACGCCAAGCCCACGCGACCTCGAAGCCTACATCAAGTGGGCACGGCTGACTCTGACCGAAGGTCTCTGTGGGTCCGAGTTCGACACGCTTCACCAAGTCCGATGGGCGAGCAACATCCGCACAGCGGGTGCGGAAGCTCTCCAAGTCCTCCGTGACCGGCATGAGGGTGTCTCTGGACACCTCTACGTCGATGCGGCGGCCTATGCGACAGCCTCTGGAACCAAGGGCTGCGTCGAAGGTTCTCTGAAGAACCGAGCCAACGCGGTCAAGTTCGTCTTGGCTTTCGACCGGTGCAACGGGTGCGCCTTCGCCAACCGTCGTGCCAACGGCACCTCCGTCTGCCAGAAGTACAACAAGAACCTCGTAACTGCCAACCAGATCCCCGAGGAGGACCGTCGCTCGTTCCAGCATCGCATGATCTCCCAGGCGAACATGACGGACCACGAGGCCACCGCGTCGCTGTTCTCTCCTGTCTACGACCCGGGTGAGTACGAGCTGACGGCTTCGCAGCAGATCGACGAGGCCACCATCGCGTCGGCTCCCATCGAGCCCTTGCAGGACATTTGGTTCGGCGGCGATGTCGAGCTGGAACTGAAGTAGGAGATCGTCTTGGACCTGAACGCATACTACGAAGGCTCCGAGCGTCAGGGCGATCTAGTCGAAAGGCTCATGGTCAACCTGCTCAGCCTCCTACGTGCCCAGTATTGGGTCTACCAGACGGCTCACTGGACCGTGAAGGGCACAGGGTACTACGGTGACCATCTGCTCTTCCAAAGGCTCTATGAGGGCGTACAGGCAGAGATCGATGTGTTGGCCGAGAAGATGGTGGGGTACTTCGGCATCCACGCCGTCGAGCCTTCCAGCTCCATGGACGCCACCCAGGAATGGGTCGACCGCTGGTCCCCGGTTGAAGATCAGTACATGCGTGCTCTTTCCGCAGAGCAGGACATGCAGGAGACCTTCAAGGCTGCCTACGATGCCATCACAGAGGCGGGCGGCATGACCCTCGGTCTGGACGACTGGATCATGGCCACCGCGAATGCTCACGAGACCCATGGCTACTTGCTTCAGCAGCGCCGTCTTCCGAAGCAGGCTGCCGTCGAGTCCGGGCCAGCTGCCCCAAGTTCCGAAGGGGCTTTCTTCGACAACCCCGAGAAGCGTGGGGTCAGGGAGCTGGCAGAGACCAAGGCTCTGTCCAATGATCCCGCAGTTGTTGAACAGTCCAAAGAGCAGAAGGGCACCACCCCCTCCCGAACTCGGAGCGAGGTTCAGAAGGCCAAGGGGGCACCCCCTACCCCCACAGAGATCGAGAAGGGGCCCGGTGGCAAAGACTTCAGCACGCTCAACCGCTTCGTCGTCGAGACCGCCGAGCCTGTTGAGGGGGTCCCGAAAGGGCATGGTGAAGTACCCAAGCACGACGATGCTCTCTCCAAACGAGCAGCCGATGCTTTGATGGACACCTACTGGCGTCGCTGACTCACAGATGGAAGCGACGAGGACAGCGCGGTTGCGCCGGTAGCTGGCCTATCGAGCTGGGTGTGTAGGGAGGTATGCCCACATGCCGAAGCTCATTGGCGCAGGCGCGTCCTACGATTCTCTCGTCGCCAACCTTGCAGGTGGATCTGATCCGAGCCGGGGCATCAACCCCGTCAAGCTCCGGATCAAGTTCCGTCAGCAGCAGATCCGAGAGATCCCCTTCTCTGGACTGGGTGTCCCCCTTGATGCAGGTGTGGGCGTGTCCCAGCCAAATCGGGGTCCAGGGGCAACCAACTATGTCGGGCTGGTCAGCTATCCCACAGCATCCCCCTTGCCGGTGGATGCCACGGGGACCGTTCTCGTAGCGGACAACGACTTCACGGCCAAGGCCACGCTGATCATCGGCTCCTACAAGCTGGTGTCCGGCGAGGACTTCGTTGTGGGTGGCGGCGCGGCAGCAACAGCAACCGATCTCGAAGCAGCCATCAACGCCATCCCAGGGTTCTCGGCCGTGGCCGCAGGGGCCACGTTGACCGTCACGGGCCCTAAGGGGTTGGCGGGAACCAGGGCTGTTCTGGGGGCCCAGTACAACGGCAGTGTGACCAACTTCACGCTCACTCCAGACACGGGCTTCTTCGGCGGAGCGGAGCCTGTCATTGGCCCGCCCGAGATCACTACCTGATCGGAGATATGTAGATGGCGAACACACTCAACGAGCAGATCCTTGCAAGCCTCCCGAAAGGTGTCGCTCGGGTCGGTGTGCTCGACGAAAACGGTCAGCGGAAGTGGCGTGACATCGACGCTGTCCGGGACACCGACACCATCACGATGAAGACGGACGGGACCCCCAGTGTGATGGGGGCCACTCCCGGTCGCAAGCCGAAGGCCAAGCGTGAGCCTGCCAATGAGATGGCAGCCAAGATCATGGAGGACAAGCAGGAGTCCATGGAGCAGGATCCTCTTGTACGAGCGATCCAGCAGAACCCAGAGAGCCCTGATGTTCTACAGCACGTCATGGTGGGCATCTCCCAGGAAGCAGCCTCGCTGAAGTTCGAGCGCGAGGAGGCTGAGCGCAAGGGTGAGGCCACCAGCCAGATCAGCATGCGTCGAGTGAACGCTCTGAAGGCCGCAGGGGACGCGTTCCTGAAGCGAGTGGACCAGCTTCACAATGCGGGCGTCGATCTCGACTCCCCCGCGTTCACGACGGTCATGGAGTTCATGGGCGAAACCATCCACACAACGCTGGTGCGCGACTGCCACATGCGCTCTGAAGAAGCCCAGGCGATCATGACGAAGCTCGCTGGAGTCCTTGGTTCTGGTGAGTGGCGAGCCGAACTCGAAGCCAAGCTGCGGAGGTGATCCATGGGTGAAACCCTTGGCGCTCGCTTCGTGCGGGGTCTCTCATGAGCTTTGGTGACGCGTTCCTGACGGCAACCCGCAACACGGCCGGCGGCGAGAAGATCGCCAACATCATCGAGTTCGTGGACTCGGTCTGGGGCTTGGGAGGGTCGACGTTCCGGCTCTTCCCCGTGCAGAGGGTGATCCTGAAAGCCACCTACGGCATCGCGCTGGAGGATGAAGAACCGACAGTCCCTGTGTGGGGTGACCTCTCCACACGTGATGGGTGGCGCGAGGGCTGGCGTCGTGAGCACAAGCACATGCTCACCGAGGCGGAGTACCTCCGCTACCTGTACGAGACCGGACGCTGCAACGTCTCCGAGATCATCCCGGGCCGGGAGCGCCGTGAGATGGTCCTGTCTGTCGGGCGTAGATCCGGCAAGTGCATTGCGGGCGATTCCCTCGTGGTGACCGAGCAGGGGATGTTCCGGATCGATGAGCTTGGAGATCCTGACGGTCCAGAGGTTCAGCCCCTTGATCTTGGAGTGGCGCAGGAAAGTGGTAGAACGGCCCGTAGTCGTTACTTCTACAACGCGGGCGTCCACCCTGTGATCAAGGTTCGGACGCATTGCGGCTATGAGATCAGAGGCACCGCCAAGCATCGCATCAAGGTCATGGACACAGATGGGGAGGTTCGGTGGCGCTATCTCCCCGACATCGAGCTTGGCGACCAGATCGCTATCAATCGAAGCACTCAGCTCTGGGCGAGTGAGTATGTCGATGCACGCCCCTTCCACAACGAGGAGGGGAGAAAGGAGGTAGCCCTACCTGCCTACATCGATGAGCGATGGGGCCTGCTACTCGGGTGTCTCGTGGGGGACGGGTTGTGGGGCTATGAGAACCGGACGGAGCTGACGGTCAGCGATCCGGAGTTCATCGAACAGGCACGAGCGTTGTTCACAGAGCTTTTGGGTGGCTACACGACCGCTTGGGACCTTCGACGAGAGCACACCGGTCAGATCAAGTTCAGCGGCAAGTGTCTCCGTCGGTTCCTACACGACATCGGGTTCCGGATGGATCTGACACGCGACACTAAGTGTGTTCCCTGGTCGATCCTACGTTCTCCGTCGAGTGTGGTGCGCTCATTCCTCCGAGGGCTATTTGAGACGGACGGGGGTGTGGAGAAGGGCGGGCAGGTCGTATCCTTCAGCACCGCAAGCCAGCAACTGGCCAGGGAGGTGCAGCTCCTCCTCCTGAACCTGGGGATCATCAGCCGCGTTCGGCCGAAGTGGGACAAGGGCTATCAGAGAGACTACTATCACCTGGCCATTCGGGGTCCCCGGTCCAGAACCGCTTTTGCTGAGTTGGTCGGCTTTATGACCGACCGGAAGGGTCTACCTCTCCTCGCATCGATCCAATCTGCGGGTCGGGAGGGCGGAAATGCCGAGTCCATTCCTCATCAGCGGGGGTGGGCACGGCGTCTTTTGGAGTCGATCCCGCGCGCGAACCCCGGACACGGTTGGAGTCGTTCATCCCTCCGCTCCAAGTTGGGCAACACGATCAAGCCCAGCGCGTCTGATGAGATGACATACCCCCGCTTGAACGCGGTGCTCGAAACCGCCGCTGACCTCGGGGCGGACCCCAGCACGATCGCTCATTTCGAGCATCTGCGCGATCTGGATTACTTCTACGACCCGGTCAAAACCATCGAGCATGGCGAAGAGCCCGTGTTCGATCTGAACGTGCCAGACGGGGAGGCGTTCGTCGCCAATGGTATGACGAACCACAACACGTTCATGAGTGCCTGCATCGCGGCCTACGAGACCTACAAGCTAATCTCGAAGCTGAACCCTCAAGGCTTCTATGGGTTGCCTGAAACGGACATCATCCAACTGATCTCTGTTGCTACCGACAAAGATCAGGCTGGGATCCTGTTTCAAGGCGTGTCAGGACACTTCAACAACTGCTTTGCCTCCGGCACTGAGATCATCACAGATGAGGGGATCCGGCCAATTGGCCCCCTAGCTGGCACGACCCAGACTCTGCTGACAGCCAATGGGTCTTGGGTCAAGGCTCCCATCCGCTCGTTTGGGCGACAGAAGCTTTTCAAGCTCACGCTGTCTCGGCAGGGGGTAGATGATGTCATCTACACAACGGCGGATCACCGTTGGTACGCCCGAGACTCCCGCAGCTCTCACCGTGGGAAGGGATACGTCGAGTTTCGCACGACGGAATTGCGCCCTGGGAAGCACCACCTCCAGCAGGTCTACGGACGAAGCTACAAAAACCGCATCGACGCGTCACCCTTTGGTGTTGCGCACGGTTTTGCTTTTGGGGACGGTACCTGTGTCCCAGGTGAGCGGAATGCCAACCGCGTTCATCTATTCGGGGAGAAGGATGCAGCCCTCCGCCCCTATTTTGAGATGTGTCCTTCGCATCCAGTGTCCGGTGGCGAACAGCGTACAGCACTGCCAAATTTCTTCAAGGAATACCCCTCTATCCGAGAAAACAAGGCTTACCTGTTGGGGTGGCTGAAGGGTTACTTTGCGGCTGATGGGTCTGTAGGCAAGCAGGGACAGATCAAAATTGATAGCGCACGGCGCTCAGACGTGGAGTTCGTGCGGGATGTGTGTGCTCTGTTGGGCATCGGCACCTACAGTATCCAGTCCTACGAAAGGGAGTCGAACCTGACCGGCTCTTCTTCGGTGATGCACCGCATCACGTTCCAGCGTGAGACGTTGGACGCGTCCTTCTTCATCATTGATGCTCACCGCGATAACTTTGTTTCCTGTGGTGGGTCCGAGGTGAAGCGCCACGCTCACTGGACGGTCAAGGCAGTCGAGGAAACTGATCGTGTCGAGGAGGTGTTCTGCGCGACTGTAGAGGGCCATGGCACGTTCGCTCTCGCTGGAAACATCGTCACAGGCAACTGCGACTTCTTCCGTCCGTACCTCGCAAACAACACTCAGAGCTACGTGCGGTTCCAGACACCGTCTGATGTCGAGCGCTTCGGGCCCTTCGCTGAACACCAGAACCCGAACAGCGCGACCATCAAGGTCACCTTCAAGAGCTGTGTCGCCAAGGGTCTTCGTGGTGCCGGTAACATCTGCATCATCCTCGACGAGTTCGCCCACTTCACCGACGGGACGCAGTCGTCGGCCAAGACGATCTACGACGCTGTTCGACCGTCGCTGTCGGCCTTCACAGCCAAGGACCCCGACACCAAGCAGCCTGTCAACCCAGACGATCCGTCTGAGGGCCGCATGATCATGATCTCCTCACCGCTCGGTCGGCAGGGGAAGTTCTACGAGCAGTTCCAGCGTGGGTTTGCTGGTGGTGTTGATTCAGACAACATTCTGTCCATCCAGGCTCCGACTTGGGAGGTCAACCCCACGCTTGCCCCCGGTGAATTCGCTGGTAACTACGCCTCAGACACTGTCACGTTCTACACGGAGTATGGCGGCGAGTTCACTGATGCGACGCGTGGTTGGATTCGCAACAGCGCGGACCTGCTGCGCTGCATCGAGCCGACGTTGCGCCCACGTACGTCTGCACCAGCACGCACCCCCCACTTCATGGGGCTCGACTTCGCCCTCCAGAATGATGCCACCGCCGTGGCCATCGGTCACCTCGATTCTGACGGCCGCATCGTCGTCGACCTCGTGGACAAGATCGTTGCGGGCGAGGGACGCTACTCAGACTTCGAGGGCCGTCTCGACTTCGATGCTGTGGCTGACTGGGTTCACAACCTGTGCCGCAAGTTCCTCATCACTGAAGGCATGTTCGACCAGTGGTGTGGCATCGCGTTCGAGCAAGCTCTCGCGAAGCGCGGACTCAGCCAGCTCAAGAAGCACGACTTCACCCGGCCGCTCACCTCCCAGGTGTTCAAGAACTTCAAGGACATGATGTTCGAGCAGCGGATCCAGCTCTACAACTGGCCGGTTCCTGATGATGGACGGGAGCACTGTGAGTACATCGAGGAACTTCTCACTCTACAGGAGACGGTGCACAACAAGTACACCAGCTCGGTGGAAGCTCCCCAGACCAAGGGCTTCCACGACGACCAGTCTGATGCACTTGTGCGTATGGTTTGGCTCGCAAGCCAAAATGCGGGCAAGTTCGCTACTTTCGGCCGTTCCACGGGCAATGGGCGCAACAAGGGCCGTGCAAAGGTCAGTGGCAACGTGTTTGCTGGCGGTGATCTCCGCAACAGCATGCAGCGCCGCTTGGGTGGCAGTCACCCAAGTCGTATGCCCGGCCTCTACAAGCGGAAGGGCTGAGATGGGCACACCTAACTCACCACTGAAGCCGGTCTACGCACACCATCGGCTGCTACAAGAGCTGCTGAAGTCAGGGCCAGGGTCAGAGTTCACTCCGACCCCGTCCGAGCTGGATCGCGTAGCCAGAGGCTTTCAGCGGTGCGGCGGGTCGTGGGTGGAGCTGTACAAGGGTTCGATTGACGAACTCAAGCTCCTACGAGAGCTGTTGAAAATTGCGGCGAAGAAGGGTCTCCTGACGAAGACCTCCAAGTGGGGAGCATAGAGATGGCAACGACAACAGGCATGCTTGATCGCGATGTTGAATACGAGTTTCCAGGGGACCGCTTCCCAGTGTCTGCGGGGCCTCTTCTCAGAGCGTCCGGTTGGCGTGGTGGTATCTGGGTCAAGTACGTGGACTCCACAGAGGGGGAGTACGTCGTTGAGCTGAGCGATGGGAATTCCCCCGCTGGCTTCTTGTTGGCTCAGAGCGAGACCTACCTCTCGAACCGCAAGGGGGGCACAGGGCCTCGAAGCTCGATCGGGCATGCGGGGTCTCCCGCAAATTGGACGAACGGGCAGTACCGAAGCACCGCACATGCGAACGTCGTCACTATGGTGAGCGGTGGGACACGTGCGCTGTTCCGTGTGTTCGAGACGGTAGCGCTCGTGGGTGCAGGGACGCGGACAGGTGGTGCGATCACCTACTCCCTAAACGAACCCTTGAAGGTGTCCGAGAACGGGCTGCTTTGCAACGACAGCGACGCCAACCTCATTGCGGCGGGCGTCACCACACCCACCGTGGTGGGTATTGTGTCGGGCGTGCCCAGCTCCCGCAATGGGAACCGGCTTTCTTTGGACTTGAAGTATTGATGCGCCGTTCCCGTGCCAAGTTCTCTTCTGATGCTCTGGATGTTGAAATTCAGGGCTTCGTCACAACAGCTCGCCGTTCGCTCGGTCGGGCCGTGGACCTCTGTGTCCAAGCTCGGAGAGACGAGCCGCGTCATGTCAACCGGGCTCGCTACAAGATCCTGATGGACCTTCTGACGGCAACCGAGATGGTCCGCAGCACCGTTCCCAAGGCGGTCGAAGATCCCGACCTCTACCCCGAAGCTCTTCGGGATCAAGTTCAGGGCATCGAGCACCGGGTGCGTCGCGCCAACCGTGCACTGCGAGAAGCCCGCCAGATGTTGGAGCAGGCAGAGTCAGAGTTTCGGGACGTGGAGGCAACCTTCGCCATGGACGAGATCAACGCCATCGAGGGGACAGAGGCGGAGCTTCGCTTCTTGGTCTCTGCACTTGAAGGCTACCGAGGTGTTCGTGGATCGAGACGCGAGGTCGAGAAGGAGCCTATTCCTTCTGCCAAGCAGGAGCGGCGTCGTGCTGTTCCGCCAAAAGCAACCTTGCCGCCCTCGGTGGTTCCGTGGGAGTGAGCTGAATCATGGCTGACGACCGCCAAAAACGCCTCGCCTCAACTTCGATCAGCGAGGATCAGATCGCCACGGCTGCCGATGCCCGCGTCGTTGCGAAAGTGCGCCCACGTCCCAAGGTCAAGACGGGGAAGCCGAAGCGTCTTCCGAAGACGGCTGAGATGCAGATGCGGATGGGGTTCGGAGGCTCCGCTCTCGGGGGAGTCGGCGGCTGTGACCCGGGCGGCGGGTTCGGCGGCGGGTTCGGCGGCGGCTCGTTGGGCCCCTTCGGCGGCGGTGGCATGGGCAACGGCTCCATCTCCCAAGGGTCCGGCGGAAACTTCTACTCGCCCGAGCTGTCCACAGACTTCTTGGAGCTGCCGCAGGCACTCCATGAGCAGTGGAACTACTACCGGTTCTTCTACCGCACCGAGCCCTTCGTGGGTCAGGCCATCGATCTCCACACGGAGATCCCGCTCTCCAAGGTCCGCCTTGGGATGCCCAAGGCACGCAACCGGAAGCTGTCAGAGATGTCGCTCCGCTTCTGCGAGAAGTGGGTCAAGCGGACCCGCTTGCTTCACCATCTGATCGGTTGGCTCCATGAGTACAACCTGATCGGTGAGGTCTACATCTTCGCGGAGGATGCCAACCCAGAGATGCCGGAGGATGTGCGCTACGAGATCCTCCGCTCGATCAACGACGAGACGGATGAAGTCGTCGAGAGCAAGGAGTTGCGTCCAGACGCGGATGTTCGGGCCGCCAACTGGATGCGGGCCAACTACAAGGGCTGGACTGACATCCAGGTCCTGCCGCCCGAACAGATCCACAAGGAGGAGTTCAACTTCACCAAGCGGAAGCTGTACGAGCTGGTTCCAGACTCGAAGTCCAAGGACATCGTTCAGAAGGCTCTCTCGGGGGATCCCGATGCTGAGTACATCGTCGAGGACATGATGCCCGAGGTGGTCAAGGCCATCGTCGAAGGCAAGAACGTCCGGCTGAACACCGATCCCTACGCAGGCGGCTTCCTGGCCAACCTGTCCCGCAAGCGGTCTCCCTACGCCCGCTTCGGCCAGTCCATCCTCGAACGCTGCATCCGCACCTTGGTCTTCCGCGACAAGCTCCGTCAAGCCAACACGAGCATTGCCAGCCGGCACATGACGCCTATCCGTCTTGTGTTCGCAGAGGACATGGACGCTCAGGATGTTGAGGCGCTGCGTGATCAGGTCGACATGGCCTTGATGGACCCGGACTTCAGCATCATCGCGAACTTCGAGATCAGATGGGAGGAGATGGGCTCCAACCAACGCCTGCTCGACCTGTCTGGCGAGTACGATCTCACTGACCGGCAGATGTACGCCGGTTTGGGCGTGACCGAGAGTCTTCTGTCTGGCGAATCCAGCTACTCAGGTGACCGCATCAACCTCGAAGTGATCAACACGCGGTACATGCTGCTGCGTGAGATCTTCCAAGAGTTCGTCGAGGAGGAGCTGCTGAAGCCAATGTGTTGGCGGATGGGCTTCATCGAGGAAGATGAGGATGGCGAGGAAGTCGTCATTTACCCGAGCTTGTCGTTCACCAGGATGGCACTGCGCGACAACGCCGACACCTTCGATCACATGCTGAACCTCTACCAGAAGGGCAGCTTGGACATCGACGTGATCCTCGAACTGTTGAACATCGATCCGGTGGGCACCCGCGAGAAGCTGAAGCGCGATCTCTGGGGTCTCAACGACGCCACCTTCAACGAGGCGCTTCGCTCCATCTACTCCGAGGTGGGCCGTTCCATCGCGGAGAACAGCGATGTGGCAGAGCGGATCTCGAAGAACCTCGGGATCAAGTACGAGAAGCCGGCTGAGGACGAGGCCGGCAGATTCTGATGTCGGTGAGTTGAGTATGGGTCGCGCGTGGGTACAACAGACTCATGCCTTCGATCCCGCTCTTCATCTCCGACATCGTCCCCCGTATCCTCAGCGTGCTCCCCGATGGGTGGGAGCGGGGGGATGATGGCCATTGGCGACGTGCTGGTGCCGATGTGTTCTTCGGCAGTGGTGGGAAGACCATCGATCACTGGCTCAAACCAGAGATCATTGTGGCCACACTGAAGAAGTCCAAGGGCAAGGTCTTCTGTCACCCGAAAGTCGGCTGGGGCCACTACGGACGCGGGCGCTGGCATGTTGAGACTTGGGATGGACGGAGCGAGAGCTTCCGCAAGAAGTCCGAGGCTCAGGAGCGACTGCACAGCTTGACCGCTTGACACGCGTTCGCCGGTAGCCTGCCTATGGATGCGGGTGAACGAGATGTCTGACAAGCCAACCAAGCCCAAGCAGCGTGCCTTTTCGAGCACCGGCACAGCAACCTTGTACGCCATCGTCCCCGAGGTGTCGCACAAGCTCGTCGGTGACGTGGGTTGGCAAGCTCTCGCCGAAGGCATGGGTAGGGAAGGCATGTTCCAAACCGGAACTGATGGAGCGTGGGACGTGACGGACAGTACAAGCAGCGCGGACACCCGCGCACCCCACGAGAGGACAGCTGCCACGACCCAGCAGTACGACGAGCTTGAGGCTTTGATCTCGGCTCTTTCGGACCCACTCATGGTGGCTGCTCGTGCTGTGGACCCTTGGCACAGTGGGAAGGTCAAGCAGCCCGCGAGGGACGCCGCCCTACGAGAGATCCGTATCCGGGGACAAGCTGTTCTCGACAAGCTGGTGTTCAACTTCGAGAACCCTGCCTACGGCAAGGCCCTCGTCAAGTACATGCGGCGGGTCAAGAACTTCAGGAAGCTACTCCAGTCTTTCGTGGATGCTTCAGACTGGGAAGCCTTCGAGACGGCCTACGGCAAGGCAAGCTCCAAGTCGAAGTCCGCTTGGCACAAGTTCCGGGAATACAGCCAGGAGGCTCTGTCGGTGGTGCGTGCGGTCGATGTGGAGACCGAGCACAAGATGACCATCGCTGGCTTCAACGTCGCGTTGCTGACGGCTCCCTCCGAAGATTGGGGCTCCGAGTCCGTGGGCAAGCTCGAATGGGTGCTGCGGGAGTCTAGCAAGCTGATGTCGAAGCATGGGTTCGCTCAAGCCGCCTCTGGGTCGGTGTTGGCCTACCCGACCAAGTACCTCCCGATGTCCAGTGGTAGCGGCCCTGGCGTCCTCGCCAAGTACCGCCTAGGTGGGGTGGTCTGGGTTGCCGTAGGTCGAGATCCCAAGGAGACTTTGAAGACGTTCGTGCACGAGTTGGGCCACAAGGTCTACTTCGAGGTCATGGGCACAGCGGGCAGGTCTGCGTGGGACAAGTTCTACAACATGCATCAGGACGCGCCGGATGTAGGTGCGATCCTGTCTGATTGGCAGCGGTATGTGGCGGCTGCTTCCAATGAAGTCGACGCCGCTCGACGGGCCCACCTTCCGTTCTACTACACGAACCTTCGGAAGCGGGACCCCGAGCTGGCTTCCTGGGTCAAGATCATTGACTCCAAGTTCGACCTGGACGAGGGGGAGAAGCTCGACCGCTACGATCGACCCGCCAAGTCCTCCCGCGCCGCGCTTCAAGAGCTGGAGTCTCGTAAGGGTGAGATCAAGGTCTTCCTCTACCCGGTGACGGCCTACTCGGCGGTATCCTCGGAGGAGTTGTTCGCTGAAGTGTTCGCGCACTACATCGTGTACGGACCGAGGACGATCCAGGGCATCGTTCGAGATCAGTTTCATCGAGCGTTGCCCGGTGTTCGAGGCGCTTCGCAGAGGGAAGACATGGAAGGAACCGAATCCGAGGTCATCGAGGTCCCACAGGACGAGGTCGAAACAGAGGGTGCCTGGGCCGAGCTGGCTGGCGCTCTTTCTCCGACGATGCAGGAGCGTCTCGCCAAGGAGACCCCCAAGGAAGATCAGATCATCGCGAGCACCTCCGACTGGTTGCGGTTGGCAGACACCGCCCACGCCAAGTCCATCGCTTTGATGCAGTTCCTAGCCAAGACAGCTCAGCGTGTCGGTGTCGGCGAGCATGTCTACGTCGTCGGCGGAGCAGTTCGCAACTTCATCATCGACCGTCCCATCAAGGACATTGATGTGGTGATCGATGCCGTGGCGTTGGGTGGCAAGAAGGACTCTGACTGGTTCGCCGAATACCTTGCACGCGCCATCCCGACCTCTACGGACATCACCACCAACCAGTACGGCGTGGCCATTCTGACGGTCAAGGGCTCGTGGGAGCTGGATGGCCACGACATGAAGGGTGAGGTCATTGAGATCGCCAATGCTCGCAAGGAGAGCTACGGCGGCGAAGCTGGCAAGGGCTACAAGCCTTCCGAGGTGGAGCCGGCGACCATCGAGGAGGACGTGTACCGCAGGGAGTTCACGTTCAACTGTATGGCAGGGGATACCTTGATCCCCACCGGTTGCGGGATGCGGGACCTCCAGGACCGAGTGCTGCGGTGCCCCCGCGATCCGGATGTGGTGCTCAGCGACGACCCTACTCGTCTGATGCGCGTGATCAAGTTCGTGGCCAAGTACGGCTTCGACATTCCGTCTGATGTGGCGGCGTCGATCCGCAAGAACGCTCCGGCAATGAAGCGCGCACCCTGGGAGGCCATCGCAAACATCCTCGTGGAGAACGTACTCAACGAGCCCACCGCTCGTGAAGCCCTCAAGCTGATGCAGAAGCTGGGGCTCCTCGACGTGGTCTCAGAGATGGTGCGCGAGCAGAAGCCTTTCGCCACCTACTTGTCCAAGCAGCTTCGCAACCGAAACGTGCAACTCCTCCTCGACCTGATGGACATCGGGCTCGACGTGAAGTCTCCCGTGTCGTTCCTCGACCGGGCACAGCAGCAGCGACTCCGCGAGTTGACCACGGGAATGCACGAGGAGGACGCACAGGCGTACCTCACCAAGCTCACGAAGCCCCCGATCGACAACAAGGCGTTGATCGACCAATTCAGCATCCCACCGCATGGCCGAGGCACGCTGGCACCCACAGCTCGTGTTCTGATCCTCAAGGACCCAAGCCTCGCTGACAACCCACGTGCTCTGATGCAAGCGATGGAGAGGGAGCTGTCTCGTCAGTTCCGCGCGACAATGGCGACAGCGGAGGTGGGGCAGCACTACGGAGCCACCGATCAGTCTGACTGGTCCCGACTCGCAAAAGGGGATTTGATCCCCGGCGGTGTGGGAGACAAAGCTCACCCCAGTGACGTAGACCCCGAGCAGCTTGCCAAGGGCATCAAGGTCGAAATGGAGCACACGGGTGACAAGAGCGTGGCGCAGGAGATCGCACTCGACCACCTGTCAGAGCCCGGGAACTCGAACTACTATGACCGTCTGGAGACCATTGAGAAGCATGGTTCCCGCACCGCTGCGGAGACCGGCAACGGTGAGAAGGTGGGGTTGTTCATCCGGGTGCCCGCAGAGCTGGCCTCCGAGTTCCCACCGCCAACTGCTGAGGACACGAGCCCCCGCCACATCACGTTCCTGTACGTGGGTCAGATCCCGGCCGAGCGCCGCGATGAGTTCTTGGCGATCGTGGCGGATCACGTAGAGGGCTTCGGTGCCTTTGATGCAGCCTTCGACGGCTTGGACTCGTTCGTCCAGCCGAGCGACGACCGACGGGTGTTCTTCGTCCGTGCCAAGTTCGATCGTGATGTGGGCTCGCTGCGTGGCCGTCTCTCCGGAGCGCTCACCGACGCAGGGTTCGAGGTCCTCAACAAGTTCCCGTTGGCCTACAGCCCGCATGCCACCCTGGCCTACGTCGAAGGCATCGACTCCAAGTACAGAGGCCCCGTGCCGGACGGCTCCTGGCGGGTCACAGCGATGGAGGTTTGGGGGCTCCCACAGGTCGAGCAGATCAAACTAGGCAGCCTTCATGTCTGCAAGCTCCAGGTCCGCACCAAGTCGGCTTCCGTGAAGCTGCTCCCGGTGCACAACCCGCTGTACAACATGAGGGAGATGGTCAAGCAGATCCTCCTGCTCGAAGATCATTTGATGCATCCACGGAAGCGGTGCATGGACTGCATCCGCAAGCACTTGCTCACCATCGAGGCGCTGGCAGAGGAGGCGGTGACCCTCTCTACCGATGACCTGGACCCGAAGTGGGCGATCGGTGCAGAGATGCTGGCTGAGGTCGCTCGGATGGCCCAGGTGAACATCGAGCGTGGCGAAGACCTCATGGTGATCGCTCAAGGGTGGCGCAAGACCCGCAAGACTCTTGTGGACACGCTGTACAAGGAAGGCAGTCCGGTCATCGACATGATCGACATGACCGATGAAGAGGCTGCGGTCTACCGGGAGGACGCAACCTCACGGGCATCCCGTCCCAAGACAGCTTCTGTCCAACCAGTGTTCGACATCACCTCTCGGTGGGCCTCGGCCGACGCTACGGATCAGGATGAGTGGGCACACTTCGCGAGCAGCCCTTTGAAGCTTCTGCCCGACTACGGCACCAGCAACGCAGCGACCCCCCGTGGTGATGAGGAAGGGGATGAAGAGGACGACGAGGCGAACCTCAACGACAACATCCAGGCCGCGTGGCAACAGGCGTTCGTGGACTCCGATGAGTGGGATCGCACCGCCGCCGGCAAGTTCAAGGACAAGAAGGAGGTTCCCAAGGCTGACGGCTCTGGCAAGACGACGGTGTACGAGTACAGCGACCGTCAGGTAGCCCTACGCAACAGCGAGAAGGCCAAGCGCGTTGAGAAGCTGCGTGGGTCGCTCTCCAAGCTCCGCAAGCAGTTCACCAAGGACCTGGGCTCGAAAGACCCCAGCACGCGTCTCACAGCCCTTGCAGTGGCTCTGATTGATGCCACCTACGAGCGAGTCGGGAACGATGGGTCCGCCGAGAAAGGCCACTTCGGCGTCACCGGCTGGACCGTTGACCATGTCACCTTCAAGGGCAGCAAGGCTCACTTCGAGTACGTCGGAAAGTCCGGGGTCAAGCAGAAGAAGGTCGTGGACGATCCGAAGATCGTGTCTGCCCTCAAGGCGGCCACGGACAGCAAAGCCAAGGGTGACAAGGTCCTGTGTGATGGGGACGAGTGCACCATCACTGCGAGCGACGTGAATGCGTACCTGAAGCCGTTCGATGTGACGGCGAAGGACCTTCGAGGGCTGCATGCCAACGAGGAGATGAAGACACAGCTGCGTGCCGTGCGCGAGAAGGGCTCTGAGCTTCCGACCAACCAGAAAGAGA
>Ga0307983_1000546_pt1 | contig 18971 bp, 17 predicted proteins | sample OrgLakmetagen991_FD_201845 | JGI IMG/M metagenome (GOLD analysis project Ga0307983, IMG submission 201845) | Saline water microbial communities from Organic Lake, Antarctica - #991 | ecosystem: Environmental > Aquatic > Non-marine Saline and Alkaline > Saline | place: Antarctica: Organic Lake...
GTCCGATAGTTATCGGACGAAGTGCGCGACATTTTATAACGCAATCGATATTAAACCACCAAGTGAACGAAAGTAGACTTGGTATGTAGAAATGGCTTGTTCTGCCCCAAAGCCAAAACAGATAATTAACGTAGTCGGTAAAATTTTCATATTTCAATTGTGTTACTTGAAATCTAATAAAAGCACTCCAACCTTGCGAACGGAATACAACCCAATAAACACACATCGCCTGCTTTTGATACTGCACTTGGAAACCAAAAAAGCACCAACTTCAATGAAGTTGGTGCTTTCTTTTTTCTAATTAACAATTTGTTAATCTACAATCTTATCTGTCTTTTTCGTAGAGTAGTTAATCTTTAATGCATTTGCTTTACGAAGCTCTTGCTTTACGTCTGTTACTATTCCCATTTCCGCTTTCTGATCTGCTTTAATTGAAAAGGTCATTAAAGGTACCTCAGCTGGGTCTGTTTGCTCTCTTTCGCCTTCCACAAAAGGAATAATATCCTTTTTTGTTGCAAACGCGTCGTTCAGCTGTATTCTATCCGCTGTTCCAAATTGCGCTTGTAATTGATCTGTAGGCTCACCAATGTATATGTAACTTACTAATGATTTCCTTTCTAATTTGTTTACTTCAGTTGCTTGAGGCGTTACTACCTTAACCTTCAACGTTACTTCTCTCATCACGGTAGTTACCATGAAAAAGAACAATAGCATAAAAACAATATCAGGAAGTGCTGCTGTATTTACAGCAGGTATTCCTCCACTCTTTTTCTTTTTAAACTTCGACATAACTATTCTCCTACGTTTTTAGGTTCCGCCTCAGAAATTCGTTGAGGGTAGACTTTTTTAACCGCGTCTAACTGGTCTTCAAATTCTTTAGATCCCTCAGCTCCAGTTTCAAGCTCCTGCATTGTTTTTCCAAACTTTTGCTGAGCATATTCATTTCTCACTTCATTGTACGCCCCTACAAGTTCGTTCTGCACTTTAATGTACATTTCGTAAGAAGTACCTCTATCATTTTGAAGAGAAACAATTTGCTTCGAGACCATTATTCTTCCAAGTATAGGAACATCAGTAGGTCGTCCTTCTGGCATTGATTCATCCGTGAATGTTCTGTCTCCCACAATAAAATCTTTTGCCGCGTCTCTTAGTTGTGTTACCAGAATTGGTTCTCCTTCCACTAGCAGGTCGTCATTTGAGTTAACTAAGACTTCAAAAACATTTCTTTCCTTCACCTCTGGTGGATCTTCTAATTCCTCTTCAATTGGAGGTGGGAGTTTACGGGTTAAACCTGTATCAACATCCATGGTAGTAGTTACCAAAAAGAAGATCAGCAATAAGAAGGCAATATCTGCCATCGAACCTGCATTAATTTCCGGGGATGCTCTCCTTGCCATCTAATTGTTATTTAAAGATTTTCATAAATGCTGAAGACACTGTAGCTACAATTGCTCCACTTGCCAAAATATAAAAAGCAACTAAACCAGTACTAACTAATTTCGATTCTTCAGGGGTTGATATAAACTTAGCATACTTTGGTGTCATCTCGTCGCCAGCAAGAGCATAAGAGATTCCGAAAACAATAACTAATGCACCTACTCCAATTAAGGCGCTCTTTGCAGCCTTAGGGTCTTTGGTCATAGCTAGGATTGGAAATATTATCGCTGACGCAGTTGCCAAAGCCATCAATACGTAACACCAAGTCATTAATAACTCCGTATCTACTACTTCAAGATAGAATAGAACACCCAACAAAGCACTCACTCCAAGAAGAACGTAGAGTACAATGGGTAATATTTTTGATAGTCCTCCTGACATAATTAAGCTTTTTTGTTTTTCAATTCATGTGCAACTAATAAGTCAATTAAGCTAATAGATGCATTTTCCATATCGTTTACGATGCTGTCCACCTTTGCTACGATATAATTATAAAATATTTGAAGAATAATTGCAACAATCAAACCGAATACTGTTGTTAAAAGTGCAATCTTAATACCTCCCGCAACCAATGATGGAGATATATCTCCTGCTGCTTCAATCGCATCAAATGCTCCAATCATACCAATTACTGTTCCCATGAAACCAAGCATTGGTGCCAATGCAATAAATAATGAAATCCAAGACACCCCTTTTTCTAACAATCCCATTTGAACAGAACCGTAAGAAACAACTGACTTTTCAACCATTTCAACACCTTCGTGGCTTCTATCTAAACCTTGATAGAAGATACTTGCAACAGGTCCGCTTGTATTTCTACAAACTTCCTTCGCTGCATCTACTCCACCTGAATTTAAAGCGTCTTCTACATTTGCCAATAGCTTAGTAGAGTTAGTAGTTGCCATGTTCAAGTAGATAATTCTTTCGATTACAATTGCTAAACCCAAAATCAGACAAAGTAAAACGATTCCCATAAATTCGGGACCACCTTCAATGAACTTTTCTTTCAATACTTGGTGAAAAGATTTTTCTTCTTCAACCACTTCTGTTTCTTCTGCTTCTTTTTGAGCTTCCATTGCTTCTTTTTCGGCAGCCATTGCAGCCTCTTCGGCAGCTTTTTCAGCAGCCATAGCAGCAGAATCTACCATTTCAGTTGCAGTCTCTTCCGTTGCAGCATCTTCGCCCTCTTGAGCAATTAAGCTATTGCTAACTCCAAAAGTTAAAAAGGAAGCAAGAGCAAATAAAGTAAGTAACTTTTTCATAATGTAATAATTAGTGATTCAGATTTAGTTTTAACGTTTTAATTTTTCTCTATTAATGATTGCGAATTTAATAGTCTTTATGCAATTCTAATAATTTATTTCAAAATATTGGCTTTTCCAGTCGAATAACGTAACAAATTTAACTTTGTTGTAACATTACTTTTCTCTTTGATTCAAAATTTTCGTTGCTGTAAGTTGCGTTTATTATTTGGTCAACCTATAACTTCGATTTTTACAATCCCAATTCTTTGCTTTTATTCAATTGAACGAACTTTCCTTTAATTCTACAGCAATTATGCGGAGAGGAAGGGATTCGAACCCCCGATACGGTTGCCCGTATACATGCTTTCCAAGCATGCGCCTTCAGCCACTCGGCCACCTCTCCTTTTATGTCCGTGTCAGAATCCTGAAACGGCTTGCCAAATTAATAAATTTAATGCCTTAAGCGGCTAGAAAAGGACATAATTAATTCTTTACCTCTAGGAAATCTCTCCTCGTAAATTCTTGTCTAGGTAGCTTCTTTTTTCAGCATCAGTCAATTCCTCGCAAGAAAGCAAATACATTAATTTCGTAATCGCCGCCTCAAAGGTCATGTCTCGTCCACTAATAACTCCTGCCTGCTCTAGATGAACTCCCGTTTCATATTTACTTTGCATCACGCTGCCTGTAGTGCATTGTGTAATGTTCAATACAATAACACCTCGTTCATTCAACTTACAAATCTCTTCTGCAAACCACGTGTCGGAAGGAACATTGCCACTTCCAAAGGTCTCAATAATTAATCCTTTCAAGTTTGGCATATTCGCTATTGCCTGAAAAACATCCCTTCTTAAACCTGGGAATATTTTGATAGAAGCTACATCATCTATTATGTTTTTTCGTGCAATTAATTTCTTGTCTTCCCATCCGCGTATTGCAAATCGGTTATACTTAATATGAACCCCTGCTTCTGCTAATAACGGATAGTTGGGAGATTGAAAGGCTTCAAAATTTTCGGCACTTATTTTTGTGGTGCGGTTCGCTCTATATAAGGAGTATTCAAAATAAAGAGCAACTTCAGGAACTATGGGTCTTCCGTTCTCACTCGCTGATGCAATTTCGATGGAGGTAATTAAGTTCTCTTTTCCGTCCGTTCTAATTTTACCAATAGGCAACTGACTTCCCGTGAATATAATTGGTTTGTTCACGTTTTCCAACAAAAAACTGATAGCAGAGGCCGTGTAAGCCATTGTATCGGAACCGTGCATGATGACAAAACCATCGAAAAGCTCATAATTAGATTCAATAATTTCCAACAGTTCTTTCCACACAGCAATATTCATGTTGGATGAGTCTATGGCTTTTGCCAAAGATTTTACAGAAATGTTACAATCAAACTTTTTTAGTTCCGGAATTTCTTTTTCCAATCGTGTAAAGTCAATCGGATGGAGTGAGCCTGTCTCAACATCTTCGACCATTCCAATGGTTCCGCCGGTATAAATCAATAATAACTCTGTTCGTTTACTCATGGTTGAAAGATTTCAAGCGCATTCTTGGTTGTTACTTCTGCAACTCTAGCAACAGAAACCTCAAATATATCGGAAATTTTATCTGCTACATTTAAAAGGTATGCACTTTCATTTCGTTTACCTCTAAAAGGTGTAGGAGCCAAATAGGGAGAATCTGTTTCCAAAACAAGATCCTTCAAGCTTAACTCTTTTACCACTTTGTCAAGCCCTGAATTTTTAAACGTTACAACACCGCCAATACCTAATTTAAATCCTCCGTAGTTTAAAATGTGACGCGCTTGTTCTAACGTTCCAGTAAAGCAATGAAAAACACCTCTCATGTTTTCGTCGTTCTCCTCGTCCATTATTGCTAAAATCTCTTCAAAAGCATCCCTGCAATGAATGTCAATTGGCAAGTTCAGTTGTTTCGCCCATTGTATTTGCTTGCGGAATGCCATTTCTTGTTCCTTGTGAAAACTCTTATCCCAATATAAATCCATTCCAATCTCGCCAACAGCGATAAACTTACCGGTCTTTAATTCACGTTCGACAAGTTCCAATTCCTCTTCCACATTCGCTCCAACGGAACAAGGATGCAAACCCATCATCGCAAAACAGTGATTCGGGTACTTTTGAACCAAATCCTTCATGCCAGCAATGGATGTTGAATCGATGTTTGGCATAAAAAACTGCGACACTCCAGCCTTTATTGCGGCTTGAATTCTTTCTTCTCTATCGTCGTTAAACTTTTCGGAATATAGGTGTGTGTGGGTATCGATTAAATGCATTTCGCAAAAGTAGGCTTTAGAATGTTTTTAGAGGGTTGAAACTTGTAGGGAAACCATCGAATGAAATTCGTTTATTTTGTCTTCGTGAATATGAAGGTCAAAATTTTAATTATCCGATTTAGTTCTATTGGTGATATCGTGCTAACTACTCCGGTTATAAGATGTTTAAAAAAACAGCTAGAAGGAGATGTGGAAATTCACTACTTAACTAAAGACAGTTATAAAAGTCTGCTTGAAAATAACCCCTATGTAGCAAAAGTTCACTCTATCAAAAAAAGCACCAATGAAGTAATAGAAGTATTGCAAAACGAACACTTCGACTATGTGGTCGACTTGCATAAAAATTTACGCTCTAGCAGAGTAAAACGAAAATTAGAAGGGCTTTCCTTTTCTTTCGTTAAACTCAATTGGCAGAAATGGTTATTGGTAAATTTCAAGATAAATCGAATGCCAAAAATTCACATTGTAGATCGGTATTTACAATCTGTTAAGGCGTTAGGTGTTGAAAATGATGAAGAAGGTCTCGATTATTTTTTACCAGAAGGCATGGAGGAAACCCAACTCCTTCCAGAAGGTTTTTCCAAAACGTATATAGCTATAGTGCTTGGAGCCACTCATGCAACTAAACGCCTTCCCGACACTAAGTTCAAAGAACTAGTAACCAATATAAAACAACCGATTATTTTAATCGGAGGAAAGGAAGATGCCAATCTTGGAAATACACTCGAAGAAATAGATTCGAAGAAAATTTTCAACGCCGCAGGTAAAATGTCATTAAATGAATCAGCTGTATTGTTGAAACACGCTTCTGCAGTTATCACTCACGATACGGGCATGATGCATATTGCCGCTGCCTTTCAAAAGAAAATAATTTCCATTTGGGGAAATACGGTACCAGACTTTGGTATGTATCCTTATTTGAATAAAGAAAGCAGCAGCAAATTCAAGGTAATTGAAAATAACAATCTGAACTGTCGTCCTTGCTCTAAAATTGGATTCGATAAATGCCCAAAGGGACATTTTAAGTGCATGAACGATTTAAGTATTCAAGAAATCACTGATTCCATTTAACCAAATAAGGCACGCAATTCCGTGGCCGCCTCTGGTTTCATTTTTCCCGCTAAAATCAAACTTAGTTGTCTTCTTCTCAATGCACCTGCATAGCGCTCTTTCTCCAAGTCTGTTTCTGCTATTAATTCAGGAACTTCTATTGGGCTTCCGTTTTGGTCCACTGCTACAAACGTATAGATAGCCTCGTTTGATTTTTTCTTTTTTCCGTTTGCCAAATCAACATAAACATCCAGATAAACCTCCATGGAAGATGTAAACGCCCTAGATACCTTCGCCTCAATCGTGACCACATCTCCCAATTTAATTGGCTGATCAAATGACACATGGTTAACAGATGCAGTTACTACCACACGCCGAGAGTGACGTTGAGCTGAAATACCTGCTGTAATATCCATCCAGCTCAGTAGCTGTCCACCCATTAAGTTGGCTAACACGTTAGTGTCGTTTGGTAATACAATTTTTGAAGTTTGAGCAAAAGTTTCTCCTGCAATTCTCGGATTCATACCTTAAGTTTTGAGAGCGCAAAAGTACGGAAGATGGCGAATGAATGTTCCCGTAGAAGTGTTTTTCGACTAAAACTGTTTGGCAAGCAACCAAGCAGCTTTATTCTCATTCGATTTAACTTTTGCAAGTAAATCTCTGGCGTCGCTATCTGCTGCAAAGCTACCAAAGCTAACGGCATGAAGATTCTTGAACTCCCCTAACAACCGTGCATCATAGCCTTTATTAATCAGTTTTTTAACTAACTTTTCAGCATTCCGCTTGTTCGAAAAGCAGCCTCCCATTACGTGATACTTTAAATCCTGCTTTAGTGTCTCTTTCACCACTTTAGTGTTGTCCACTTTTGGCTCTGCCTCCTCTGTTCTGTTATCTACCCAAATATTGGTGGTCTCCTTAGGAGAAATGGAATAATTAAATAGGCCTTCTTCCAATTTTAATCCCGCCTTATTCTCTTTAAGAGTGGCAAGTTTTAGTGCTTCACGCTCTTCAAACAAAGGGTTAGCTTTATTTAAGCCTACTAGATTGGAGTACTGAACAGCAGATGTATCCACTACTTTATACTGTAAATTCAAAAAATAAGCTCCCACAAATAAAACCAAAAGCGCGGCGGCGGCAGGCCAAAAAATAGAACGGCGCTTCTTTTCTTCCTCTTGAACAAGGGGAATAACTTTTTTAATCTCTTTCTGAATTCGCTCTTCCGCTCCTGCCCTAGCAATAGGCTGCACTCTCATAGAACCCAAACCAAAAGAGTCTAATAGAAAATCATTTTTCTCCTCAGCAATAAATTGAATGTTACGTTCTGGATCTAAAAATAGGGTTCCAACTTTTTCAATTTTAATCTTATCTCCCTTATTTAAACCTTCGATCGACTGATCGACAAAGGATTTAATTAATTCGTTTGCTTCGCTGTAGCTCAAGCTTTGCTTTTCTGCAATATGGTTACTCAAAAGCCCATCGTTATTCTTCAAATTTTTATTGAAAGAAATTTGTTTTGATGGAGGAGTAATTTTATGTTGAATGGGTTGAATCTTCGCAGCTGCATAATTCGCTACAAAACCACCAAAATCTGGAATTACAACACAGTCGTAGCTGTAAAGTAAATCGGAAATGTATAGATCAATTTTGATGTTTTGCATAGGGTGCGAAGGTAAATCTTAAAGATGAAACATGAAAGATGAAACATGAAATTATTCATCCAAACGTCGAAATAAATCAGTTAGTAGGAATATGAAATTACAACCTGCTGATTTTTACTTCTTCTACCTCCATATCACAACCCGCCTGCAACTTTCTTCAGATGAATTGAGTTTCGTTTAAAAATCCATTTTTAGCAACTCCTCCAAATCTTCTGGAGTATCTATTGAAAAAGCTTCCTCTTCGGTAATAGCCGTTTTTATGCGGTATCCACTTTCAATCCAGCGCAGTTGTTCCAGATTTTCAGCTTTTTCCAACCTGCTCGGTTTTAAGTTGCAAATTTCTTTAAGCGTTTCAATTCGATACGCATACATGCCAATGTGTTTGTAAAAATTGAATACTTCGTTCCAATTCTGCTTCTCTTCCCCTCTTAAATAGGGTATACATTGGCGACTGAATAAAATTGCAAAATCATCGTCATCCAGCACCACTTTTGGTTTGTTGGGATCCCACAAGGTCTTGGCATCATCTATAAGTTTCACCAAGGTTGCTATTTCTGTATTTTCTTGTGTGAAACAGCTTAAAATCAAATCAATTTGAGATGGCGAAATGAAAGGTTCATCCCCTTGAATGTTGACCACCACATCAAATTCAATTTCCATTTGAAGGGCTGCTTCCAAACAACGATCTGTTCCACTTTGATGATTTTCGGAAGTCATTACCACTTCCCCGCCAAAAGCTATAACAGCGTCAAAAATTCGCTGATCGTCGGTGGCAACCACCACATAATCTAGCGCAGTTGATTTTTTTGCTTGTTCGTAAACCCTTTGAATCATAGATTTACCATTGATTTCTACTAAAGGTTTAGCAGGAAATCGAGTAGAAGCATATCTTGCAGGAATTATTCCAATTGAGCGCATGTTTCAATACTTTTGACGAATGTAATAACTATTTCCGTGAAATCCTTGAATGAAGAAGAGTTAAAATATCAAATTGCCGTTACCTTATTAGATGGTATTGGTGCTATTGGTGCTAAAAAACTAATTGCTTATTGTGGTGGTGCTGAAGCTGTTTTCAAAGAAAAAAAGGAAGCATTGCTCAAAATACCGAACATTGGCAAAAAAGCAGCTAACACCATTTCAAAGTCAACTGTTTTCACAGAGGCGGAAGAGGAAATTAAATACATTTTAAAGAACAACATAACTCCTCATTTCTATTTGAATAAGTCTTATCCACAGCGTTTATTACATTGTGAGGACGGACCCATTGTGCTATATACAAAGGGAAACATGGATTTGAACGCTCAGAAAGTGGTTAGTATTGTTGGTACACGAAAAGCTACGGTTAAGGGAAAGGCATTCACAGAAAAGTTGGTGGAAGAGCTAACAGTCCATGACCCTTTAATACTAAGTGGCCTAGCCTACGGTATCGATATTTGCGCGCACAAAGCGGCATTAAAAAACAACCTTTCAACCATTGGTGTTTTAGCATGCGGATTAGACGAGATATACCCTAAAGCACACTTTTCTACAGCAGAGAAAATGATGCACAAAGGTGGTCTTATATCAGATTACAAAAGCGGCACAAAACTATTTCCTACTCAATTTGCAGAACGCAATAGAATTGTAGCGGGAATGGCAGATGTAATCGTTGTAATTGAATCTTCAGAAAAAGGAGGCTCACTTATAACTGCTGACTTGGGTAATGGCTACAACAGAGATGTTTTTGCTGTTCCCGGAAGGCCGGATGATAGCCAATCTGTTGGTTGCAACAGATTAATCAAGCAAAACAAAGCAGCCTTAATTGAGTCTGCTAAAGATATTGAATACATTATGGGTTGGGAGAAATCAAGTTCTAATCCTACAAACAGCCAAGTTTCATTGTTTGTAGAGTTTTCTGCCGAAGAGCAAATTATTTTCGATGAATTAAAAGATGGTCAACCAAAGGCGCTCGATGACATTAGCCTCAGTGCAAAAATGCCCATGAGCAAAGCTACCTCTACTCTACTTTCCTTAGAGTTCAAGAGCGTTATCCGCTCACTTCCTGGTAAGATGTATCAGCGGGTGTAATTTACAAAAGCATTTTCCATGGGTTGAAAGAGCAGCATATTCAAGGATTTAAATCAATTCAACCTCTTGTTTACCCAATCTCTGTGAACGAACCATTTCGCCCAAAACATACTATTACTTTGTAAACAAATGATTGCGCAGAACACGGGTATTAACGACAAATTAAATTATTTACATTTGCTTGTAGAAAATAACAGAAATAATATAATTCTATCCCATAATGAGTAAAACAGGAAATGCCACTATTGACAAGAAAATCAATGATTTCTTGGCAAATGTTGAAGCTAGAAATGGCCACGAGCCAGAATTTTTGCAAGCTGTTGAAGAGGTTGCAGAAACAGTAATCCCATTCATTGAAGACCATCCAGAATACCAAAAAGGTAAGCTGTTGGAAAGAATGGTTGAACCAGAAAGAGTACTAATGTTCCGTGTGCCTTGGTTAGATGACAAAGGCGAAGTGCAAATTAACAGAGGATTCAGAATCCAAATGAACTCTGCTATTGGACCATACAAAGGCGGTTTACGTTTTCACCCAACTGTTACCTTAAGTGTATTAAAGTTTTTAGCTTTTGAACAAGTTTTCAAAAACAGTTTAACCACTTTACCAATGGGCGGTGGTAAAGGTGGCTCTGACTTTGATCCAAAAGGAAAGTCTGACAATGAGGTGATGAAGTTTTGTCAAAGTTTTATGACAGAGCTACAAAGACACATTGGTGCTGATACTGATGTACCTGCAGGAGATATTGGAGTAGGTGGACGAGAAATTGGTTTCCTATTTGGGCAGTACAAAAGATTGAGAAATGAATTTACCGGAATTTTAACAGGTAAAGGAAGATCTTACGGAGGTTCTTTAATTAGACCAGAAGCAACTGGCTACGGAACAGTATACTTTGCAAAAGAAATGCTAAAGACTAAAAACGACAGTTTTAAAGGAAAAACCGTTGTTATTTCTGGTTCAGGAAACGTTGCTCAGTATGCTTGTGAAAAGGCAAATGAATTAGGAGCAAAAGTAATTACCATGTCCGATTCTGGTGGGTACATTCTAGATAATGATGGCATCGATGCTAAAAAACTAGCTTGGATCATGGATTTGAAAAACAACCGTAGAGGTAGAATTTCTGAATATACTTCTGAATTTAGCGGTTCAACATATCATGAAGGGAAAACCCCTTGGAACGAGAAATGTGACATCGCTTTGCCTTGTGCAACTCAAAACGAATTACACGAAGAGGATGCTAAAGCATTAGTAGCTAATGGATGTATGTGTGTTGCCGAAGGCGCGAACATGCCTTCTACTTCTAAAGCGGTTGAATTATTCTTAGCAAAGAAAATTTTATTTGCTCCCGGAAAAGCTTCCAATGCGGGTGGTGTTGCAACTTCAGGGTTAGAAATGAGCCAAAACTCATTGAGACTTTCTTGGAGTGCAGAAGAAGTAGATGAGAAACTTCATGGAATCATGGTTTCAATTCACGAATCTGCCGCCAAATATGGTAAAGAAGGGGACTTCACAAACTATGTAAAAGGTGCTAACATTGCAGGTTTTGTTAAAGTTGCAGATGCAATGATTGCTCAAGGTTTAGTTTAAACGCAGAGCACAATCCAATAAAAAACCCCAAGCTTTTCTAAGTTTGGGGTTTTTTGTTACCATTTTTTCAAATTTCTACATGTTAGGTTTCAGTGTGTATTTTTTATAAAAACTATCAATATGCTCCACGGCCTCGTCTACGGTATCCGCAAGAAAAAACAAGTCCATATCTACCGCATTAATGTTGTTGTTTGCCTCTAAAAGCGTTTCTTCTATCCAACTCAACAGCCCACCCCAAAAACTTTTACTCATTAACACTATTGGAAATTTGCCAATTTTATTCGTTTGAATTAGTGTCAAAGCTTCAAAGAATTCATCTAACGTTCCGAAGCCTCCAGGAAGTACCACAAATCCTTGAGCATACTTTACAAACATCAGCTTCCGCGTAAAGAAATAATTAAAATCTAAATTTTTATCCGGATCGATATACTCGTTATGAGATTGCTCAAAAGGTAAGTTAATATTTAGGCCGATAGACTTACCTCCTGCTCTGTTTGCTCCTTTGTTAGCAGCTTCCATAATTCCTGGGCCACCACCGGTAATAACTCCATAACCTTTTTTGCAAATTTTATAGGCTAGCTCATCTGCGATTTTATAGTATTTATGGTCTGGTTTAGTCCTAGCTGAGCCAAAGATGGATACAGATGGTCCAATTTCAGAAAGCTTTTCAAAACCAGTAACGAACTCCGACATGATTTTAAAAACAGCCCAAGAATCATTGCTTTTTACTTCACTCCACTCCTTTTCCTCAAATTTTTCTGTTATTCTTTTATCTTCCATCTTCTAGTTCTAGTTTAAGGTATTTTGCCGTATGGCTATTTTTAGACTTTGCAACTTCTTCAGGTGTCCCCTTTGCCATAATCGTTCCCCCGTTTTTACCACCTTCTGGACCCAAATCTACAATGTAATCTGCTACTTTTATCATGTCTAAATTATGCTCAATGATGAGAACGGTGTTACCCAAATCAGCTAACTTGTTTAATACTTTTAACAGTATCCGGATATCTTCAAAATGTAAGCCAGTGGTTGGTTCATCTAATATGTAAAATGTGTTACCCGTATTCTTTTTAGACAACTCTGTTGCCAACTTTACTCGTTGAGCTTCTCCGCCCGATAGTGTCGTTGAGGCTTGGCCTAAATGAATATATCCTAACCCAACCTCTTGCAGGGTTTTTATTTTCAATAATATAGACGGAATGTGTTCAAAAAATTCTACTGCCTGGTCAACAGTCATATTTAAAATATCTGAAATTGACTTGCTTTTATACCGCACCTCCAGAGTTTCTCGGTTATAACGTCTTCCTCTGCATTCCGGACACTCCACGTAAACATCGGGAAGGAAATTCATTTCAATGGTTTGCACTCCTGCCCCTTGACATGTTTCGCAGCGTCCTCCTTTCACATTAAATGAAAATCGGCCTAGTTTGTAGCCTCGAATTTTTGCTTCGGGCATGTTAGCGAATAGCTTTCGAATGTCAGTAAAAACATTGGTATAAGTCGCCGAGTTCGACCTTGGTGTTCTTCCAATTGGCGACTGATCGATTTCAATAATCTTATCCAATTGCTCTATGCCTTTAACAGATTTAAAAGGCATTGGCGTTCGTTTACCGTTATAAATGTAATTGTTAAGAATAGGATAGAGGGTAGCATCAATTAAGGTGGATTTACCACTTCCCGAGACACCTGTAACACAAATCATTTTACCCAATGGAAGTTTTAGGTTAACGTCTTTTAGGTTATTACCGGAAGCGCCTTTCAATTCAATAAACTGTCCATTCCCTTTCCTTCTCTTTTCGGGAACTTCAATTTTTAATTGATTACTTAAATATTGAGCTGTAATTGAATTTCCTTGTAATACCTCCTTAGGAGTTCCTTGTTCCACAATTTTTCCACCGTGAATTCCTGCCTTCGGGCCAATGTCAATAATATAATCCGAAGCAAGCATAATGTCCTTATCGTGCTCCACTACAATAATAGAGTTTCCTATGTCACGCAGATTTTGAAGCGCTTCAATTAGTTGATTGTTATCTCTTTGGTGCAAGCCGATACTAGGTTCGTCTAAAATATAAAGCACTCCAACCAGTTGGGAACCAATTTGAGTAGCTAGTCTAATTCGTTGAGCTTCTCCACCTGAAAGTGTTTTTGCGCTTCTGTTTAAAGACAGATAGGTTAGTCCAACATCCAATAAAAACTGAATTCTAGTTCGAATTTCTTTTAAAATATCTCTAGCGACTATAAGCTCTCGTTTCGTATAATGCTCCTCCACCTTCTTGAACCACTCCGCCAATTCATCCACATCCATAGAGGATAGGTCTGCGATATTTTTATTGCCAACCCTGAAGAAAAGAGATTGCTTTTTCAACCTAGAACCCTCGCACGAATCGCATGCTACCTTATTCATAAATTGTTGTGCCCATTTCCCTAGCTGCTTCGTTTTGTTCTCTTCGTATTGTCTATTTATGAATGAAGTAACTCCTTCAAATTCGAATGAGTATTTAGAAGAACTGCTGCCTATCTTTTCGACTACGGTAATAGGAGAGTTTGTTCCCTGTAAGATAGCACCCAAAACTTCTTCTGTTAAGTCTTGTATTGGTGTGGTTAGTTTGAATCCAAAATGGTGAAGTATTATTTCAACCTGTTTAAAAATCCATTTATTGGAATAGTCGCCAAGTGGAAGTAAGCCCCCAGACTTGATTGATTTTTTCTCGTCTGGAATAATTTTTTCTCTACTGACTTCTGCTACCTCGCCCAATCCATTGCACTTTCTGCACGCACCGTATGGAGAGTTAAAAGAGAATGTATTAGGCGCAGGATCGTCGTAAGAAATGCCACTGGTAGGACACATTAAATTACGGCTAAAGAACCGCGGGTCTTGCTTCTCTTTCCCTTTTTCGATTACCATGAGAACGCCTTTCCCATGTTTCATTGCTAAAGCTATTGCATCTGTAATTCTGGTTTTATCTTTTGCAGTTACCTGAATTCGATCCACTACAATTTCTATATCGTGTGTTTTGTAACGGTCCACTTGCATGTTGCGAGAGATATCTACAATAACACCGTCTACTCTAACTTTTATAAATCCCTGTTTTAGGATGTTTTTAAACAACTCCTTATAGTGTCCTTTTCTCGCCTTAATGACTGGGGCCAATAGAGTTATAGCTTTACCTTCAAACTCCTTCAGAATCAAGTTCAATATCTCCTTGTCAGAATATTTCACCATCTTTTCTCCGGTGACATAGGAGTAAGCGGTTGCTGTCTTCGAATAAAGCAAACGCAGGAAATCATAAATTTCTGTAATGGTCCCTACTGTCGATCTTGGATTCTTACTTACCGTTTTCTGTTCGATGGAAATAACCGGACTTAAACCGTTTATTTTATCCACATCAGGCCGTTCTAGCGTGCCTAGAAATTGTCTCGCATAAGAAGCAAAGCTTTCTACATAACGTCGTTGTCCTTCCGCATAGATGGTATCAAACGCAAGCGAAGATTTACCACTTCCGCTTAAACCTGTTATCACTACCAGTTTTTCTCGAGGAATTTTTAAGGAAATATTTTTAAGATTGTGAACCCTTGCTCCTTCAATTTCAAGTGATTCAATCGCTTCAAATGCCTCTTTGCCCATAATTAGATACTGTTACTTTCTTTAACAGTGGAAAAGTGAATTTGTTAACCGTTTAGTTCGTATTCCGATTCGCTTGGTAATTTTATTTGATAACTCTCTTTTGCAGAATTAATTAAAAATGCATCCCTCAGCCAAGGGTTGAAGTGCTTTAGAATTTTATAGCTAATGTTATGCTGCTTAGCGAACTCAGCAAAACTCGTAACCGAGGTATCCACCGTAACCGTTGTATACTGAAGTGGAGAATATAAGTCTGCCTTTCTGATATTAAACCCATATTTCTTCGGGTTTTCAAAGATATTTTTTACTGCTAAAATTCTAAAAACATACCTCCCTGTTTCCTCTACCAACAACAAATCGAAGTAATTTTTTGCCTGCTGTCTTTCTAATTCCTTTGAAATTCTGCCCTTACCTGCATTATAAGATGCCGCGACTAATGCCCAGTCGCCGTAAAGTTCATATGAGTCTTTTAGATACTCGCATGCTGCTTTTGTTGCTTTTTCGATATGGTATCTCTCATCTACCTCTCCGTTAATTTGAAGTCCATATTCTTTTCCTGTGGCTTTCATAAATTGCCAGTAACCGGCAGCCCCAGCTGGAGAAACTACATTGTCCAAACCACTTTCTATTAAAGCTAAATACTTAAAGTCTTCGGGAATACCATTTTCCTTTAAGATAGGCTCAATAACAGGAAACCATCGATTTGCTTTTTTGAAATACAAAATCGTGTTAGAATGAAAGTAAGTGTTGGAATGGATTTCTCTGTCTAACCTCTCATAAACTTCTGGTTCACTTAGTGGCACTTTTTGGCCTGCAAATTGAATCTCTGACGGAGGGCTTAAAGAGAAAATTTGGTAATCTTCCGACATTTTAGATTGATGCAGACTTTCCTCTTCTTCCTTGTCAAAGGAGAATGTAAAAAGTTGAAATAATCCAAAAATGGCTAGTGGAATAAATAGTAAATTAATTAATTTCAGAGGGTTGTTTCGCTTCTTCATTTCGCATTGGTTCTTTTCCAAATAACTGTGGTTTTGTAGTTAAATATAAGGAAACAAACACCGCTAAAGCGTAAACGCCGAATAGAATTGTGAACATGTGCGTCCAGTTTTTTATAGACAATGCAATCAACAACATAACGGTAGAACACACTCCTAAACCAGCCACCAAAAGGGCTACCGATTGGTCAGACAGACCTAAGTAAGACAAGTGATGGGTAGTGTGGTCTTTCCCTCCAACGAAAGGGGATCTCCGTTTTGAAATGCGATTTATTACTACACTTGCTGTATCCGATAGAGGAACTATAAAAGCAAGGATGGGTAGAATAAATTGTCGCGAAGTTACATCGTACTCCATAGCGGACTGATTCCAAAGAAACTTTATGGACAAAGCCGCTAGTATCACCCCAAGAAATTGACTGCCGGTATCTCCCATGTACATCTTTGATGGGTGCCAATTGAAGAATAAAAAACCCATTAAGGCTCCAATCAATCCCAATACTAAGACGAAGTAAGAAGACTCAAAGGTTTTGTTAAATAGAATAACGGTGAGCATGCCAATCAAGGCAAATATGGATGCTATAGTAGTTATACCGTCCATATTGTCTAACATGTTTACGGAATTCATCAATCCAACAACCCAGATAAACGTAATGGAGTAATTGAGCCACTCCGATTCAAATAAACAAATCTCATTTCCCGTTGCAATTAAAATTATCGCGCACAGTGCTTGAGCGATAGATTTCAGAAGAGGGTTTGTATTGAATGCGTCGTCCGTTAATCCAACTAAAAAGCCCAAGCTCGAGGCAACCAAAATTCCAATTAACCGCAAGTCAATTGGGTTGTATTGCTTAGGAAAGAAAATTTGGTATTGGGAGAGAACTAAAAGAAAAACAATAAAGAAAGAAATTCCTCCAAAAGCAGGCTTGGATTGCGAACTCCATCGAATTGCTTTTTCATCTATATTTCGTATTCCAAGATTCTTAGAAAATTTTAAAAATATTCTATTGATGAGGAAGCTAAATAATAAGCTGCCAAGAAATAAAAAAGCAATTTTTAAAATAAAAAATTCTCCTTGCATTTTAATCTATGAATTGCGAATTCAACTCTTGAAAACTGGGGGCAATTTGATCTTTCTCTGAAATAATCGGCTTCTCAGTATCCCAATCTATAGCCAGCTGTTTATCGTTCCACTTAATGGATCCCTCTGAATTTTTATTGTAGCCCTCTGTGCATTTATAAGAAAAAACTGTGTTATCCTCTAAGGTTTTGAAGCCATGGGCAAATCCTGGTGGAAGATAAAATTGGATCTTGTTTTTCTCTGAGAGCACAATGGAATAGTGCTGACCGTACGTTGGTGAATTTTTTCGAATGTCAACAGCGACGTCTAACACTGAACCTCTGATTACAGACACCAACTTACCTTGAGCAAAGGGTGGGTTTTGAAAATGAAGACCTCTCAATACATTTCTCGAGGATTTTGATAAGTTATCTTGAACAAACTCTACTTCTAATCCTGCTTCTTTGAACTTAGCAGCGTTGAATGCTTCAAAAAAATATCCCCGATCATCTTCATAAACAGTTGGACGAATTATTAATAAACCCTCTATTTCTAGCTTTTCGACTTCCATTTTTTATTTTCTTTTAAAAAATTTCCTTAACCCTTTAGGCTCTTTTGAATCTTCATCGTAATAACCATAGCCGTAACCATAGCCATAGCCGTAACCGTAGCCATAGCCATAGCCGTAACCATAGCCATATCCATATCCGTAGCTGCGTTTTTTAGAATCAACTCCGTTTAAAACAATGGACAGTTTAGATATACCGTTTTCATTCACCAATCTATCCACATTGTGAACAAAGTTTTTTCGCGAATACTCTGACCTAAAGATGTATAAAGGATAGTCAGCGTTTTTAATTACCTCAATTCCATCCGTAACCAATCCTACAGGGGGGTTATCTACAATAATTAGATCGTATTCCTTCTTTAAAGAAGTCAATACTTCCTTCAACCGTGAGTTTAATATTAATTCGGAAGGATTCGGAGGAACCGGACCTGCCGTTATAAAATCTAAATTCTCTTGATTACTTGAATGCACGCAGTCTTTAATCTCATCTTTCCCAATCAAAATGGTGCTCATCCCTTTTACGTTTTCTACATCAAAACCCTTATGAATTTTTGGTTTACGCATGTCTAAATCTAGAATAATAACCTTTTTACCACTAAATGCAATAATCCCCCCTAAGTTAATTGCAATGAATGTTTTTCCTTCACCCGAAACTGTTGAAGTTACTGCCATAACTTTAGACCCTTCTTGGGCCGCTATGAATTCAAGGTTGGTTCGGATAGATCGAAAGGATTCTGCTATTAGAGACTTTGGGTTTTTATTCACAACTAGCTGTGAAAGTGGCATGTCCTTTTGATATTTAGGTATAATACCCAAAACCCCAAAATTGGACTGTGCATTTTTAGTAATTTCTGAAACGGAAGTAATTTGATTATGTAGTAAATACTTTATCACAACAAAAAACAAACTGAGTAATATTCCCGATAATAAAAATCCAAAAAACACAATGTTTTTCTGAGGTGAAATGGGAATATTGGATACCGTTGCTGTACTTAAACTGTTAACATCAGAAACAAACCCTTGCTGCGATATTGTGTATTCTGTCTTTTTTTCAATTAATAAAGTGTAGAACTTCTCATTGATATCATACTTTCTTTTCTTTCTAACGAGTTCAATTTCTTGATCTGGAACTTCAAAAAACTCAATTTCTAAGTTTTTAATGTTTTTCTCAATGTTTTTCTTTCGTTCTTCAATTTTGGTCATTAGCGAGGATATGCTATTGACTATTAGTCTTTTTTGAATATCAATTTTATAGTCAATTTCCTTAATTGGTGGTGTACCTTCTTTTGTAGAATATAATTTGTTTTGTCTTTCTAAAAGCAACCCGTTCAAGGAGGTAATGAGTGTTTCAATCCCTCCCTCATAATTACTACCCACAAGTATTGGTAATAATTC
>Ga0307983_1000548_pt1 | contig 18920 bp, 13 predicted proteins | sample OrgLakmetagen991_FD_201845 | JGI IMG/M metagenome (GOLD analysis project Ga0307983, IMG submission 201845) | Saline water microbial communities from Organic Lake, Antarctica - #991 | ecosystem: Environmental > Aquatic > Non-marine Saline and Alkaline > Saline | place: Antarctica: Organic Lake...
AATTATGGAAATATATAACATACAACAGCTAGCTATAAATATAAAAATTACGGAAATATATAACACCACACATCTAGCTATAAATATAAAAATTACGGAAATATATAACAACACACATCTAGCTATAAATATAAAAATTACGGAAATATATAACAACACATAGCTAGCTATACAAATTTAAAGTTTGGGGTATAGATATATATAACAACACATAGCTAGCTATACAAATTTAAAGTTTGGGGTATAGATATATATAACATACAACAGCTAGCTATAAATATAAAATTTACATATAGTGTAAGAGGATATTTAAAGTTTGGGGTATAGATATATATAACATACAACAGCTAGCTATACAAATTTAAAGTTTGGGGTATAGATATATATAACATACAACAGCTAGCTATAAATATAAAATTTACATATAGTGTAAGAGGATATTTAAAGTTTGTGGTATAGATATATATAACAACACATAGCTAGCGCAAAATATTTTTTACATATAATGTAAGAGGATATTTAAAGTTTGGGAAAATAATAATAACATATGTCTAGATATAGATATAGGTATATGTATACATTTTTTGGAATTATTTAACATACAACAGCTAGCGCAAAATATATTTACATATAATGTAATAGGATATTTAAAGTTTGGGATATAGATATATATAACAATACACAGCTAGCAATAACCTACTATAAACTAACTATATAATTATTCATTAACATCATCTAGCTCATCTAGCTCATCTATCACACGTCGAACCCACAAATTGTCCGGCTCGTATATTATTTGTTTAGCAAGACCACTCCCAACTTCACCAATAATGGCCTTAGTTTTTCCACCCACTTCATTCATCCCAATTATGGATTTATTATTTTTGCCATACATTACACATCTAGCGGCTGGCATATTAGCTAGATCCATAGAATTATTAGTTTTATTGAATATCGACATGTTGCTATCTAGTATCTTACATCGTGGCTCTTCTAAACAACGTTGTTTACATTCATTTAATGTTTTAACATTACCGCTTATGTCACATTTCCACCGACTAACACCGTGGTCATTTCTAGTTGATATATGGCCCCATTTTGGGCCATCTAATGCGAATCGGCTAGCTAGATTAACATTACGTAATGTGGTACAACAGGCGGTATGATTTTTGGCACACAATCGTTTAGATGCGACATCACCTAATAATTGGCTATATTCCTTTTCACATTGTTGTTTAATATTATAGCAATCGCGCATAACAGGTTGTGTGCAGTTATCATCTATCGTATTACTATCTATCAAAGAACATCTAGTTACCATATCGGTATTGGCGTTGTTTTTAAAGTCTTCAAAAACATCGGCATCTTGGATTTTAACGGATTCTAGACCTTTGCCACGTACCCATAATTGGAAACTATCAGCGCTAGCCATTTCATTTGTATTTTTCTTTTTCAAAACAGGGTCGCTATATAATTGACACAATCCAACAATATCATCTCGATATGCAATATTACATTTTGGATTAGCTGCACATATAGCTCGACAATTATCCATGCTACTTACTTGGCTACATAATGCCCCATCGGTTCCGTCCAATACTACAGGTTTGTATCCGGCACCAATAATTTCAGTCATTATAGAGCTAGCCATATTTTTAGTTTTATTATATAACGTATTCCCAGCATCACAACAATTATCTAGAATAGTTTTACACATATCACTTCTAGATGCTTTTACTCCAACAAATTCCGTACTAATATCACCTAGAGCTACGCCTCTAGTATAACCTTTAACGGTTTTACAATCTTGATAGTCCTTGCGACATTTATTAATGGTGGGATGTGAGCATAAACAGCCAGCTTGTCCAACGGCATTATCGGTACAGCATGATGTATGGCGTTGACAGGTTTCTATAAATCTAGGATCATTGCTACATTCTTGTGTATCGCGTTCATCTAGGGTATCTACCTGTGATTGTGTTTGTCGTATTTGTTTAGTAGCGCTAAAACTTTCACTATTTAAATTATTAAAATAGGCATGTTTCACATATCTAGGGTTATAGTTATTGTAGTTATGGTAGTTATGATAGTTATGATAGTTATGATATATATAATACGCAGCTATAATGAGAAGAATTAGAAATACTAGGGGTAGTAATATATCCATACATATGTATAATATTGATCTAAATGTTTTATGGTTTTTCTGCATTTTTTATAATACTTATTTATAATACTTATTTATAATACTTATTTATAATACTTATTTATAATACTTATTTATTATGTAGTATTATGTAGTATTATGTAGTATTATGTAGTATTATATGGTATTATATGGTATTATATTGTTTGTTATATGGTATTATATTGTTTGTTATATGTTATATAATATGTGTTATACATATTTTTGATGGCTTATAGTTTATTATACAATACGAATATATATATATATAAAATAATAAGGTATATTAAACTATAGCTAGCATAAATACTTTCAAAATAAATATTCAAAATAAATATTCAAAAACATAATGTCAAAATTAATTATAGTATATATATTTCATCTAGCCGTAGTATTTCCATATCTGGCATATTTGGGCATACAAATGGATAGCAAAACTAATACTGTACAATTTCAACAACACGGTAAAATATTAAAGACAGTCGCATTTATGGGTTCTATATACCAAGCCGTACTGTTAATACAGTATTTACGATTAATATATGGTTAACATATTTATACCAAGCCGTACTATTAATACAGTATTTACGATTAATATATGGTTAACATATTTATACCATATGTATTTTATATTTTGATATATATGATTATATTTTGATATATATGATTATATTTTATATTTTGATATATATGATTATATTTTACCAAAATTGCATTTTAATACAACACATATACAACACATATACAACAACATCTAGCATACATATATATAATATATATAGATCAATATAACTAGATAAAATCAGCAATATATAATGGATAATGAAAAACTACCATTGTCCAAATTAATTTACAATAACAATATAGAGGAAATAAAACAATATGCTAGAGATTATATATTTCCAAAATTACAAAGACCATATATATATAGATTAATTGATGCAATTGCAGTATATACTAATTGTTTGCAAGTAAGAGTACCAAAATATAAAGTTGATGAACAGTTTAATACATGTCCAATTGTAGAACTAGATAGGGAATATAGTATGTTATCAACGAGTATACAACACATAGAAAATATAATAGATTTAAATAATCATTATACATACATGTGTAGAGAATATGCGATAAGTTGTATAATGCCACATTTACATAAGTATAACCATAATATGAAATTAGGCAGAATAATAGCGCCATTTGAGTATGATGATGACCATACTTATAAAAATATAATTATAGCACCAATATTACAATATAATAAAAAATGGGATATATATAACAAATATCGTGATACAATTTTAAATAATTTAAATAATATAAATAATTCAAATTATATATGGTATATTGATAACCAATCTATGTTAGGTGCAGCGTTTATTAATACATATATAGTAAGACCGTATTTAGATCGTAATACACCTAAATATGATACATTAAATAATATATTTTATAAAATTGTTTTTTATAAACATCTAGCATAGCATAGCATAGAATATATACACATCTATCACACCACATACATCTAGTATATAAGTATAATATAAGGGCAAAAAGAAAATGGAAGATAATAAATTTATGACTAGAGAAATTATTGATAGAAAACAGTTATTTATATTGTTAAAGCAATTGCCATTATTAATACAAGATATTATATATGCTAAGGTACGTGAGTCTATTAAAAAATATGCTAGAGCGCATGTATTTCCGAAATTACAAAGACCGTTTATTTATAGATTAATTGACGGAATAGCGGTTATGGCACATCATTTGAATCCATATATACCAGACTTTAATAATACAATGTGGGATACTAATATTTGCCCGCGTCAAGATTTAGTAGATAAATATAATATGGTGAATAGTAATACAATTAATGCTATATTTCTTATTTATTATGATAATGATTATTCATATATGTATAGAGAGTTTGCAATAAATTGTATAATGCCACATTTACATAAGTATAATTATAATCCTAAATCTACCAACAAAAATAAATTAGGCAATAACACTAATAATGTTCGGGATAAATTTGAAAATGATAGTGAATATCACTATAAGGATGAAATACACCCTATTTTGCAAATAAATAAAAAATGGGATATACATAGAAAATACCAAGGTTATAATTTTAATTTTAATGTGAGTGGTATAGAATACATAAATATGATAGACAAGAATACATTAATGTATGCTAATACTATATATTATTGTATTATATCACCATATTTGAGGCATAATATTAGTATGAATAACCATAACATAACTATTAATGATAAGCTAGCTAATTAGAATAGGCTACTATAGCGTTCAAGTGGTATACGTTTTCTAGCTTTCATTAATATGCTAGAGCGCCCAATCATGATACACCTTTTAACACCACGACTAATAGCAGTATATAGCATATTATAATGTTCACATTCGGGTGTTGTCCACATATAGCGTTGGTCATATGTCATAACGACAACAACATTTTCAAATTGCGAACCCTGTGCTTTATGAATAGTTAGGGCATAAGCTAGCCGAAAGCTTTGGTATAATTCCCAATTACTAATTAGTTCAGTTTTGCCATCCGTGTATACAATTTTATATATTTTTTTTGGTTCGCCGCTTTTACTATCTTTACTAGCTTTATCCCGCACATTATTAGTGTTATTGCTTTTCACAACATTCCCACTAGCATCAACATTATAATTATCATCATTAGAGTCAGTGCTACTACTATTACTATTACGGCTATTACTATTAAATAAATTACCACCAATACTAGTATTTTTGGTAATATAAGAAACATCTAGCCCTTGGTCTTTAGCAAAATCAATATGGCTAGCTTCGGCCGCTAGTTCTAGCCGCCCACGATCGCCATTCACATATACTTCAGTATCACTTTTAGAATAGTCATTTTCCACACGCACAACCAAATCACCCAACCTAAATTCCATATCACCAAACATTCCACCACCACCCTTCCGTTTTTTACCATAACTTTTACGCCCAAATGTAAATATAGGTTGGCCCATTGGATTATATACTTGTTGTAGGGCATTATTAAGTTCATTTGCACCCATTACACCGGTATTTTGAGGACATATAAATTTACTATTATCACGAGTGAGGGAAAGAGAGGATACAAGACCGGCGATATCGGTGGCTATTTCAGCGGATTGTTTCCCATAAGCATCATAATCAAGGAACCTAAATGATGTGGTATCAAGGTCAGTTTTACCGATAGTACCGGTTGTCATTTTTTTGATAGCAGAAACCAGAGCTTGACTACCATTAGATTGACGCTTGATATGGGTTAATCTATTTACAGGAAAACGCAACCCACGTGTACGATCGGGACTACTATTGCTATCAACCATATCTTTGAGTAGGGCCCCGGGTCCAATACTAGGTAATTGATTGTAATCGCCGACTAGTAGTAAACGGCAATCAAATTGGCGTACAAAATACAATAAGTCATGAAATTTAAACAAATCTACCATGCTAAATTCATCAACAATAACTATATCAGGGCCAACTTTGACTTGTAGGCCGGCACCACCGGTATGTAATCTAGCCATATCATTAACAGCAGAATAGTTATCCATTAATTCGTATGGATCCTCAAATACGGCAATATCACCATTATATATTTGGCTATCTGGGTCATCATCATTATCAGCAATGAACTGAGGACCTAGATTAGGATATATAGTATGGCATAGTTTATCAATAGTACCACATAGTTTGGTATCACGACGTTTAACTTCATTACATTTATCTAGAAGGCCAATTGCAGCCATACCGGATAGTGCACAAAGGGATATATGAAATTTGATGGGTGGTTTGGAGGTGGATGCTAGACGATAGAAGTATTGGGTAACGATATCGACAATGGTACTTTTACCAGTACCAGGAAAGCCGACGAGAACATTACATTTATTTTTAATGCAGTCTACTATGGCTTGACGTTGTTGATCAGTTAACTTAAAAATGTTGCCACCTTGTGTGCTTTTAATACCTTTATTACTAACATTATTAACATTACTAGAATTACTAGCATCAATACTATTTTTAATAGCTTCTTGTTCTTTTTCATTAATAATAGTATCTAGAAGTGTATTATCGACAAATTCGCTAGCCATTTTAACATTATATATAGTGTTAGTAGTGTTAGAATTGTTATCCGTGTTAGAATTGTTATTAGTTATGTTAGTATCAGGTATGGGATCAAAATACAGTTCGCGCATCCAATTGGCAATATCATGTTCTAGGTTATATAATTCATCAGTTGTAATCCAATTTTCGGGCCAATCGGGATCATTACGGTCATCATCGGTAATTTCATCGCCAATGGAGCCGGTGGGTATGGATAATTTTTGGAGTTCTTCGTTAGTTAACCAATTTATTTTAAAGTTAACAGCACAATCGGTAATAGCTTGGGTTATATCAGTGGGTATATGTTGTTGTTCAATATATGGTTTGATATTATGTTTACGGCGGAGTGCATCTAGAGTATTGGTGCTAGTGATAATAGTGGTAAACTTATCTAGATATGATGCAAGGTATAGATCTTGGGTAAGTTGATGAATGGGACACCAAATACTTTTACCGCGAATACTACAAAGATAATAGTTGATCCAATAGCGGTATAGTTTATGTTTGGGAGGTATAGATTTTTGTTTACGGGCAATATCTAGACAAGTATAAAAACTAACAAGTCGAATACGAACATTCATAAGGGCCCATGGATTAACAACAGGGTGAATAAAATTGACGGAGGTGGCATCTTTACAACGCCATATATGATAATAGATGCGATACATTAAATTTACGGTAATACCTAAACGACCACGTAATATTTCCCACATATATTCAAGTGTGAATTTTTGCTTATGAGGATCACTAGCATCTACATATCGAAAATTATTAGCAAGTGGGGGTTTAAAAGATATACGGGGTGGAATAACGAGGGATTCAATAGATTTATATAATTCAAACACGCGACAAACTGAAATAAATTCGATACGTTCTTGGTCATCGAATAGGCGAATACCAATTTTCTTGGCTAGTTTAATAGGGTTTGTGGGTGGTATAGTAGTCATAATATTGGTATATTGTTTACTTATATAGTATTATATTCAGTGATAGGCTAGGCTAGATATAAGTTAGATATATGCTAGATATAGGCTAGATATATGTTAGATATTATTATATATAATTGTAGGAACAACGACAAGTATACAAAAATAATGATAGGATTGAAAAAAACACTTTTAATCATGTTATAAAAAATATAGATAATAAGTATAAATAATAAAAGCACTAATATACATATACATATACATATAAACAAACATATATATTAACAAACATATATACATATAAATAAAAAGTATAGATAATAAGTATAAATAAACAATGAGTAAAATACTGAGCACTAGTGGTTTTACGCAACTATTAGTAGAGCCATCATTTAGATGGTTTTGTTATGGAACCGTAATAATTTTAACATTATTAGGATACATCCAAGAACCTGTAAGATTTAGTAATAGTATAAGTTTTATTGGGTTGCCATATAGGTTACATTATTATGTAATGATATGCATTACATTGGGATTATATATATTAACATTCCTGGGTTTATGGTATACTATTAGATGGGATGCAAGCACTTTATCGACATATTGGTATATACCAATTATTGTGTTGATATATGCAATTGTGACGCAATTTTTTTTATCATCATTTACAGTATCTAGTAATCCAAAAGATGAACAACTGCATCCACCACCATGGTATATGATGTCACACAACGTTAGATTATGGATATATTATGGTATTTTGGTACTAGATATATTTATTTTTATATCGGCGTTATTATATTCAGGGACCAGTGATACGTATGATTCAACAATACTACACAAGTATTTTCTTAATAAGTTCGGTGGTTTATCGCCAGGAAACACATTAAATTTCATTATAGGTTGGATGGGATTGGGTGGATTATTAATTGACATGTATGTGATATATATACATAATACATATAGTGCATGTAAATATGGATTACCAAGATCATGGGATATCTAATTATATTTAAGTATAGCAAAGTTGTAAGTTATACAGATATACAGATATACAGATATACAGATATACAGATATACAGATATACAGATATACAGATATACAGATATACAGATATACAGATATACAGATATACAGATAAATAAAAGTGAATTAATTAAGATTAAGATAAAGATATATATATATATACAGATATAGATTACAATAGTTATAATACGAAGAATAGGGAAAAACCCGAGAATATCGAGAATACAAAGAATATCAAGAATATTGTAATTAGTATGCTATGCAGGCACTAGAACATGCGAAAGATACAAATATTAATAATTATCATAATGGGTGGAATATGCGTAAGGAAAAATTATTAAGATTTTGGCAGGAAGAGTGTAGGATATATAGTTGGGTTTATGCGCGTGCAGCAGATATAGGTAGGTCATGGAAAATAATATTAAAATATATGTCAATTGCAATAAGTGCAATATCGACATCTATATTGAGTGTTAGTGCACCAGATCCATGTGTAGATAGTGCACAGACAGTTATTATTATAAGTGCTATATTTACGGCAATAATAGCAATAATAAATGCATTAGAGGCATTTGCAAAATTTGATGATAATATTATAAATAATATAAATTCGGGTAGGCAAAATAGTATTATTGCATCAGATATCGATACTATATTGAGTTTGGAGAGACATGAAAGGCCGGATTCACTAGAATTTTTAAATATGATAAAGGATATGAAGAATAAGGTATTAGAAAACGCACCAGTAATAAATCCAAAGCGGTGGCATGAATTCAATAAAAAGATAGAGCGAGGTGATCAGATAGGTTTTATTAATCATAATACATTTAAGACATATTTAGAGCAAACAGTTAACTTGAATGATATAGATTTTCATGAAACAACATTATTTAACACAATTCTGAAAGATGACAATACAGATAATCAGGTGCCAATAAATATAAATCAACAATCGCAAAACTTAGAGCAGATACAAGATATAGATAATAATAAATTTATACCAGGTATTGACAATAATTTGACATCGGAAAATGATAAAATGGATACCGTAATATTAATAAATGATGATAGGGATGGGGGTAATAATATTATGGGTAGTGGTAATGATAATAGTAATGATAATAGTAATGATAATAGTAATGATAAGGGTGGCACCGGTGTTGATGACATAACAGAATATGAAATATCACATGATGCGTTATTTAAAAACAGTATTGAGTTGGGAGATATAACGGAAACAACGATATTTAATAATATAGATAATCTAGATAAGAAAACAGAAATAATATTACCTACAAATAAAGTTGAGATAAATAAAACCCCAACATTAATTTCTAGTAGTAATAAAACAATGAATACATCAATTATAGATAATCGCAAATCGCCATCTTATATATTAGATAATGATACTAGTAATCCAAGATATTCTAGATACCAGAATTATAATATAGATATATTAAATCAAAGCCCCAGTAATGCACATAGACATACGCAAAATATGGCTTATGATGAAGGTGATAAATATAACAATGCACCAAAATATCAAATATTAACAACACAAAATGATCAATTAGCCGACATAGTATGTAATAATATAAGTTCGTATCATATTAGGTCTGCATTATCTGATAATGAACAATTTAATATTAATAGTAATGCAAATAAATATATTAAAGACAACAAACATATTAGAGATAGTGTAAACTATGGAGCTACTAGAAATATTCCAAGTCACAATAATGCGAATGGTATAACAAATAGTAATGGCGACAATTTAGAAAATAATGATAGTGTTATAACAAATACAAATACAGAACACAAACGTAAAAAGAAAAGTACTGCGTTATTAAAATGGCAAATGGGAAGAATGTGATATATTACACAACACATTTAACATAATATACATACATTATACATACACATACATACATTATACATATACATATACAAATATATAACTAGATGAGTAATGGTACTTTTAAATATTATTTTTTATAAAATTGACATTTTGGACTTTTGTTTAGCTAGATTTACTTTACTTTGAAAGTTACTAGCAGTATATATATTATATATTTTATTATTATCGTCATTATTATCGTCATTATTATAGTCATAAATATCATCATAAATATCATCATAAATATCATCATTAATATTGTCATCAATATAGTCATCAATATCGCCATTAATATTGTCATCAATATCGCTATTATCAATATCGCCATTAATATCGTCATTAATATAGTCATCAATATCGTTAAAATATTCATTATTATTTGTACTAATTTGACTACTATATATATCATTTATATCACTATTATTGACATTATTATTGTCATAGTTATTAGTTTTATTATTAGTCTCGGTATTGGTATTGAGATTGGTATTGGTATTGGTGTTTAGATTGGGATTGGGATTGGGATTGGGATTGGGATTGGGATTGGTGTTTAGATTGGGATTGACATAGTTATTGGCATAGTTATAATTAGTTTTATGAAATATGTTGTTATTAGTAGCGGTATTGTTTAGGATAGTATAATCACAATTATTAATAGGAATTTGAAATGTGATACATGTAGTATATGGGGGAATGGGGACATTAAAATATATATTGCCAGACATATTATTGACAAGAATTTTAGAGATAGGTAAGCCAAGACCAAGACCAAAATGATTACGTCCTTTTATTTTATTAATATCTTTTTTCTCAGGTCCTTGATAGAAAGGTTTAAAATATTGATCATAATTTTTAAGGTCGATACCATTAATACCATTGTCTTGTATTCTAAAATACAAAAAATATTTTGGCTCAGTATTACTGGCTATGTTATATGTAGTATTATTATTACGTTTATATGTAATTTTTACAGTATCTAGAACATATATATTTACAATGATTTCGGATCTAGGCACATGTTCACTATAATATTTTATAGAATTGGCAATAATATTTACTAGTACATGTTGAATGCTATTTTTATCTTGATATATTTCCCATGGTACGGATTCATCTATTATAAATTGCAAGTTAATATTATAGTCATTTAATCGTTCAGCATATAAATTATATATATATTCAGTTACATCTTTAATATTAAACACTTCTAGATTAGATTTCCATGCACCTTTAGCTAGAAGAAAATAATCAATAACGTCATTAACATGACTAGCTAGATTAGATCCAGCATCTATCATATCTTCCAGTATAGTTTCAGATGTATTGTCTACAAAATTAACATTATTATTATTATTATTATGGTAATTATTAGTTATATTATTATTATAATATCTTGGATTATTGGTAGTAGAATTATTAATTGAATTATCGACAGAGTTATCATTATAATTACCGTCATAGTTATTATTATTATCATTGTTGTAATTAGTATTATTAATATCAGTATCATTATGTTTATCATGAGTATTTGTATCATTGATATAATGTCTATTATTATAGGTATTATTACATAATTCATACATATTATTGATGTTATCTAATATAGTATATAATGATTGTTTAACTCTATTGGAATATTGATATAGCATATCATTAGTTAAATCATCAATATTTTTAGCAATATCTTTATTGTGGTTAATATTATTATATTTTATATGCTTATCAATTAGTATGCTAAGTTTTTCTATATATTGTGATAATACTTTCATAAAATGTTTATCAGTATGTTTATCAGTATGTTTATCAGTATGTTTATCAGTATGTTTATCAGTATGTTTAGCAGTGTGTTTAGCAGTGTGTTTAGCAGTGTGTTTAGCAGTGTGTTTAGCAGTGTGTTTAGCAGTGTGTTTATCAGATGTATTATGTATATGGATTGTGTTAGTTGTTATATCTATATTATCAGATATGTGCCTGTTATCTTTAGTATGTTTACATTGGTATGTATATGGTTTACAATTATAACATTTATTATATATTTTTAGTATTAATGGTGTGGGTTCAGAGAATGATATTGTTGGTGACTCATCAATTATATTGCCATTACAATTACTATTACTACTATTACTATTTCTATTATTACTATTACTATTGCTACCACTATTACTACTATTGCTACCACTATTACTACTATTACTACCACTATTATTGTTAAGATCATTATTGACAGGAGTAGTAGGCTTTTTTAATGATATTATGGTAACACAATCTGTATTTTCATGTTCAGAGGATGTGATATATTGAGATAATGTGTGTAGTATATGTTTGGTTGTATCTAGATCTAGTTTATTTTTAGGCATTAGTATAACATAGTCATCCAATTTTAAATTATTTAATTCAATAGTATTGGTTAGTTCTACATTATCACAAATAGTATGTTTAGCATCTATATTATCATGTTTAGCATCTATATTATCATGTTTAGCATCTATATTATTTTTTTCACATTTATGTTTTTTTTCTAATTTATTATGAAAATATTTATTTATATTTTTAGGCGTAGTACCTTTTTTTTTAATATTTTTACTCATTGTATATTGTAAAATTATATATTTTATTCTGTTATAATAGTATAATATTATAATATTATGTTACAATATATTTAAAAAATATCCATATAGTTAGTTATATATATTAATGAAACATAAAATAGAAACATAAAATAGAAAACTGGTGTTAAATAATTAGTATTTATGCTAAAAAGCGTCTACTTATCCAATAGCCAATACATGAAATAACTAATGCACTAAGAAAGTAGGCAAGGTAGTAATGGGGTTGTCCATCAGCACTATTAAGTGCACGATTAATATAATATTTAGATGCTTCATTTGCAGATAGGGCAACTAAGATAATTAGTCCTAGGTTTAACAGAACTAAACGATTAGGTATATCTACTTTAACTCCTGGTCCTTCCATAACGGTAAATGATTCAACAGGGAGATGTTGAGGTTGTTGGCGAGTGCTATTAACGGCTTCCTCGGCAACAATTTGATCGGCAACGGGGGGGCGGCTAGCTTGTTGATAAGCGGGAACACTAGTGGATTGTTGGCCCTGACTAGCACCAACGGCTTGTTGTACCATTTGCTGCATAGCTTGTTGATTTGCAGCAGGTGGTTGGGGGTAATATGGTTGGCTAGAAAGGTTAGGGGTAGGACGACCAGACGGATTGACGCCAGCCATCATATTACTTGAGGTGTAATCAAGGACGTGATTTTGATTAAAGTTGCTAACGGCAGTATTAACATTGCTAATATTGCCGCCAAAAGCTTGATCTATACTAGCACAGCCGTCACAACCGGCGTTGGATGCAAAGGATGCCATGGGTGAAAACATCGTATATGTATAAAGTTAAAGTATGTAGTTTATAGATAGTAAATATATTATTATTATTAGAAATGTATTATATTTATATATATATTATATATTAGAAATATATTAGAATATATTAGAATATATATGATTACTTATAGTATTAGTTATGGGATGTGTTTATATATTTATTTATAGGTATATATTATATATTATATATTTTTATAGTTTAGCTTTATTATGTACTTATATATTATTTAATGGTTATAGTTATGAATATTCTTATAATGTCCAAAAAATGCAAATAAATATAGTTATAATTAAGTAAAAATGAATATTATTTATTATTAAATAATATATTATGTTATAACATTTATTACTTACATTTATTACTTATACTTACTACTTACACTTACTAGCGCAATTCGCATTCGCACACAATAATTATATCATTTACACATTTACACATTTACATATATATACAACAAAACTAAATAAAAACTAAATCGACACAATGCAGATTTTTGTTAAGACACTTACTGGTAAGACCATTACACTTGAGGTGGAGCCATCTGATGCCATTGAGAATGTAAAGGCAAAGATTCAAGATAAAGAGGGTATTCCGCCAGATCAACAGCGTTTGATATTTGCGGGTAAGCAACTAGAAGATGGCAGGACGCTAAGTGATTATAATATTCAAAAGGAGAGCACATTGCATTTAGTTCTTCGATTAAGGGGCGGAAAATAAAAATATGATAGTAGTATATATTCTATTATAAATACATATATATATATTATACTATATCAATATTATTTGAATAGTATATTTGCGCAATTAATGTTATATTTTATTTTTTAGTTTATACACTGAATATTATAAATACAATTATTATTACATACCATATTACCCCCATATCCATATACATATTACCCCATATAATCAAAAATATATACATATACATATACATATACATATACATATACATATACATATACATATACATAAAAATACACATATAAAATATATAACCATACAAATATAAACATATATATATATATATATTCGTGTAACGTATTTAAATATAAATATTACCCTAAAATAACATATATAATACACAAGCAAACAAATTTTAAAGACATAATTAACAAGTTATAAGCTAGAATATATAATATATATAAACGCAATAGTAAGCTAGCGATGTATATAACGGGTTTAGCACTATTAAAACTTTATATTTTCAATAAAATGTGCTACGGAATACCATTAACGTTTGCTGAATACGCATTATTTGCGTCATTAGAGACTGCAACATATTACTTGGGATATACTATATATAACGGATTAATATATATAACTAGAGGTTGCCCCCCCATATATAATGATTTAGACGATTTAGACAATTTAGACAACTTAAATAATACCATAAAGACTAATACAATAATAGATATGGGTAATATAAATGACATAAGAAGCAATATGATACTAGATAGCCAACCACCACCATATGGCCAAATTAATAGCTACATAACAAGTAATTATTTATTAAATTATAGTGGCACGAAAAATAATGATGTTAAAAAACAAGAGGAAAATAGTGATAATAGTAGTGTAAATAGTAGAAATATGGTAGCTGCTATAGATAGTAAAAAAACTAGTCCGGATCTGAACGATTTAGAATTGGATTATGAAATTGTGAATACTAAAGATTATTTTTAAAGTTATATGTAATATAATTAACTATATATAGTGTATGAAACAATATTAAAACTAAGTAACCCACTACCAAATAACCAATATTACATATATTACGGAATATGCCAATCGCAATTATATGTTAATATGGATAGCCATTAATACGTGGCTAGTCTAATCTATAAAAGTGAATTATGATTTAATAAATTATATATATATATGCTAGACAACATAATATTACAAAGATAACATATCATAACACAATATAAGATATCATAATATAGCATAATGCGACATAACATAATATAAGACAATATAAAAATATAAGACAATATAAAAATAGCATAATATAGCATAGTATAGTATAATATAACATATCCACAGTTAATTTGATACATAGTGAATCTAGATAAGATGCCACCAGCAAAAACCAATACAGGAGTAGCTAAAGGCCTTACATATGTTGAATCAAGTGATGGTAAATTTTCATTTACATCTAAAAATGGTAAAGAATTTTATATAGAGTATGATACTAGTAATACGTGTTGTGAGAGGTTAACATGGAAAACCAAAGGTAAATTTAATAAAAATGCTATATGGAATATTAAATGGAAGTTTAATAATGAAACACCAGAAGATGAAGATGATGCAGGTGGTAGAATAGTTATTACATTTACTAGTAATAAAAATAAGGTTGTTACTTTTGAATGGTCAAACTATCACAATGGGTATTATAGTCATAAGATTTGTATTAATGGTAATTGGTATGTTGCATAACAAATAACAAATTGCAAATTACAAATAACAAATGTGATGATTATAAAAATATTAATAGTACATATTCTTTATCGGATATTTTCCGGTTTATTTTTTTATTGGTATTATTTATATTTTATTATTTTTTTAATTATTTTATATATTACACTATTATATTATAATTAGCATAGCAATATAATTAATGGATAGCTATAACATATTAACATATTAGAATATTAACATATTAGAATATTAGAATATTAGAATATTAAATACATAAATAGGCTAGGTATTGCTAGGTATTGCTAGGTATTGCTAGGTATTGCTAGGTATTTTATTAATTTAGCATAATATGTATCTATAGATATTTATATGATAGTATATAAAATATAGTTTTTAAATTGATAGACACATATAATATTTTAATAAATAGATAGTTAACTATAGGCAAACGCGATTGGATATAAGCAAATGTTGTAATACAAACAAACATGAATACAGGGGGTGGAACGGGTCAATTTGACCAAATGATTGCAACCCAAATTATAAGCATGGGATTTATGAATGGAGGAACGGCAAAAACAGCTATAATGTCATTTATTATATTAAAATTAGTGCAGATAATAACATCATTTTTCCCGGTGATACAAGAATTTATGAAGAAATGGTTTGACAAGTGGTATACTGAAAAATATGGTAATAACAAATTAATGAATGCATTGGTAAATAATGGATTACAAGGCGGAAATAATAAAAAGGAAATAACAGCATTAATTAAATTTGAATATAAGAGAGATGTTAACAATACAGATGTGACAATGCAGGCAATTATGAATTATATAAGTGAAAGTGAAGCATGTAATGATATACTATATAGTCTGCAATTTTACGTAATAAATGAAAATGAGTTTAAGATTGCAGATAATGTATATTGTCGAGTTACATTATTTGATAATGATGATAAAGGGTTTATGGACAAATATTGTTTTGATATATATAGTTATGATATGAACATATATAAGTTGAGAGAATTTGTAAATAATATAGTTGTTACATATAGACATGAACAAAACAATCAATTAGGTAATACAATATATTTCTTTGATGAGATGCATATTGATATACCAATGTCAATGGATGGTCAATTACGATTGGAGATGGCACCGAAGAACATGACATTTACAATGGCACCATTTAATACTAATAAGTCGCTATCTAATTTATATGGAAAGAATTTAAATATAGCAAAGGAACGTGTACATAGGTTTGTAAACAAGCCGGATTGGTATGCAAAGAAGGGTATACCGCACACATTAGGTATTATGTTATATGGTCCACCAGGAAGTGGTAAGACGTCATTTATTAAGGCGACGGCAAAGGATTTAAACCGCCATATTATTAATTTAAAAATTCAGAAATCGACAACAAAGACACAATTAATGGATCTATTTTTTAATACGGAATTGACGGTATTACGCAATGGTAGATCGACAAAGATTTACATACCATTGGACAAGCGTATATATATTATGGAGGATATTGATAGTTTGACTGATATTGTACTGGATCGTAAAATTCAGTTTCAGAAGGTGGCTGATAAGTTGGAGCAAAAAATGTCAAATGTAAATGATAGAGCACCAGAAGTTGTGCCATCGGGATCAACATCAATTGCAGGATTGATGAATTTGCGCAATGGTCAATTAAATATGGCAATGCAAAATGATAAAAAACAAAGCAACAATGTATCAAAGGAGGATATAGATTCTATAATGCAAAAGCAACAGGCAATGAATCCAGATGCATTAAATTTGAGTTTCTTATTAAATTTATTGGATGGTATATTGGAAACGCCAGGTAGGGTTTTAATTATTACAACAAATCATCCAGAAAAATTGGATAGTGCATTGATTAGGCCGGGACGTATAGATGTATCATTATCGGTAGGTTACTGTAATTGCGAGACAATAGAAGAGATGTTGGAGGGTTATTATGAGAGGCCGATATTACTTAATGAGGATTTTAAAAAGACGTATAATAAGACAATAACGCCAGCGGAGGTATATGCAGTTATGCAAAATAACGATAATACGGCTATGTTTGATATAGATATGTGTATTGAAAATTGTTTGACTGATTTACTATCTAACTCAGATAAGAATAATATGAATAAGACAAATACAGAGAATGATGAACAAACAGAAAAGGAAAAGGAAATCCAAGAATATCAGAATGACATAGATTACATGCAGAAACAGATTGCGCTATTAAAGGAACAGCTAGCATATTATGAGGGACCAAGTGACAGCGAACACACAAATGATATGGATATGGATGATGATAATAATAATAATATGGAAATATCAAATATTGTAGTGGGAACGGCAATGGATAAAAGTATTATTTATGATGATGATTTTAACAAATATGCAATTTGTAGTATGAGTAATCCTATAACTAATGAAGAGGTAGAAGAAAATACAATGTTGTCTGAAATGTCTGAATTGTCAAGCACAAATATAGACCCAGACCCACGTGAAACAAAGTCATATGCTATGGCTACTAAAAATAAACAACAAACTAGCAAGAATAAGGTAGATGAGTTAAAGCCATTGTCACTTGATGTTAATGATTATATGGGCAGTACTGGAAGTGGTTTAGATAGTCAATTTGAGATAAAGGGGAATACATTTACATCAGGTATAAATAGTAGTGGTAGTAGTCAGTTAGATAGTCAATTTGCATCGATGAAGGACAATGGATTATAAATGTTAATAGTTAATTTTAATTTTAAATTTTAGTTTTTATCTTTTACATGGAATTATTTAAAATTGGCAAAACAAGCATACATACACCCATATATATAGTAAAATTGAATATGTAAATAGTTATATATTATTAAACATACAAATTAAACATACATACATACA
>Ga0307983_1000555_pt1 | contig 18834 bp, 19 predicted proteins | sample OrgLakmetagen991_FD_201845 | JGI IMG/M metagenome (GOLD analysis project Ga0307983, IMG submission 201845) | Saline water microbial communities from Organic Lake, Antarctica - #991 | ecosystem: Environmental > Aquatic > Non-marine Saline and Alkaline > Saline | place: Antarctica: Organic Lake...
CGGTTACATTTTTTAGTCCTTCTTGAATAATGGCGTCAGCCAGCACTGTGGCCGTCGTCGTTCCGTCACCCGCTAAATCATTAGTTTTCGTGGCGACTTCTTTCGCCAGAGTCGCGCCCATGTTTTCGTATCGGTCTTCAAATTCAATTTCCTTGGCAATAGTGACGCCATCATTGGTTACAATCGGAGAACCGTATGATTTTTCTAAAATCACGTTTCGACCTTTGGGTCCCATGGTAACTCGTACCGCATCGGCTAATTTTTTTACCCCTGACGCTACTTTAGCGCGGGCTTCGTTTCCGTATTTAATATCTTTGGCCATAATGTTTTAAAAGTTAAGTTTAAGTTTATTTTTCGACCGCCAGTAAAGAATCAAAGCCCATGATATATAGCTCTTCATGGTCTACTTTAATTTCTGTGGGCGCGTATTTTGTGAAAACGACAATGTCCCCAACACTTACAGGGCATTCTACTTTTTGTCCGTCTTTCATTTTACCTGGACCAACAGCGATCACTTCTCCACGCATTGGTTTTTCTTTTGAGACGGTATCTGGAATAACAATACCCGAAGCCGTTGTACTTTCGCCTTCTAAAGGTTTAACCAAGACGTTATCGAGCAGTGGTTGTAATTTTGCCATATTAAAATAATGATTAATTTCTGTCTCTATTTTAGCACTCGAGGCAGGGGAGTGTCAAAGTCTTTTTAGCAATGAGACCTAGAGACTGCTAAACAATGATTTATATTTTGGATTTAGCTTTTAAGACTTATTATGAGGAAAATGACACGAATTTTAACCGGCATGCAATCGAGTGGGCAATCTCATTTAGGAAATTACTTTGGCATGATGAAACAAGCTAAAGCCTTGCAAGATGATGCGGCGAATGATTGTTTTTATTTCGTGGCCGACTTACACAGTTTTACCAGTAAACAAGACCCAGCCCTTTTTAAAGAGAATCAGCTATCGGGGGTGCTTGATTGGCTCGCTTTAGTCATTGATCCAGAAAAATCAGTGTTTTACCGACAATCAGATATTCGAGCTCATACCGAGTTATTATGGTACTTGTCGTGTTTAACGCCTTTTGGGCTTATGGAGAGAGGACACGCTTTTAAAGATAAAACCGGTAAGGGCTTGGAAGCCAATGTGGGTTTGTTTACCTATCCGATATTAATGGCGGCCGACATTTTACTTTATGACGCGCAAGTTGTTCCCGTGGGCAAAGACCAAGCCCAACACGTTGAAATGGCGCGAGATTTAGCGCAAAAATTTAATCACCACTTTGGAGACACTTTCGTGCTCCCTGAATCGCAGATTAAAGAAGACGTACAAACCATCCCAGGGCTCGATGGCGCTAAAATGTCTAAAAGTTATGGCAATACCATCGAAATATTTGGCGACGAAAAGACCATGAAGAAAAAAATTATGAGCCTTAAAACCGAATCTGTAGAAATGGGAGAGCCCATCAACCCTGAAACGTGTAATGTTTTTGCGTATCACCGCCTCTTTGAAAATCCAAATTTAGCCCAACTTGAGGCTGATTATCGGACGGGAAATATTGGTTTTGGCGGGAGCAAGAAGCAACTCTTTGAACTTGTATGGGAGTACTTCGCTGAAGCTCGAGCTAAACGAGCTGAACTTGAAGCCAATCCCGATGAAGTTCAACGTATTTTAAAAATAGGCGCGCAAAAAGCCAGTGCCATAGCAGAAAAAAAATTACAAGCGGTACGGACAAGGTTTGGCTTAAGCGCTGAACATCTTGGCTAGCTAAAGTTTAATTTCATCACAAATAGTTAAAAAGAGCAATCCTTAGTAGTTGCCATTATTATTCGTATGAATTACAATCGCGTGATTACTTAACAATCACTCATGTCAGACTTCGACTTTAAAGACCTTGAAAAAAGACGACCACTATGGAAAGACTTGGCGTATTTTGCTGGTTTTGCCTTCTTTATATATGGAGCGACTCACGTGGGGCTTAATAGTAGTGCCTACAGTGAAATTGCTAGTTTTAAGTTCGGGGCGCTCAAAGCTTCTGTACTGGATGTCACCAGTGAACTGACAAGCGCTGATCCAGCAGAAATAGTGGTTGAAGCCAAACTAGAGAAAGTAAATAACAAGCCAAAACCAAAAACATTTCGACAAAAAAACCTACAACCCCGTAATCAAGCCGCACAAGTGTTTAAAGATATGAAAATTTATCCGTCTGATAATCGCTTATACATTCCACGAATTAATAAAAATGTACCCTTAATTACGGTACCTCAGCACCAAAACTGGAATCAGCTTGAAAATAATATTCAGTCTGGATTACAAGAGGGGGTCGTGGTACACCCGATTTCACATTCGCCGGGTAACTTTGGTAATTTCTTCTTAACCGGACACTCTTCGTACTACACCTGGGATGAAGGTCGATTTAAAGACGTATTTGCTTTATTACACGAAGTCAAAGTAGGGGATAGTGTTGAAGTCTATTGGGAAGGAAAAAAATACGTTTACAAGATTAAAGCCGAAGAAGTGGTTTCGCCAACCGCGGTTGAAGTACTAAATCAGCCAAAAGATAAGTTTTTAATTACGCTTATGACCTGTACCCCCGTAGGGACCAATAAAAACCGCCTCATCTTAACGGGAGAACTTAAATCACAAGAGTAAGCCTTACGCAGGGGGTTCAACCATTGTCGATTGAAGAAATTGATTTACCCAGGTCATAACTTGATCTGAATTATTTGCCCAGTACTGATACGCCAGAAAGATAAGCAGAAATAAAATAGCTGCAAAGATAAGTAACACTCGATTTTTATCGCCAGACTGATCAACTAATAGGGGATTACAACTTTGATTTACACTCGACATAGCCGCAGATTGTGAACGATTGAGCGAGGCCGCTCGTGAAGTTGAACCCTTTCCACTAATACGACCTTCAGTATTAGAGGTAACGAGAGTTGTAAAATCAAGGTTTTGGGCTTGTTCCCAAAACTTTGGGTTTGTTAAATACACATTAGCCGGGTGTAGCGTTTTATTTATTAAAGCAATTGCCACAAATAATTGGGCCAACATCACTATGCCACCAAGGTTCTCGTAGCCTTCAAAAGTCGTTAAAGCTTGAAATACTAAATTAATAACAATTAAACCAACGAGAAAATAAATAATTGGTTTTGAAATTTGTTTTAGATTCAAATTCTCAGAAGGGCTAAATTCTGATCTTTTTACAAAGTCATAAATAATAACCGCAAAACCAACCCAGCCCCCAAATATAATTAAACCCACCAAAATCGGAATTTGTGGACTAGTATTTTTGGTCTCCTTCATTATTTCATAGACACTAAAGCCGCTGCTAAGCTATCAAAGGGTTTCCAACATCGAATTTGACCTTCATCATATAAAAACCCAGTCCACCAACGATCATTATCGCTTAAAACGTAATAAAATTCGCCACAGAGTAATATTTTATGAGCCGTTAAGGGTAAAAAAGCTTCGGACTCTTCACTGGGTAAATGCGTAATAGAAAAATTACTCACTTTTAAAAAATTAAATTCATCATGACCAAGCACCGACTCAATCACGGTATTTACACTTTCATCTACTTCTAAATCAGCCGCTTCGCCCGCTAAATCAGCCAGGGTGGTTTGAGCTAAAGCTTCTGCGGCCGGTAAATTTTCAACGGGGAAAGGACCCGCTATGCGCTCCCAGGTGGGTTTACCATCGCTATCAAGTTCTTCCTCGTTCCAATGGTACACATTCACCTCAAAGGCATCACCTTCTTTATTAACAATTGCTTTGTAGTTTAAATTATGGCTGACGTATTCTTCAATCGTATTCATGCCCTAACTGTACATCAAAATACCTGTAACCATCAAGCAGTGAATCAAAATCCAACAACTATGCGTAAAAATAATGGGTTTTTCTTTGTGAATAAATCCATAGGTAATCCAGAAGGCCGCCGTAAAGATGTAAGCGCTCCAAGTAATCAGTGAGACTCCAGCCGCACTTTGATCAACCCAAACCGTGTAGAGTTGTGGTAAGGTCATGATTGGTCCTACCGCACCGACAAAGTAAACCAGTTGGTCTATGTTTTTTTTGAACGCATCTGGTCGTGACTGTAAAAAATTAAAATTATATTTTCTTTGTCTTCGACTGTAATGGTGTAGCGGCTCAACATGTACCCCTTCTGGTATATGTTTACGACGCTTAAAGCCAGAAACAAGGGTCGCAAAAGTCATTATGCTATTATAGCATGAATTTTAAATAAAGCGAACACTAATAAGTATTATAAAAACAATCCCAAGTCACGAAGACTCAGGATTGTTTTTTGTTCTGGTGAGCAATGAAGGTATACTTCTTGCTCGCTTTCAGCTCACCGAAGCTTACAGCACCAAATCAAAGATTTGGGCTTTCAGCACGAACCCTTGGTTCAAATCCCTCTTAACTTCTGACGAAATTAAAAAATAAGGCCAGGTCACACATGACCTAGCCTTATTTTTGTTCTGGTGAGCGATGAGGGATTCGAACCCGCGACCTCCTGGGTGTAAACCAGATGCTCTAGCCAACTGAGCTAATCGCTCTTCACCATGAACTTAGTTTTGGATCTTGTCGGTCTTGACCTCCTGGATTAAACCAGCTGCGTCTCGGCCAACGTGAGCTAATTGCTCTTCACCAACAAATGCTTTTATCAAAGCCGAAAGAATATAAATATTTTTGAGTCAGCTGCAAAACTTTTTTGCTTTTTGCAGGTTTATCTCAGACTCGACCAATAAACTATAATTTACTATGCTTACTAATGATGGACCAAAATTACTCTTCAGCCCTACAGTGGTTAACCGAATTAAGCTCAGAAAGCGCTTTTTTTAAGAAAAAGGCACTGCCATCGCTTGAATCTGTAAATAAGGCCTTAGATTTAATGGGGAGGCCTGATAAAACTTTCAAGTATCGCGTTATTATCGGTGGCACTGCGGGGAAGGGGAGTGTCTGCAGAATCATTGAACAAGCGCTTATGCAACAAGGCGTTTCTGTTGGTCTTTTAAGCTCCCCTCATTTACAAGTTGTTAATGAGCGCATTCGCTTGAACGGTAAAATAATTTCGCGCGAGAATTTTACCGCGACTATTTTTGAAATTAAAAATTTAATCGACACCGAAAAATTACCCCTGACGTATTACGAAGTTATCGTTTTAGCCGGTATAAAATTTGCGGCCAAAAATGAAGCTGAAATTTTAATTTGTGAAGTCGGATTAGGCGGAGAATTTGATGCCGTAAATGCCGTGACTGGACCACGACTTTGCGGGCTTACTTTTATTGGTGATGACCATATAGAAATACTCGGCCCAAAACTTGAAAATATTGCTGAAACTAAGTCTAAAATTTTTACTCAAGATTCAGTTTATAATTGCAGTTACGAACAAAATTTTAGATCAATATTAAATAAAAACACATATTTAAAAATCGATTACATTAAAGGGATTAAGCAAAAATTGAATAAAAAATTAGCTCGTAAAATTATTGAACAATTAATTAGTTCTAATTCACAAATAATACCGCCTACTAAGACTGCTTGTCGCTGGGAAAAAGTAGGCGACAAAATCATCCTTGATGGAGCCCATTCTGGTCCTAGATTCGAGTATTTAGTAACAACAAAATTACGCAAAAACAAAGGTCCCTACACCCTTATTTTAGGTATGCAAAAACGACACAATCTAGACACTTTTAACACGATAATTCCATACGCTCAAAACATCATTTGGACACAATCAGAAGAAGCCGATTGCTTTAGTGCCGATGAGTTGAAAAAACATTTTAAAGTTGGAACAGTGATTACAAATCCTCACAAGGCGCTCAAGCTCGCCCAACAAAATGAAGCGCCCATTCTTGTCACAGGGAGTCTTTATTTGTGTGGTAAAATCAGAGAACTATTCTATAACTCTGAGGCTATACTTGATCAACAAACGGAGTGGCCGGAGATATCTAAAACATAGACACTTGCTCTAAGCTGACGCTGGGCGTGCTTTGATTAACCGACACTGGTGTATCTTCAATTCTATGAGCCAAAGGCGCAGAGGCGGCCGCATTAGCCAATTCGTCGGCTCTTTCGTTGCCCACATTACCGGCATGTCCCTTAACCCACTGCCAACGAACATTCAAACTTTCATTCAAAAGGTAACACGCTTTAAATAAATCTTCGTTTTTAATTTTGTCACTGCCCGACTTATTACGAGCCCAGCCCAATTTTTTCCATTTATGCCCCCACTCGGTTACACTCTGCATCACATATTTACTATCGGTGTGGAGCGTTGCATTTTTAAGTCCTTTAGCCGCAATAACCTCTAAAGCGTGCAAGCACGCTCGGTATTCCATTCTATTATTAGTCGTATGCTTAAAACTCTGGCTAAATTCTTCGATGATTTTACCGTGCTCCATAAAAACCACGGCGTAACCACCCGGACCAGGGTTTCCAATACAACCACCATCAGTGTAAATCTCCATGCTAGAATTGATTCAAAACATCCTCCAGTGCCACCATTTTAGTTTCGCCACTACCTCGGTGCACAATTTCGGCTTCGTTTGATTCTAGTAGTCTTTCCGATATTACAATTCGGTAGGGGATTCCCATCAATTCATGGTTTCCAAATTTCTGTCCTGGCGTTGATTTTTTGTCCTGTCGATCGTCATAAATTACTTCGACGCCTTTGGCCAGTAACCCTTTATAAATCTCATCGGCTTTAGCATAAACCGCTTCATTTTTTCCAATCGGTGCTAAATACACTTGGAAAGGAGCAATCACTTCCGGCCAGATAAGCCCTTTATCATCACTCATTAATTCGGCAATTGTAGCCATAGTACGCCCCAGACCGATACCATAACACCCCATATAATACGGTTGGCCTTTACCGGCTTCATCGACGTAGGTGGCGTTTTTCATTTTTGAGCTGTAATGCGTTCCGAGTTGGAAAATATTACCCACCTCTACCCCAGTTTTTTCAATTAAAGTTTTACCAGTGGCGGTTTTAGCTTGATCGTAAGCTTTCGCGACATCCGCTAACATTTCACATTCAAAGTCGCGACCATAATTTACATTCTTGGTGTCGGTGGTTTCTGTTTTCTGTCCCCCAATAAAGTTTTTTACACTCGTGAGTGATAAATCACCAATGTAGCGAGCTTTGTGTCCCCAAGAGTGCACAAAACCAGACTTTGTGCCCAGGGCGGCTAGATCTTCATCGGTGGCGGGCTCAAGTTGCCCCGTCAGATTTAGAACTTTCTCTAACTTTGTTTTATTAACCTCTAGGTCACCCCGAATAGTCACAATAATAATGTCCTTACTAGTGGTAACCCGAAACACGACGTTCTTTAAAAAGCGGCTGGCAGGCACCCCATAGTGCTTTACGTTGTCATCCATAGTTTTAACCCAGTCTGGTTGTTCTATCACTTCCATGGCTAACACTTCATCATCGGCGTTAACCGCTTCGCGCTCAAATAAGGCTACGTCTTCATGGGCGCAGTAGCTCCCATCTTCGGTTTCGTAAAATGTCCCCTCACCAATCGCGCTTTCAACTTGGTACTCATGACAGTAATCCCCACCAATATAACCCCCATCAGCTTCTACTTTTTTGGTTTCTAAGCCTAAATCTTTAAAAATATTGGTATAAACCGCTGCCATTTCGTTGTAAGTCGTTTCAAATGAAGCTTCATCCTTATCAAAACTATAAGCGTCTTTCATCACAAACTCACGCACTCGCAATAAACCCCCACGAGCCCGAGCTTCATCTCGAAACTTGGTAGAAAATTGATAAATATTAAAGGGTAATTCCTTGTAACTTACTTGTCGTTTTCGCACCACGTCTACCATCATTTCTTCTGCGGTTCCTCCCAAAGCAAAAGGGGCTCCACGACGATCTTCCACCGTCATAAGCTCAAATCCAGTGGTACTGGTTCGATTCGTTTCTTCCCATAGCTCCAGTGGATGAAGCGTTGGCGTCATCATTTCTTGACCGCCAACCGCATCCATTCGCTTTTTAATCACCGCTTTGATTTTATCGTGCACGCGCCATCCTAGTGGCAAAAAGAAGTAACGTCCGGCCACCGATTCAGCTATAAAGCCGGCCTGTTGCAATAATTGATGGCTGCGTAGCTCTGAGCCGCCTTGATCTTCTTTAACCGGTTTGCCGAATAATTGTGAGTATTTCATATCGAAAAATAGTTTAGGGATTTTTTTTGTTCCTTGCGAATCTAAAACTTATTTGTTTGTTTTTGGACTATAAAGAAAAGGGATTAGATTATTTTTTGTTAATAAGAAGTATTTAAGGTTTATTATTTGACTACAAAGTCCAGCATGCTTAAATTAAGCTACTTAATCGCCAATGATGGAAACCACAAAACATCGTGATTATATTGATCAAGCAGAAGATCACCGTGATTTGCTGCAAGAACTAATAGCTTTAGCTAAAAATCCTGAATCGGTTGATTTAGGTTTAGACCTTGAAGCCGAAAAAAAAGAAGCAGAAGCCCATTTCAGAAGGTCTCAAGTACTGACAAAACTTAAAGACCTGACTGGGTTTGATTTTGCCGTTTATGACGCCAGTCAAATGCCTGGGGCGGCTGGCTTTGTAAAAACCAATGGCGAGCAAACTATTTATATCTCGGATCAAACCCTAGATAACCCCGCTTTTGCCGATCATGTCGCTAAGCATGAGGCGTATCATTTGCGTACAATGCTGGTGCTACCGGTTGAAACAGATTTTACGGCCGAGCATTTTGATACATTAGATCATTATTTACCGACGAGCTTTACCGAAAATCAGTTTTATTTAGAAGGCTTTAATGAAGCCCTAACGGCCAAAAATGACGAACAAGACGAAAGCGTAACGGCCTACGGCTTAAATGTCGCCGCGGCTAAACAGCTGGAAGCACTGGCTTTAAGTGCTACAGGGAAGTCGTTGATGATGGCGTTTGAAACCGGAAACCACCAAGCTTTTGCGAAAATCCTAAAAGTTACAACAGATCGATTAATGTTGCATGAAGCCTTAGAAGCAGGGGACTATGATAGTGAGCATAAAGCCAGCCTTAAACAAACTTTAAAAAAACATGAAGAACCTGTGTCGAACCCAGAAAAGGCAGCCGTTATAGTTGAAGCTTGGGACGCTCGACTAAAAGCAGAAAAACTAAAAACACTCTTACAAAACGATGATAACGGCGCCATTAAGAGCTTAATAGAAACGCAGCTTGAAACGGAGAAGAAACTGGCTTTAGCGGCGTAAACTATTTTACTTTTGTAAACCCAGCGTTGTCAGCTTCGGTCTCATCTTCAAAGCATCGCTCCGCTTTAATTCTTTTATACCAACCAGAAAGGGGAGTGTGATACGTTTTTTTAGGATTTTTCTTCGAGCCAGCAATATTACCTTTAATGGGGCACACTTCGTCGTACTTCAAAGCAGGTGCTTCTGGCTCTTTAGTTATAACCTTAGCTTCGTTTACCAGCTCTAGGGCACAACGTGTCCACCAGCTCGGAATACCTTCATCCATAACATCTTTTTTCATCAAGTCGACATGCTTTAAATGCAACTCATGATGCTTTAGCTGTGCAAAATTATTGGCAAGCATCCACTTATTTATAAGCAGGGGCGACTGCCAGCGATTTCCTTCAAGCCATACATATCGTTTTAATTTTCTGCCTTGGGCGGTTAAATGCAGTTGATCAGACTCAAGTCGAACTTTCTTTCCGAGTAATAAATTTTCAAGTTCTGGCTGTAAGATTTTATGCCAACAAGCATAAATTTCAGATTCCTTGGCCGGCGTTGTAACACCTTGAAGTTCAATTTTTTGCCCATTCTCAAGTTCATAAATGTGCGGCGCCACAATCTTAGCAACCCAGCCATAACTAATAGAATCTAAATACGTTTTAGAACTCTCTTTTAAATAATCTGTTTTACCTTTTAACCGCTGCCGCTCACGCAGATTATACCAATTATCACATTCACCCCATTGGCCTAATCTATTTTTTTGAGCTGTTTTTTGAGCCTTTTTATAGGTTGCATCAACTTTTTGGGTTGTCGGTTTAATTTGAGCCCACCCTTGAGCGAGTAAAACTTCAGCTAAGTCGACATTCCCTTCGATTTTAATTTTAGCGAGGCGATATAAATCCGTGGGCTGATAATGCTCTTGAAATTGAATCTTGAGTGTCTCATCAAGCAATGTCATTTTCAAAAATTCTTCTAATTTATGTTGGTAACAGTAGTTACTTGAATTTGTATCTCTTTGAATATTAATCAATGGCATTTGAATCCGTTTACGGTCCGTCATTAAATAAGTATCTAGATGCAGTATTTCTTGAACCATTACCGTCTCCCACTTAGCCTGCGAGAGAGTCATTAAGTCACTCAAAAAACAAATAAGTAAAAGCGTTGCCAAATACGTGTATTTTCTTAGCATACGCCTCGATTAATACCCTATATATGTCTAATTACAAAACACTGCCGAACTCCAAAATCAGCTTTGAACTAACTATTGAAGAAGCCGCACTAGATAAAGCGAAAGCCGCTCTTATCAAACGCTACCAAAGTGAAGTTTCTATTAAAGGTTTCCGTAAAGGTCACGCCCCAGAATCAGCCGTGGTGGCTACCGTGGGGCAAGAACGATTAGCGTACGATGCTTTAAACCAAGCGGTTGATAAAGCCTATGCAAGTTTTCTTCAAGCCGAGAACGTTCAGGTCATTTCTCAACCAGAAGTAGATATTAAAGATCCAACCAAAACGCCTATGCAGGTTAACTTCGAAGTAGAAGTTTTTCCGAGCGTTAAAGTAGGGGACTACAAAAAGATCAAAGCCAAGATGGCGAAGACTAAAGTAGAAGACCAAGAAATTGAAGATGCCTTGCAAACCATTTGTGCACAAATGGAAGTCGCCAAAGAGGTTAAACGAGCCGCAAAAGATGGTGATTTAGTAGAAGTAGACTTTGCTGGATTGGATAAGGACGGCGCGGTTATACCTAATACAAACGGAGAAAAAACAAAATTCCGCATGGGTATGGGACACTTCTTGCCAGATTTAGAAGCCGCCTTTAAAGGCATGAAAGCCGGAGAAGAAAAAAAAGCTGTAAAAGTTAAGTTCCCTAAAGATTATCACTCAAAAGACTTTGCCGGAAATACTATTCCTTTTGATATTAAATTGCATGCGGTGAATGAAATTGATCCTTCACAGCTAACCGAAGAACAAATTGAACAGGTAACCGGTAAGAAACAAGACCTTAAATCGCTCAAAGAACAAGTTAGAGAGACGATTACAACTAATAAGTCTAAGTCCCTAGAGAAAGACGCTATGGATGCTTACACGAAGGATTTAGCGAAAGTGGTAAAAGCCGAGCTTCCGCAAAGTTGGATTGATCGAGAGGTAACCAGTCGTTTAAACCGGTTACAACAAAACCCACAGTACCAAAAAGACCCAGCTACCTTTTGGCAAACCATGGGCAAAACCGAAACTGAGTTTAAAAAAGACTTAGCTAAAGAAGGGGAACGTGATTTATTGATCTTTTTGGGACTCTCTGAAATTGTTAAAACTGAAAATGTCGAACTGGATAAAGATGAAATGGGTCAAGCCCACCACATGGCCCACCAACATCTTCAAAATGATAGTGATCATAAAAGTGACGCTCATCATGCCGAAATGGAAAAAGCCACATTAAACCTCAAGATTGACAAATTCTTACGCTCAGCTATAATGGAGCAATAAATAAATAAAAATAAATGAGGTCTGTGTACAAAACTTTAGCGGGGATTTTTTTGTTCATTGGGATTATAATTTGTTTCTCAAATATCCTTATGGCATCTCCCATAATCATAGGCTTCACTTATATGGGAAATTCTAGTTTGTTTTTCCCACTCTTAATTATTTTAACTGTAGGCGTTATGGGCGGTTTCTTTACGGGTCTAGCGCTCATGTCTGGCAAACAAAAAGATAACATTGATGAGGTAGATGAACTTGACCTGTAATGCTTAAAACACAGACTAAAAGCGGCTTAGGCCGCTTTTTTTTTAACTAAATTTTGTATAAATAAATTGTACAAATAAATAATTAAGAACAAATATTGTATACATATTGATATAAATATGAGTTCATGGGTATAGTTTGTAATCAACACACATCAATCTATGACTAATAGAATAGACATATGAAGATAAAAAAATTGACAGATAAAGCAAAATCGAATAAATTTTGTGTACTTACTAGTTCTGCGCAAATATTATGCTCAAGAAGATGTTTGGTTCCGGTGCAAGAGTAAAACTATTGCAACAATTCTTGCTCCACCAAGATGGAGAGTTCTTTATCAGAGAGCTTACGCGTATTTTAGATGAACAGATTAATTCACTAAGACGTGAACTAGAAAATCTAGAAAATATTGGGATGCTAAAATCTCGAGAAAAAAACAGAAAAAAATATTACCGTATTAATCCGCACTTTCCGCTTTTACATGAATTCACTTCAATAATTCGTAAAAGTAATGAGAAATACCAATCCATACTTAAAAAGATGAACAAATTGGGCGATATTGAACTCTGCGTTCTATCTGGCGCCATTGTCGGTAATAAAAGTGCGGTAGACGTATTTGTAGTGGGTTCCATAAGTACAGAAGCGTTACAAAGCTTTGTAAACAACGAGTTTGACGAAGAAGCTTTAAAAGTAGGCGTCATGAGTAAAGAAGATTTTTTATACCGAATTACCCTTAAGGACAAGTTTGTAGCTAACCTGTTTGCCGATACAGATAATCTTATTTTGAAAAATAAACTAAAAAAAGACACCGAAGCGCTCGTTTCTTAAAGAAAAATTTGCAACCCTACAGCTAGGCTTCTATACTCGCGCAGATTAAAGTTAATTTAAATATGTCAAAAATACTTCAAGAGTTCGGAAATCAATCATGTAAAGACTCAGTACCTGAGTTAAAATCTGGTTACTTGGTAGCAGTGCACCAAAAAATTAAAGAAGGGAATAAAGAAAGAGTACAAATCTTTCAAGGAACGGTTATTAAAACGAATGCTGGATACGGTGTTAATGACACATTCACGGTTCGTAAAATTTCAGAAGGAGTTGGGGTTGAAAAAACATATCCAATTCATTCGCCAACTATCGTTAAAATTGAAGTTATTCGAGGATATAAAGTACGACAAGCTAAATTACACTACCTTCGGGCTCTAAGTGGAAAAGCGCTCCGTATGAAAGAAATCCCGTTGAATCTAAAAGAAAAACTTTTCCCTAAAACTGAAACCGCTAAAACAGAAGAAGCTCCTGCAGAGGAAGTAAAAGAAGAAAAAGCAGCTTAATAAACTAAAGACCGTAGATAAAAAAAGCCTCGCATTGCGGGGCTTTTTTTATTTCAATCTTATAAATACTTTGCTTCTCACCATATCGAGTAATTTCTTTTATAAAGTTCCCAAACGTTTGTTTTGTCGTTGGAAGTGAGTGGACTAAATTTTATATTCATCTTTAATTTCTGGCTGTACTCATTTTAGTATGCAATCTTCTTCCAGAATCAGATCTTTATTACTTGTAAGGAGAGACTCTGGGCAAGCCAGAGATTAAGTTCCAAATCATATATCATTGGTTTCCCCTAAGTAAGTAGTGTACAAGTAGTTAGTTTGCGCCGGAAATTCTGCCGCCAGCGTATCCACTTGCTTAGCCACTGGAAGCACACCAAGTTCTCGTCTTAGTTTATAAATATCTTTGAAAGTTTTACCGACTAGCCGGGCAATCATTTCATCAGAAAAACCGAGCACTTTGGCATCTCTTAGTGATTTCTCATCTAAAGTTTTATGTTTCTCTAATTCTTGGGCCATATCCGTAATACGTTTTAACTGCGTCAAAAACCAGTGATCAATTTTGGTAAACTCAAAAATTTCCTCAACGGTGTAGTAATTTTTAAATAAAGCTTCTGAGATGGCAAACAGTCGTCTTGGTGTCGCTAATTTTAAATACTCAGTCACATCTGCCTTATCTTTAAAAGCAATAGGGGAGTCGAGCACGCCTTCGCTACCCAAGCCGAGCATACGAACCGCTTTTTGTATAACCTCTGGAAAATTTCTGCCTAAAGCCATGACTTCTCCGACTGATTTCATCTCCGTAGCGATTTGTTCTGACACTTTTCTAAATTTTTGTAGATCCCAACGAGGGATTTTAAGGGCCACGTAGTCTAAAGCCGGTTCAAAATAAGCCGTCGTAACTTTAGTAATAGCATTTGGAATATCGGCTAAGCGTTTGCCCAGCATAATTTCAGCGGCTACGGCGGCTAATGGATACCCCGTTGCTTTAGACGCTAACGCCGAACTTCGACTCAAACGAGGATTTACCTCAATAACGCGGTATTCATGTGGGTTATTAGGGTTCAAGGCGTATTGAATGTTACATTCTCCCACGATACCTAAATGACGGATAGTTTTAATCGCTACGGTACGCAGCATTTGCCACTCTTGATTACTGAGCGTTACCGAAGGGGAAATTACAATAGATTCACCAGTATGGATTCCTAAAGCGTCAAAATTTTCCATATTGACCACCGTAATACAGTTATCTTCGCCGTCACGTACCACTTCATACTCTAACTCTTTCCAGCCTCTTAAATCTTCTTCTACTAATACTTGAGGGGAAAAGGTAAAAGCGTCACGCACCATACTTTCAAACTTATCGGGTGTCTCACAAAACCCAGAACCTTGCCCTCCTAAAGTAAAGCCCGCTCGCATAATAAGCGGGAAACCGATTTTTTCAGCGGCCGCTAAAGCTTCTTCCATACTTCGCGTCGCAATAGAACGAGGCGTTTTTACCCCAATCTCAGTACATTTTTGTACAAAAATTTCTCGGTCTTCAGTGGCGCGAATAGCCTCCACTGGGGTTCCAAGCACGCGCACGTTATGTTTTTCTAAAATACCAGATTCTTCTAAATCAAGTCCACAGTTTAAAGCCGTTTGCCCACCAAAGGATAGCGCTAAGGCGTCTGGTTTTTCTTTTGCGATAATACGTTCTACAAACTTAGGGGTTACCGGTACAAAGTACACTTTATCGGCACAACTAGAAGCTGGGGCAAAGTTTTTCGGATCGGTTTGCACTGTGGCAATATTAGGATTAATTAATATCACCTCATGCCCGTTGGCTTTAAAAGTTTTGATAGCTTGTGAGCCCGAGTAATCAAATTCACCCGCCTGACCAATTTTCAAGGCTCCAGAACCGAGTAGTAGTATTTTCATCTAATAAATTTTAAAGGCATTAATTTTAATATCAAATCCCGAGACGCCAGTTTTTAAAGAAAGCGAGCCAGTTTAAGAAAAATAGCACCGCAAAAATTGTGCCAGCAATACCGACACTCACAAGAGGGGACACTTCTTGGACGCCTAAGAATCCGTACCGAAGACCATCTGCAAAGTAAAAGAATGGGTTTAAAAGGGATAAAGTTTGAGCTAATGGCGGCAGCATATCAAGGCTATAAAATATAGCTCCCAAAAATCCCATGGGGGTTAAAACGAAAGTTGAAAAGCCAGAAATTTGATCAAAATTTTTGGCCCAAATCCCAATTAAAGTTCCTAACAAGGCAAAAGCCCCATTAGCAAATATAAGCATTAATAAAAATATCCCCCAATGTTCGGGAATATACACCCCCGTAAAAATACCAGCCACGGCAAAAATAAGAATAGAAACCATAAAGCCGCGCAGTAGACCTCCAAACAAATAACCGAGCGTTTTTTCTAAAGCCGACAAAGGCGGCAATAAAATATCTGACATTGTACCGCTGTACTTAGCAATAATCAATGAGCTTGAAGGATTCATATACGCATTTGTGGTTGATTGCAGTAAAACCAACCCCGGAATAATAAACACCGAGTAGGGGACGCCTTTGAGTTCGGTGATACGGCTACCGAGAGCGCCACCAAAAACCGCAAAATACATCACGGCTATAACCACTGGGGATCCTACTGTTTGAGTCCACACTTTTAAAAACCGGGAGGTTTCTTTCCAGGTAAGGGTCCAAAGTCGGATTGGGTGAATCATTTTTTAGCGGTAAATTCTAAGAATATATCTTCTAGCTTTGGCTCAATGACTTTTAAATTCTGCGCTCGTGGATAATCAGCGGCGATTTTTTCTAGATTGAAACCTCCTTTGGCGCCTTCTTCTAATTTTACTATTTCACCTTTTTCAGTGGTTAGCTCTAAAACTTTTTTCTTTCGCCCGAGTAAATTTTTAGTGGTTTCAAATACTAACGTTTCCCCGGCGGCTTGTATGGCCACTTTATCGGCTAGTAACTGAGCTTCTTCAATGTAATGAGTAGTTAGCACAATGGTCATCCCTTCTTTTCGTAATTCGCCTAAAAAATCATATAAAGAATTTCTTAACTCAACATCCACCCCCGCCGTTGGTTCATCTAAAATTAAAATCTTAGGCTCATGGGCTAGCGCTTTAGCAATCATTAAACGTCGTTTCATTCCGCCCGAAAGCTGACGTCCTCTCGTGTTGCGTTTATCGGTTAAACTTAATTTATCAAGCAACCAATTTAGGTAGGTTTCATTTGGTTTTAAACCAAAAAGTCCGCGTCGCATACGCAGCATTTCTATACACGTAAAAAACGGATCAAACACCAGTTCTTGTTCCACAATACCAAGCACCATTTTAGTATGTAGAGGATTCTTTTCTGGATCTTCTCCCATCACTAAAATCTCACCACCGTCTCGTTTGGTTAAACCATTTAAACAATTAATAAGCGTAGTTTTACCCGCCCCGTTAGGCCCTAACAAGGCTACAAAAGCGCCTACTTCAACCTCAAAATCAATACCTTTCAGTGCTTTTAAATCACCAAAGCTTTTGGTAACATGATCAAATTTTAAAGCGATTTTTGTCATTAAAGGGTTTTAATAAAGTCATCAAATAAATATTGCGCGTCTTCTGGTCCGGCACAGGCTTCTGGATGAAACTGCACTGCGAAAATTGGCTTTGAAACATGTTTTATACCTTCGACCGAACCATCGTTTAGGTTTTTAAACCACACTTTGTAATCTTTTGGCAGAGTGTCTTCTGAGACTACGTAGCCATGATTTTGTGTCGTGACAATGCAATGCCTCGTTTCTAAATCTTCAACGGGTTGATTAACGCCACGGTGTCCGTATTTCATTTTTTCTGTGGTACCACCAGCCGCTAACCCGAGCATTTGGTTTCCCAAACAAATACCAAAAATTGGTTTATCTTTCTCTAAAGCTACTTTCATAGTTTCAATGGTTTCAGTCACCGTTTCTGGATCTCCAGGACCATTTGAGAAGAAAATTCCATCAAATTCGTAATCTGTATCGAACGGGTTAACATCAAATGGAAATCGAATCACCTTCACCCCTCGTTCTAAAAAATTTCTAAAAATTCCATTTTTTGCCCCACAATCAACAAAGGCCACCGTTTTACCTATGTTTCCTTTAGTAGGTTCGATAACGGTCGTTTCATTAGGCGTTACCTCTGGTACGTAACGACCTGCTAAAGTATCGGTGTAATCAGTGGCTGGTTTCTCGCTTAGACTCCCCATGATACACCCGCTTTCTCTAAGGGTTTTAGTGAGTTCACGAGTATCAACTTTACACAAAGCGGGGATCTCATTTTTCTTGAGCCAGGCTGAAAAATCTTGAAACGCTTGATGGTGTGAAAATTCTTCGGACCATTCACTTAAAACGACCCCTCTAACCCATATTTTTTGTGACTCATAGGTTTCATCAACCCCTGGAGCCATTTGCTTTGGGTCAAAGACGCCATAATTACCAATTAATGGGAAAGTGAAAACTACAATTTGTCCGTAATAACTCGGGTCGGTTAGTGTTTCAAGATAGCCCGTCATACCGGTCGTAAATACGACCTCTCCGAGGCAGTCTTTATCCGCGCCAAAAGCCGTTCCAGAGAAAGAATCTCCAGAAGCCAAGTGTAATTTTTTCATGTCTGAGCGATACTAGTAATTATCGCTCAACTTGTCACGATAAACTTTGCTCAATTTGATGGGCGATATTAAGCGCTCGGTCTTCGGCGAAGGCCTCACATAAAAACTGAACTCCAATCGGTAGACCCGTTTTGGATTTTCCAACCGGAACCGCTACTCCACAAATACCCGCCAAATTTGCTGGAATGGTTAACACGTCTTCAATGTAATCTCTTAGTGGGTCTGGCGCTCTGCCAACTTCAAAAGCCGTACTCGGGAATATTGGGGCCAATAAAGCATCTACTTCTTCAAAGGCATTATCGAAATCTTGTTTTACTAACGTTCTCACTTTTTGCGCTTTTCGGTAATAAGCGTCGTAATAACCAGCCGAAAGCGCGTACGTTCCAATTAAAATTCGTCTTTTAACTTCATCGCCAAAACCTTGTTCTCGCGTTTTAGTATATATTTCTTCTAAATTACTTCCTTCTGCGGCCGAGCCGTAACGAATACCATCAAAGCGAGAAAGATTGGCTGAAATTTCTGACGGAGCAATAATGTAGTAAGCCGCAATACCGTACTTCGTGTGCGGAAGCGAAACCTCAACCACTTTGGCGCCTAAGTTTTCTAAAATCGCTTTCGTAGAATCAACGACACTCACAATTTCGTCATCAATACCCTCAATAAAATACTCTTGAGGAATCCCAATTTTCAACCCTTTTAAAGGTTGATCAAGACTTTCTGTATATTTAGGGACGGCCACTTCTGGAGTGGTACTGTCTTTTGGATCTTTGCCGGCAATAACTTCGAGTATCATGGCACAGTCTTCTGCGGTTTTAGCTAAACATCCCACCGAATCTAAACTGGAAGCCATGGGCATAGTGCCCCAACGCGAAACCCGACCATAAGAGACTTTTATGCCCGTACAGCCACAAAAG
>Ga0307983_1000562_pt1 | contig 18675 bp, 17 predicted proteins | sample OrgLakmetagen991_FD_201845 | JGI IMG/M metagenome (GOLD analysis project Ga0307983, IMG submission 201845) | Saline water microbial communities from Organic Lake, Antarctica - #991 | ecosystem: Environmental > Aquatic > Non-marine Saline and Alkaline > Saline | place: Antarctica: Organic Lake...
GCCTTGCGGCCATCGGTATTTTGCCTTCCATGGAGGCAAGCCTGCACCCAGACGGTGGATACTACGCGCTCAAAGATGGTGAGGCACCGGCTCAATCCATGCGCTCAAAGAACCTGAGGCACGTCGAGGACGTGACTGCGCTCCTGCGTATGAAATAGAATCCAACTACCTCGCTTAACGAGATTGGGGCCCAACTTGGCCGAGAAAGGGCGACGGGTGTCTATGAAACCGTTATGGCTCGATTGCACGCTCCGCGACGGCGGGTATTACAATCAGTGGGATTTTTCTATTCCGCTGATTAACGACTATCTGCACGCTATGGCCGACAGCGGCGTTGACCGCGTGGAGCTTGGCTTTAGGACCCTCGACCGAAGGGGGTACAAGGGTTCGACGGCACACACCTCTAACTCTTTGCTTCGCTTGTTGAAAATCCCTACCAATCTGCTGATTGGAGTAATGGTCAATGCCTCAGAGATTTCGGGGCCCCTGGAAGACATTCACACAAAACTTGAGCTTCTGTTCCCGCCTGGAAGCAGGGATTCGCTGGATTTTGTCCGTGTCGCCAGCCATCTCGAGGAGATAAACCCCGCACTCTCCGCGACTGCGTGGCTGAAGTCCGAAGGTTATGAAGTCGGGCTGAACATCATGCAAGTGTCGGAAGCGTCAGACGATGCCGTGAGTGAAGTCTCTGGCATTGTCAGCCCTAGAGACGTTGACGTTCTTTATTTTGCAGATTCCTTCGGGAGTATGCTCCCGGACGACGTCAGGCGCATCATCACCCTTTTGCGGGCCAACTGGTCGGGGCAACTTGGCGTGCATGCGCACGATAACTCTGGCCTTGCTCTAGCAAACACCTTGACTGCTTTCGACTCTGGTGTCACCTGGCTTGACGGGACAGTTTTAGGAATGGGTCGTGGAGCAGGAAATACCCGGAGCGAATTACTTCTCGGACATGTTTCTCGTTTAAAACAGGAGACCCCCTCAACTATTGCCTTGGAAAATCTGATTCATGACCATTTCCAGCCCTTGTTGGACAAGGGCGCCTGGGGCCCAAACGTCCATTACGTTAGGGCGGCCGCGCTCGGCATTCATCCGACGTTTGTGCAAGAGCTCCTCAGCCAAAATACTTATTCGGCTTCGGAGATCGCCGAGGCCATTACCGAGCTTGGAGCATTGCAAGCCAAGAAATTCAAGCCTGAGATGCTGAAGGGCATAAAATCCTGGGTGGATACAGGTAGCGTCTCACCCAGCAAATGGGACCAGGAGGAACTCTTCAAGGGAAAAGATGTTCTGTTTCTTGGCAGCGGACCATCCACCCTTCTTCATCAGCAAGCGCTCGAATCTCTCGCGTCACGCGATTCCCTGTTGGTGGTCGCTCTAAATATGGCGGAGCCAATTGGAAGCGAGCTGATTGAGGCTCGAATCGCCTGTCACCCACTCCGCCTCATCGCGGACGGGTACTTTTATCAAGACTTGGAAATACCACTGATTGCTCCAGCCAGGCTGATTCAACCTGAGACAGTAGCGGTGTTGAATTCAAAGGGATTACTGAGAGATTTGGGCGTCGAGATTTCCCCCGAAGGCTTGCAAGCGAGCCCCGGGCTAATAACTCTCGCCGAGCCACAACTTTTGGCCTTTAGTTTGCTAGCCGCGCTTTCGGGCGGAGCAAAGACGGTGTACCTAGCAGGATTTGATGGCTATGGGGCGGAAGATCCTCGGAGAGCTCTCGAGCAAAAATTACTGAACGAGATACGGGAAATGTATGATGAAGGAAAGTTCTTTGCAATCACTCCAACAGAGTTTGAAATTCCCCAAACGTCGCTCTATGCCCTCCTAGATAGAGTCTAGATGGCCTCCCGTGAAACTTACGCAGTAATTCCTGCACGATACTTTTCCACCAGGTTCCCCGGGAAACCGCTGGTTCCGCTCTTGGGCAAACCGATGGTGCTTTGGGTCGCTGAGGCCTGCGAAAAGGCACTCGGCCGAGACTCGGTGATAATCGCCACAGACGACGTCCGGATTTCACAAATAGTAGAGGATGCAGGCTTTATTTCACAGCTAACCTCGCCGGAGGCCTTGACTGGAACCGACAGGGTAGCCGAAGTTGCGCGCCTTAGAGGTGGCGAGACAATCATCAATGTCCAGGGAGATGAGCCCATGGTGTCTCCGGTGGACATTCTGAAAATAGCGGACATCCACGAGAAAAATCCGGAACGTGTTGTCAACGGGTACATTTCTCTGGCGCCGTTCGAAAATCCCTCAAATACCAATATCCCTAAAGTGGTTTTGGATGAATTTGAGAATCTTCTGTATATTTCACGACAAGCTATTCCCGGAAACAAGAAAGGGTTGCCCAACCCTGGCGCGGGAGCATATTTAAAGCAGGTGTGCATCTACGCTTTCAGCCCTCAGCAGCTTGAAACTTTTGTCAGAAATCCGAGGCGGGCTCCTCTTGAGTCGGAGGAAGACATCGAGATACTTCGATTTCTTGAGCTGGGGCAGAGGGTACGAATGGTGCGAACCTCCGCGCAGACCTTAGCTGTTGATGTGCCGGCTGATGTAGAGGTCGTAGAGCAGGCTCTCCGAATCATGGGTTACCACTAGGGCAGGAAAGCTAAAATGAGAAATCTTAGATACTTGGCCCAGTTTGCCCTGTTCCCGCGTGAGTGGTTTCCGCTTTTTCGCAGAAGCGCACGTTCTTTAGTGTTTCGGCGCGGTGGCATAAGCCGCCCGGTGACCAAGGGCCCGTCGGGTGTCTTTAGGGCGCATATCTCGCAAAGCCTTGTTGGCAAGCATCCATCGCCGAAATATCGGCGATGGATGGGCAAGGCTGTCGACATCCTCAGCTCCTGGCATGCTGCTGAACTCACCCACTCGGTGGCCACATCGTTGTTGGACACTTTGCTATCAGAAAGACCCTCGCGGGGGCTGCTGTGGGATGACTATCTTGAACTCAGTCGGCAGGCGATGCGTGTGGGTTTGTATCGCGCTTCACTGGGGTTCCAACAAGCCTGCTGGAGTTCGCTCGACCGTGCTGTGAGGACCGAAAGTGACACAGTAACCTCTATTTTTCACCTGAAGGCCCTGATCCATCAAGGCCGGCTCGAAGAGGCCAGTAATCGCGCGCAATCTTTGGTTCGCCAAAGGTTAGTGCCTACCGTCAGAGCCGAACTTGACGAGCTTAGGTCGTACTTGGTCCAGTGCGGGTACGGGCAGGAAAGCATGTTCCTTAACCAAGGAGAAGATTCCCTTGAGAGAAAATGGCTTGCGCGGGTCAGCGGATGTAACGTTCTGGTCTACGGACCAGGTGCAACCCAGAATTTACCCTCGCCGATTCCACTTTTTCTTGTGGCGAGAGTTATGGGTCCAAGCGTCTATCGATGGGACAGTGATAACGATCTGGTCGGTAATAGAACAGACATTGTCTATTCGGTTCCTGAGAATCTTTCTGAAGGATTTGCTTCGGGCAGCGAGGACTTCAGACGTGAGGTTTCTGCTTTACCGTTTATATGCGTGAAAAGGGGGCGGAAGTTCTTGCCTCCTAATGCCCGCAGCGTTATGGGATTCGGCGCCCTCTTCCTCCGCGGCCACCCTAATATGGTGCCATTGATTGTGCTGGACGTGCTTGCCTCTTCTGGGATTCCTCACGTTATTGGTAGTGACTTCTTTACCTCCAAGGTCGCGTATCGACAGAGCGACCGGCGAGCGGTTGGATGGGCTTCATCTGCTGTCTCAGCGGCAAAACAGTCGGCCCAAGGTTCTGCTGGTGGCGATTTCGACCGCTCATCTCTGATGAGTTCTCACAACAGCATAGAAAACTGGGCTTTGGTGCAAAATCTTTACAGAGCGGGAAAGGTTTCAGGTGACCAAAGCTTCGAGGCTGTAATGGAATATGACCTTAGCCAATTGATGGAAATCTACGATCAGGTCATAGGTTCTCGGCGCGTTTAATCTCTCCACCCTTGGAGAATGTGGTCTATAGTTAGGGGCCTGCAAGGCAAGAGCGTTTTTATGAAGTACCTCGCACTTCGGCTTGTCTATTGCTGTAGCTAAGTGAGTGGGAAGAAGAGATGGACATACCCGTCGTGCTTATCGCCGAGGACCTCTCTCCGGCAATTGTTGACGCATTGGGCCCCGGGTTTGATATCCGCTACGTGGATGGGGCTAGTCGGGTCGAACTCTTGGCGTCATTGCCAGAAGCTCATGCGGTTTTGATTCGCTCGGCAACCCGGATGGATGCGGAAGCGTTCTCGGTCGCGAAGCGTTTGAAGGTTGTTGCTCGAGCGGGCGTCGGTCTTGACAACGTTGATATTCCGGCTGCAACAGAAGCCGGGGTGATGGTCGTTAACGCCCCAACGTCAAACGTGGTGAGTGCGGCCGAGCTAGCTGTCGGCCACCTGTTGTCTCTCGCGCGCCATATTCCGCGCGCTCACGCCTCGCTTTCTGCGGGGGAGTGGAAACGGTCGAGCTTCACAGGGGTGGAGTTGTTTGAAAAGACCATCGGAATCGTGGGCCTCGGACGTATCGGCGCGCTCGTCGCCGAGCGCCTATCTGGATTTGGCGCCACACTGATTGGTTTTGATCCTTACGTTCAGCCTGCGAGAGCGAGCCACATGGGGGTCGCGCTCACCACTTTGGACGACCTTGTCGAAAAAAGCGACTTCATCACCATTCATATTCCTAAAACTCCAGAGACCATGGGGATGATTGGGCTTCAGCAGCTGAGAAAAGCGAAGGCGTCGCTTCGCATCGTGAACGCTTCCCGAGGGGGCATTATCGATGAAGAAGCCCTCTTTCTGGCTCTGTCTGAAAAGTGGATCGCGGGCGCCGGAATTGATGTTTTCGTCAACGAACCGCCAACGGGGTCTCCGCTGCTTGACTTACCAAACATCATTGTCACGCCCCATTTAGGGGCGTCGACCGAGGAAGCTCAGGAAAAAGCAGGTGTTTCTGTCGCCCGATCCGTCAAACTCGCCCTTGAAGGCGAACTGGTCCCTGACGCGGTGAATGTTGCCGGTGGGATCATTGATCCTTCTGTTCGACCAGGAATTCCTTTGATGGAAAAACTGGGACAGGTTTTTGTGGGGCTCTGTGATGCCTCAATCTCCAGTATTGAAATAGAGGTCAGAGGAGAAATTGTTGAACACGACGTGAGCGTGCTGAAGTTGGCAGCGCTAAAAGGCATCTTTTCGAGGATTGTCAGCGAACGAGTGAGCTATGTGAACGCACCCTTGCTCGCCCAAGCACGCGGCGTGGACGTGTCCATGACGACCAACGCCCAAAGTGATGACTATCGAAACCTGCTGACCATTCGTGGGGTTCTGGGAGATGGCAAGACTGTCTCAGCTTCTGCAACGCTGACCGGCTCTAAACAGAACGAAAAGATTGTGGGTATTAACGGCTACGACGTCGAGGTTCCCTTTGCTAGGCACCACATTGTGATGACCTACGAAGATCGCCCGGGGATCGTTGCCGTCTATGGGAGAGCCTTCGGCGAAGGATTTATTAACATTGCAGGGATGCAGATAGCTCGGGAAAAAGCTGGCGGGCAGGCGCTGAGTGTGTTGACGGTGGATTCGAGAGTCCCCGATCAGTTACTCGCTGACGTCGCATCTCAAATCAACGCAACAACAATGGCGCCGATAGACATCTTTGACCTGTAGCGCGAAGGATTCTTGAATGAATTCTTCGCCCTCACTGCCCCAGAAAGCCGTGGAGGATTTCGCGGCGCACCCCATAGTGCTGATCGCGCTGGATTTTGATGGAACGCTAGCTCCGCTCGTTGATGACCCCGAAGACTCGCGCATGTTTCCTCGCTCCCGGGAAGCTCTCGAAGCTCTCACCGGCCTCTCCGGGGTCGTTGTGGCCTTGGTATCAGGGCGAGCGGTCGACAGTTTGCTTCGGGTTTCCCACCCCCTCGATGAGTGGTTTCTGGTTGGCTCTCATGGTGTCGAGGTCGTTCCGCCCCACACGAAAGACTCTTACACGGCCACAAACCTTGTTCCAGCGCGACTTCGGCAGGCCTTTGAACGTGTGGTGGATAACCACCCCGGAACTCGTTTAGAGGTAAAAGCTTTTGGCTTAGCCCTCCACACCCGCGGAGTCGAAGAATCCCTCGCTCGAAACGCCAGTGAGGCTGCCGGGGCTGCGTGTCACACGTGGAGCGAAGAGCTCTTCATCAGAACAGGCCACGGAATTGTCGAATGCTCTGTGGAGCATGCGACAAAGGGCGATGGCTTGAGGGCTATCATGCAGCAGTCCGGCGCCAGCTCGACCCTGTTCGCGGGGGATGACCTCACCGATGAAGATGGATTTGCGGTGTTGAGTAACACGGATGTGGCCATTCGTGTGGGAGGCGGGGAGACTCGCGCGCCCTACCGGCTCGCCAGTCCAGAAGAGGTGGCCGATGTGTTGTGGCAGATTCACGATGCGCGACTGGCTCTCGACGCGCCCTAGGAGCGCCGAAACATTGCGCAGACCTTAAGCTGGGGGTATGGGAAAAACATTGAACCTGGCTGTCATCGGTGGTGACGGCATTGGGCCCGAGGTGACTGCTGAGGCAGTGGCCACGCTCAGGGCAGCCGCTGGGACAGCGCTTGAGATCCAGACCACCGAATATTCCCTCGGAGCGTCGCACTATCTTGCGACAGGGGAAATACTCTCCGACGAGACCTTGGAGAATCTCAAGGGGCATGATGCGATCTTGCTGGGCGCGGTGGGTGGCGATCCTAGAGACCCTCAGCTTGCTGGGGGCATCATCGAACGTGGTCTTCTGCTCAAACTTCGTTTTGCTTTCGACCACTATGTGAACCTGCGACCCACGCGGCTTCTGCCTGGGCTTCAGTCACCGCTGGCTAACCCTGGAACAATTGACTTCGTGGTCGTGCGGGAGGGAACTGAGGGCCCGTATGTGGGTAACGGCGGCTCGCTGCGAAAAGGCACCGCGGCCGAGGTGGCAAACGAAGTTTCCGTTAACACGGCGTACGGTGTGGAACGAGTGGTCAGGTATGCCTTCGAAGCCGCAGGTGAACGACGAAAGAAACTGACGCTCGTCCACAAGACCAACGTTCTCACCCATGCTGGAGGGTTGTGGTCGCGCGTTGTGAACGAAGTAGCTCTTCAATACCCCGGCATCGATCTTGACTATCTCCATATTGATGCAGCGACTATTTTTATGGTCACTGACCCTGGCCGGTTTGATGTCATCGTGACGGACAACCTGTTTGGAGACATTCTCACCGACCTCGCTGGAGCGGTAAGCGGCGGTATTGGCTTGGCCGCATCGGCGAATCTGAACCCTTCGGGTAACTTCCCGAGCATGTTTGAGCCGGTCCATGGCTCAGCACCCGATATTGCCGGGTCGGGGAACGCTAATCCTATGGCAGCGGTTCTATCAACCGCCCTGATGATGGAGTATCTTGGTTTCAAAGCAATTGGAGATGTCATTGAGCGAGCAGTTGCGCAATACGCGTCCGCAAGCGAGCATCAGCATCAGACGCTGAGTACTTTTGACATCGGGAATGCAATTCGGAGCTTTCTCGCTTGATAGAGATCGCCCAGGTTGACACGAGGGACATGGTTCAGTGATGCGCCACCGCGGGGAAATTAGGCCAGGCGCGGCGCCTCGAGTCCTCATCATTGTGATGTCAGCGGGAATTGATCCGTGGCTGAGCATTGAAAGACAAGCTCAAGAGCCAATTTTGGAGGACTCCTGTTCGAGTTTTGTTGATACTCTGTGGTTTCAAGGGACACCCGAGACCTCCTTCCAGCGCCGGTACCGCTTTCTTAACTGGATTATTCTCAGGCAGGTTGGGCTCATGTATTCCAAATGGGACTGGTTTAGGAAGCCTTTGAAGAGGCTCTGGGATGTTCTTGAGTGGAACGCCCTGGGAAGCAGCTATCTCAACAGAATGGTCCGCCAGAGAGCCACTGAAACAGTTTTGGGCCGATCTGATCGCAGAATCCACCAAAATTTTCCAATTCAGTTGAGCCTGGCAGGCATTCGTACGCTAGATGCCTTGCGGTACTCGGTGAAGAACTATGAATTTGATTATTTGCTCAGACTTACCAGTACTTGTATCCCTGTGCCAAGTGAAATCGCAGATCTTGTGAGCAAGCTTCCGTTGGAACGAGTGTACGGAGGAAAAACCATGAGATTCTCGGGGACGAAATTTGTTAGCGGGGCCGCGATTCTCTTTTCCAGGGACGTGGTGGAGGGAATTGTTGATAATGCAGGGGGCTATTTTTACAATGTTTACGAGGACGTAGGCCTCGGGCGGCTGATCCAGTCGCGGAATTTAGCGGAGGTCCTCGAGATCGAACGTTTGGATCTAACCTCTGTTGAGGATTTGCCTGTCCTCAATACCCCGCGATGGCCCGGCGTTTCGGTGGTGAGATGCAAAGTTGAAGCTCCTGTTACGACCGAGAGCGAGCCCGTGGTTCGCCTTATGCAGGAGCTAAGAAAGCGTTTATAGCCACTTTAGGTTTTCCTTGGGCCAACAGGTCGAGTGAATTTCTTTGCCATGGTGTCCAGTCTTTGCTGAACCGCAGTTCTTTGCTGTCGGGGCGGTTTCGAAGCGAAATGGCCGAGGGGGTGCAGAGTGAAAGGAGAGGGAGTGGCCTGTTCGTCTAACGTGGGGTCGTCAAGAATCTTGCGCATCCTGAACAGAAAGTTGAGGTCTTCCGTAACCACGCTCTTCGCTTTGAGGAGCGCAGGAATCAGTGATTCGTAGGGATCAGATTGAAGGATCTCTTCAATACGTTCTATTGACCCCCTTAAGTCACGAATGTCGATTTGAGCAAAGGAGTCCGCGGGGAAGAGGGCGCTGGCTTCGGGAGCACCCCAGTAGATGGGCATCGAAAGAGCCAAAAAGGCATCTTGGATTTTCTCGGTCAGGACGTGAGACGCCGACTGGTTCTCCAGCACGATGCTGTACTTGTAGGGCGCAAGCCCCTGCCACTTTTCATCTAGAGGGTTGACGCCGTTTCCAAACCAGTCCAGCCGTGGCCCGAAGTGTTGCTTCAACGCTGACACAAAGCGCAGACGGCTCCCATGCTCGGCCGTTATTTCCTTGGAAGAACAGAACACAGATATCGTCTTTGATTTTTCCGGATGATCGTAGCCGCGGAGGAATTCAAGCGTTCGGGCCGATTTTGCGAACAGGTCCGGGCCATGATTTGAGTTGATCATCCACGGAAGAAAGGGGAAATCCAGATGGGCCTTTTCCCAGTAAAGTTCTTGTGGCGAATAAACTCGCTCAAATTGGTTCAGGTAGGCGAGCCAACCCGGAGTTTGATAGTAGAAGCCCAGAGGCCTGGCTGTTTCCGCGCCGAGAAAAAAAACCCTGTTCGAGGGTACCTTGCACAGGTTGTCCTCCGGCAATGTTTCCTCAAAGACAAACCATGCATCGGCAGACGCGATGGGCTCATTGAGGTGATAAGAATCCTCCGCCCGTGCTTTCTGGTCAAGATACTGGTTTAGGTCGGCGGAGGGGTAATGTCCGGGTGCCGAGATTTTGATTCGCATGCTAGTAGCGTAGTTCGCTGAGCTATTCTTAGAGGCAGGGCCCCTGCTGGGGGGCTTGGCTCAATTGCAGAGAGGCCGCTTTGACTAACGTGCCTTTGTCCGCCTCTGCAGTCGAACTCACGGCGTCATCTCTGTCAGGGAATCCGCGCGTACTCGTTCTCGGGGCGGGTGGGTGGTTTGGGAAAACCGCGCTGTCGCTTATTTCTGGGCGCACGGAATCCTTGAAACTCGTCGGTAGCTATGAGCGCGCCATCGTTGTGAATGGCAAACCTTTTCACATTGAGAAGTGGAGTGAAGACGAGGTGGCCAAATTTCGGCCAGAGATAGTGCTGGATTTTGCTTTTCTCACCCGGGGGTTCCTCACCGATTATGGTCACTCGGAGTATGTGCGGATTAATCGAGAGCTGTCCCGGCGGGTCCTTACGCTTGCATCTTTAGATTCAGTAGAGGGAATCCTGACGGTTTCCAGTGGAGCCGCAGTCGGGGCGCGAAATCAACTAGCAAACTATATTGAGAGCGATCCATACGGTGCCCTAAAAGACCAATTTGAGCGTGAATTTTTGGAGGCGGCGGAGCGCCACAGCGTGAACGCATTTATTGCTCGGGCGTGGAGTGTCAGTGGCGGTTTTGTCAGGCAACCTATGAATTACGCTTTTTCCAGCTTCGCTCTTCAAGCGATGACGGCCATGCGCATCGATATTGACGCTGATTCTTTGGTGTACCGGCGATATTGTGCGATTGAAGATTTTCTTGCGATTTCGCTCGCAAATTTGATGGAGGGAGTGACTGGCGCACTCGATAGCGGGGGCTCCTTAGTGGAAATGGCGGAACTGGCGCTGGAAATTGCGGCTCAGGTGAAAGGTGCCGACGTGGTTGAAAGGTTGCCAAACCGCAGCAAGAAAGATACAAAGACCTACTGCTCGGATAACGCGGGCTGGCAAGCTCAGCTTGAGACCAGGAGCTACGTGCCAGCCAGCCTGTCGAACCAAATCGCCAACGTCCTCCGTGCTTTAGGTGGTCCCCTCCCGTAAAAGGGGACCACGTTTCAGTCCCACGTCTTCCAGGGGGGCCTTTCCGAGTGCCACAGTTGGTTGAACGCCAAGGACTCGCGGTAGGTATCCATCGGCTGCCAAAAGCCCTCATGGCGGTGAGCATTCAAACTATTACTAGCCGCCAGGCTTCTCAAGCTATCGTCCTCTAGGACAGAATCGTCCGCTAAGTGCTCAAATACCTCAGTGTTGAAGAGGAAATAGCCGATATTGATGAAGCCTTCTAGAGTTGGCTTCTCCTGGAAACTTTTTACCTTGTTTCCCGCGTCAATTTCCACCACTCCAAATCGGCTGGACGGCTTGGTTACGGTCATTGTGGCGGTTCTGCCGCTCTCAAGGTGGGCGGAGAGCAGGGCATCGAGATCAACGGGCGCCAGGCCATCGCCGTAGGTGCAAAAGAAACTTTCACCGTTGAGATAACGCTCTATTCTCTTGATCCTCCCGCCCGTGGGAGTATCAAGTCCGGTGTCCGCAACGGTCACGGTCCAGTCAAACTCAACGTGGGATCCATGGAAAATCGCTGAGTCCGGATCTCCTAGCCTGAGTGTAAAGTCCATATTTCTTGCGCCAAAGCTATAAAAATATTCCCGAATGAACTCCGCTTTATACCCGGCACAAATGACAAATTCTGTGTGCCCGTAGGAAGCAAAGATTTTCATAATGTGCCAAAGGACCGGCTTTCCTCCAATTTCAACCATTGGCTTCGGCTTGAATTCCGTTTCTTCGCGCATTCGGGTTCCTAACCCACCTGCTAAGAGCACAACTTTCATGTCTCAAACTCTATCCTGTGAGCACCGGGATCACGTTGCGCCTAGGCTTAGCCCATGAAGAACGATGAGCTAACGGGGCCCGAGGGGGACAATTTTCTGGGAAATTTGCGGAAGAATATCCTTTCTGCGGTTGCTGATTTCGGAGACGCCACGTCTGCGTTGCAAGAAGAGTTTCTCCCAGGAGTCTCTGCAGTTCCTGTCTCGGGCAAGGTTCTGGACTCGGCTGATTACGTCCATTTGGTGGACGCGTCCCTCGACGGGTGGTTTACTTCTGGGCGATTTCACACAGAGTTCCAGAAAGCCTTGGCTAAATTTGTTGGGGTTCGCAATTCCGTCTTTGTGAATAGCGGCTCAAGCGCTAACCTCGCCGCGCTTAGTGCACTGACAAGTCCCAAACTGGGCAAACGAGCCCTCCAGCCAGGCGACGAGGTTTTGACGGTTGCAGCGGGCTTTCCCACGACGGTCAACCCGATTATCCAGAACGGGCTGAGGCCCGTTCTGGTCGACATCGAGCTTGGCACCTACGATGCGGTTGCTGAGCAGTTGCGTGAAGCTGTCTCGCCGAAGACCCGCGCCATCATGATGGCGCACACGCTGGGAAACCCTTTCGATCTCGATACTGTCAAAGACCTCTGCGACAAGCACGGTCTCTGGTTAGTTGAAGATTCTTGTGATGCCCTCGGGGCAACGTATCGAGGCAAAAAAACGGGGAGCTTTGGCGACACGGCTACCGTGAGTTTTTATCCTGCACATCACATCACGACTGGCGAAGGCGGAGCGGTCTTCGTCAACTCTCCTCTTGTGAAGAAGCAAGTCGAATCCTTCAGGGACTGGGGCAGGGATTGCTGGTGCGAGACCGGTCACGACAACACCTGCAAAAAACGCTTTGACTGGCAGCTGGGGGAGCTTCCTCGCGGATATGACCATAAGTACATTTATAGCCACATCGGTTACAACCTCAAGGCGACGGACATGCAAGCAGCTCTTGGGCTTTCCCAGTTGAAAAAGCTTCCACGCTTCATCGAAGCGAGGAACCAGAACTTCCAGTTTTTGTATGAGGGGTTAAAGAATGTCAGTGGGTTGATTATGCCTCGGGCCACAGAACATTCGGAGCCGTCGTGGTTCGGTTTCCCCATCACGCTGGAAGACGGTTTGGCGTTTACCCGAAACGAACTTGTCGAATTTCTTGATTCCAGAAAAATTGGCACGCGACTTCTCTTTGGAGGTAACCTCACCAGACAACCGGCCTACCTCAACGTGGACTTCAGGGTAATCGGTGATTTGAAGAACACCGACATTGTCACCGAAAGAACTTTTTGGATCGGCGTCTATCCTGGCCTAACCCCGGAGATGCTGCAGTTTGTGGTGGATTCCATTGCAGGGTTCGTGAAAGACCAGGGATAGCAGTGGCTCACTACCTTGTTACCGGACACACGGGATTCAAAGGTGCGTGGCTGACGTTTCTCCTAAAAGCCCGCGGTCATGAAGTGTCGGGTATTGCCCTAGACCCCCTGCCTGACAGCCTTTTTGCTCGGGCGAACGTCACTTCTGACCTTGTCCATGATGTGAGGGTTGATATCCGAAACAGGGAAGCGACGGCGGAAGCTTTTCAGCAAATTTCTCCCGACTATGTGATTCATCTTGCAGCACAGGCACTTGTTCGCGAAGGATACCGACGACCGGTCGACACCTACGAAACGAACGTTAATGGAACCCTCCACGTATTGGAAGCATCCGATAGGACCGATTCCGTCAAGGCACAACTCATCATCACCACCGACAAGGTCTATCGAGACGACGGGCTCGACAGGCCTTATGTCGAAACAGATCCGCTGGGTGGCAAAGACCCCTACAGCGCATCGAAAGCGATGGCCGACATCCTTGCACAAGAGTGGCTGTCGAGAGCAACCTCAAAACCCGGTGCGATTGCGCGAGCGGGAAATGTTATTGGGGCAGGCGACTCTTCACCCGAACGTCTAATCCCCGACATTATCAGAGCTGTCCAGAGTGGTAGACCCTTAGAGCTTCGATATCCTCACGCAGTTAGGCCTTGGCAGCACGTGTTTGACTGTTTGAACGGGTATTTGATGTTGCTCGAGGCAACCGACGGAGACGGTGCTAGGGGTGAGTGGAATTTTGGGCCAAAGTTGGGCAACGAACTCTCTGTCACCGGCCTCTTGGAGCTAGCGGCAGATTTTATTCCCCAGCCGTTCAAGATTGTGAGCCATGCGTCCGACTCCTTTTCAGAGGCTTCCAAGCTAGTATTGGCGTCTGAAAAAGCTGGGGAAAGGCTCGGTTGGTCCAATCGTGTTTCTCTTGGGCGCACCGTGGAATTATCGCTGGCAGAAGGCTTTGGTCCCGTCCAAGAGCTTCGCGCCGAAGTTCAGTCTCAGATCGAAGAATTTGAAAGCGCATAGATAGGCCAGAAGAGCCCCGCCGAAACCTATTCCTTCATCCTTGTCTAGTTTGAGGCCTCGAATTATGGTTCGAAGTGAAACACCTCAGGTCATTGCGCCTTTTGAGGAGAGTGTCTCAAATACTTCAGCCGGGGTAAGCAAGCCCAACACTTTCCAGGGCTGGTTGTTGATCTTTCTCATATACTCATCAAGTTCTTCCTGGGTGGAATCATGAAAACTGGTGCGCTTCGGCAGATAGCATCTGACGCAAACGCCTAAGTGTTCGTTTGTTCGCCGCTGGAATGAAAATTGCGGGCCACAAAAATAGGTGGGAACGCCGATGAGCTCAGCAAGTTTGTGGTGAAACGCGAACTCGCTGCCATTATCTGGGGGGATGGATGCCGTTGCGGGAGCGGTTAGGAGGGAAAACATTCGATACTGCGCAAGCCAGGTTGCCTCTGTGGTGATTGCGGGATTTTTCGCAGCCCGAAGAAACCGGGATTGGAGCTCCACGCTGGTGTGTATTCTCGCGAAGTGGCCTGACCCAACAATGCTGTCTGATTCCCCGTGCCGGGAGGTGGCCCTGGATTCGACGCCCAAGGGGCGGTTATGGATTGACATACGCCATCTGATCCGAGCAGGGTGAACCTTCCGGCGACTGCGTTTCATGCGTTTCTTATGGCCTCTGGGCAAGTATTGCCACAATTGTCTCTTCATCCTGGCGGGCCCATAGATCCAAGCATGGAGGGTTTCCGGGCTGACCTGCATGCGCGGGTCGTCCGGGAAATCGTGGGGCAGCCGGCTGGCATGGCTTCTTATCGCCGTGGTTAAAGTATTCTTTAATTCAAATACAACCGCCTTACCCAAGAGGGCTAGAAGCTGGGAGTTGCTGATGGGCTTCAATTTTTCCGACCACATCATGAGCGAATTACAGTCCCTTGGCTTCACAAGCTGTTTTTTTGTACCCGGGGGCAACTCGGCCCACCTTCTTGAAGCCGCTAGGACGAGATTCGAATGCATCTCATTCGTTCACGAAGTCGGCGCCACAATAGCTACGGAATACTTTAACGAGTCTTCCCCGCCGGGTAAGCGAGCATTTTCGTTGCTAACAGCGGGTCCTGCTCTGACAAATGCAGTCACAGCTATAGCTTCTTCGTGGATCGAAGGAAGGGACCTCGTTGTTATTGGGGGGCAGGCAAAATCTTCTGACCTCCGTGTTGACGGAACGCGCCAGAGGGGTTTCCAGGAAATTAATGGGGTTGAGCTTCTGAAGTCCCTCACAAAGAAATCGATTCGGCTTAAACCGAGCGGGCTTTCCACAGAGGTCAGTGAGTGTATTCAAACCGCTCAACAGGGGAGGCCCGGGCCAATATTCCTGGAGGTGTGCCTGGACGATTCCCAAGCTAGCTACCGGCCCAGAACGCCAAGGATTCAAGATTCGAAATTGGGAAAATCAGCAGGAGAAAAGAAGAAAAATGACACTGCGGTAGCTTCTGTAGGTGATGTCAAAAAATTGATACTTGGCTCCACCAGGCCCATAATCTTGCTAGGTGGTGGAATTACCCGAATGTCGGCGCCGGGGATAACAGATCGTCTCGAAGCGATTCAAATTCCTGTTGGCACTACTTTCAACGGAATCGACAGAGTAGGCGCAGACTTCCCGAATTACTGTGGTACTCCAAACTGGTACGGGTCAAGGTGGGCAAACCTAGTGGTCCAGCAGGCAGACCTAATAATCGCCGTGGGAGCTCGGCTGGGGGTTTTGGACACCGGGTACAACTGGGAGGAATTTGCCCCGAGAGCAAAGATTGTGAGAATCGATGTCGACAACGAAGGATCGCTCTCTGGCAGACCTTCGACATTCCTGGAGGTCACTGCAAACCCTGACGATTTTCTCGGCCAGGTTCTCGACGATTTAGACCCAAAAACCGTCCCTCGATGGGATGCATGGAAAGTTTCGATTAACAAGATACGCAGGTCCCTCGACGCGGTTGACCCCGCAAACACAGTTGAATCGGGCTACGTTGAATTTATGGGTTTTGTGAGGCAGCTTTCCGACCAAACCTTGCCAAGTGACATTGTGATTCCGTGCAGCAGCGGTGGAGCCTTTGAGGGAACCATGCGGATGATTCGTCCCAAAGCAGGCCAAATAATCATTACAGACAAGGGCCTCGCCAGCATGGGATATGGGCTGTCGGGTGCGATTGGAGCCTCGATTGGTTTTCCTGGTCGCCGCACGATTCTGATTGAGGGGGATGGAGGTTTTGCGCAAAACCTTCAAGAACTTGGGGTCGTTAGAAATAGGAACCTCAACATCAAGATTTTCATTATCGACAATCAAGGCTACGCATCGATTAAGGCAAATCAGATTGCTAACTTTGCCGGCCACTATCTTGGATGCAATAGCTTAACGGGATTGACGATGCCCGACTGGAGCTTGCTCTCTGAGGCATTTGGTATCGCCCATATGGTCGTCGATTCGAGTACGGTCTTCAACTCAGATTTCCAGCGCCTCTTAAATTCTTCGGAACCGGCAGTTTTTGTGGTCAAATGTGACCCAGACCAAATTCTGTACCCTAGGATTTCCAGCTCAATCAATTCCGACGGAGTGACGGAATCAAAGCCCCTGCACAAGATGAACCCTGCTCTTGACGAAGATCTCTACTCTGAACTTACGCCCTACCTTTGAGCGGAAATGGTATATCCGTTCGAGACGGTTCCCTTTCCGGACTGGTTGTAGGTGGAAAACATCTTCAAGATCACGGATTTTTCTACCCCCTCTACCGGTTTAGAGAAGAGGGGGCTAATCGGCTTCGCCACCCAAAACGCGGAAATCTTCCTGTCCAACAAAGGTCCGCAGATTAGCACTACCGTGGCGATGTTAGAAGCGATGGCAGCCAATTACGGCCCGCTAGTCATCCCCGGCGCACCCACGCCGTGGAATTCGTGCGACAGGACCAAGGCCCTATTGATTTGACCAGAGACTCTTCTACACACTCGAGGGCAATCGGCAGCATCTACAAAGACGACCAACTTCTCATCTACCCAGGTCTTGGCCGCGGGAAAAACGATCGGGTTGCTGATGCATGTGGGACGAAATCGCTAGTGCTGGGCGAACCTATCTCGATCAGCCAGCAGTCATAGATGGAAACTTCGGTGGTGATGCTCAATACAGAGACCTGGGGGCTTGGATGCGGGCAGCGATGGACCAAGCTCGGTCCTTTTATTTGCATCAGATGACGCCGACCTGGATTTGAGGTCGGAAGCCGTGTGGGGTCATGCCACTTGCGATGAAATAGACAAACACTTGTTTGCCTGTAGAGGCGATACCGGCCTCCATGCTCGACATGTTCTGCTCCGCGACCCCTGCATTGAGAAATCGAGTGGGAAATTCTTTGGCAAATGCCTCAATGACGCCGAACCCGAGGTCGCCCACTATTCGGAAGGTGTCAGGGTCTTTTCGCGAGAGTGTGATGAGCGATTGAATGAATTGGTTTCTCGTTTCAACTCCAGTTCAACGAGCGCGGCCGTGAGCTCCGATTCATTGGGAGGGCGATTATGTTATGTCACCGAGTTTTCCATGAAAGACACACCCTGGCCTTTCACCGTGTTGTAGATGGTTGCCCGTGGCTTACCTGTGTTTGGTTGACGTTCGATGACCGTCGTCAGCTCCGAGTGATTGTGCCCGTCGATAGTGACGACCTGCCAACCGAATGATTTCAACTTCTGCTCCAACGGCTCGATGGCTAGGGTCGATTCGGTGTCGGTGAGTGATTGAAGACGATTTCGGTCGATAAACACATCGATATTGGATAGCCCATGGTGGGCAGCAACCAGAAAGGCCTCCCAGTTTGAACCCTCGTTGAGCTCACCGTCGGAGAGCACAACGAACACGCGAGACCTGTTGCCATCCCTCTTTTCGGAAAGAGCTACGCCGACCCCGAAAGGGAGTCCGTGCCCGAGTGAGCCGGTGGACAGCTCGACCCCCGGCACTCCGTACGTGGTGTGGCCACCTAGTTCTGCTCCGTCACGACAGTACCGCTCCAGCCATTCGACAGAAAAGTAACCCTTCAGAGCGAAGACGGCGCACAGCGCAGCAGTCGCGTGACCTTTGGAAAAAAAAGCCTATTTCGACCCGCAACTGCCTCAACATTTTCGCGCTCGAAATGAACTGATGAGTAGATGGCAGCGAGAATATCGACGACCGACATGGCTGATACAACATGGGAGGCCTTGCCGATGGCGGTCATTTTTAAAATCTCTCTCTGCGCGGCTAGTGCCAGAGAAAGGCTGTCCGATGGGCCGAATTCCTTCACCAAATCGTCACAGCCCCAGTATCCTCGCTTTCAACGGAGTACGCGAACGAATTAGCCTTCTTTCTTTTCCCACCCGGTGTAAAAAGGGGAACCTCCGACATTGGTGCACGCATTCGCGCACACCTATCCTGACCCTACCGCCCTGCCAGGCTCTGCCGTTAGGCTGTGGGCAAATGATCGACCAAGCGGCGACGTTAGAGAGTACGCATGACAAACCTCCTCCCCATGGCACAGAAGAGCTTCAACTTTCAGGTGGTCAAAAACCCTGATCCGATGCCCGCCGATAAGCGGCAAGAGTTCGTGGATACCCCTGTCTTTGGAACGGTATTCACCGACCACATGGTCGATGTGTGCTGGTCCGAACGAGGCGGTTGGCACCGACCTCGCGTGCAGGCCTATGGACCTATTCCCCTTGATCCCGCCGCAGCCGTTTTACACTACGGGCAAGAAATCTTTGAAGGAATGAAGGCCTATCGACACCACGATGGGTCCATCTGGACGTTTCGGCCCAACCAAAATGCGCTGCGGTTTCAACGCTCTGCTGTGCGCATGGCGATGCCCGAGCTCCCCACCGAATACTTCATTCAGTCTCTCAAAGAACTGATTGCTGTCGATGGT
>Ga0307983_1000569_pt1 | contig 18637 bp, 18 predicted proteins | sample OrgLakmetagen991_FD_201845 | JGI IMG/M metagenome (GOLD analysis project Ga0307983, IMG submission 201845) | Saline water microbial communities from Organic Lake, Antarctica - #991 | ecosystem: Environmental > Aquatic > Non-marine Saline and Alkaline > Saline | place: Antarctica: Organic Lake...
GCCAAGGGTGCGAAGGTCATCCACGTCGACATTGACCCTGCCGAAATCGGCAAGATTCGTCACGCCGATGTGCCAATAGTTGGTGACGCCAAAGTTGTTATCTCGATGCTTATCGCTGAGCTCCAGGTTCAGATGAAGACTGTAAAGCCAGACTACGAGGACTGGTGGGTGTTCCTAAACGGACTCAAAGAGCGCTACCCACTTGGCTACAGTGAAACCGAAGACGGGAAGCTTTCTCCGCAATACGTGATTCAGAGAATCGGCGACATGTCTGGACCAGAAGCCATTTTCGCCGCCGGAGTAGGCCAGCACCAGATGTGGTCAGCTCAGTTCATCAAGTATGAGCGCCCGAATTCTTGGCTAAATTCTGGCGGCCTTGGGACTATGGGTTACGCCGTTCCAGCCGCTATGGGAGCAAAGGTCGCTCAGCCAGATCGACTGGTTTGGGCAATCGACGGTGACGGCTGCTTCCAGATGACAAATCAGGAACTTGCCACCTGCACGATTAATAACATTCCGATCAAGGTTGCAATTATTAACAATTCCTCTCTTGGAATGGTTAGGCAGTGGCAGACCTTGTTCTACAATTCTCGCTACTCAAACAGTGACCTAAACACTGGAGCCGGCACCGTTATGATCCCGGATTTTGTAAAGCTTGCAGAGGCTTACGGCTGTCTAGCAATCAGGGTCGAGAAAATAGAAGAGGTTGATGCGGCAATCAAGCTTGCGATGGAGACTAATGACCGACCAGTGGTTATTGACTTTATAGTCGGTAAAGACGCGATGGTCTGGCCAATGGTTCCCACGGGAATTTCAAATGACGCGGTGCAATATGCCCGAGATGCGCGACCAGTCTGGGAAGGTGATGAGTAATGACAACTCAGCACGTACTTTCGCTATTGGTTGAAAACAAGCCGGGAATTCTTACTCGAGTCGCTGCCCTATTTGCGAGGCGAGGTTTTAACATCGAGTCACTTGCCGTTGGTACCACCGAGGTCGAGGGCGTTTCCAGAATGACCGTTGTGGTTAGCCTGGACGGTCAACCACTCGAGCAGGTCACAAAGCAGCTAAACAAGCTGATCAACGTCCTAAAAATTGCTGAGCTTGACTCTGATAATTCAGTTGCAAGAGACCACATGCTGGTCAAGGTTAGAACTGACTCTTCCACTAGGTCTCAGGTTTTAGAAGCGGTAACTTTATTTAGAGCCCGAGTCATCGACGTTGTCAGTGACTCTGTGGTCATCGAAGTCACCGGGGACTCTGCCAAGTGCCAGGCCTTCTTGAAGGTCTTGGAGCCATTTGGTATCAAAGAATTAGTTCAGTCTGGTGCGATCGCGGTGTCGCGAGGATCTAAGTCAATGAGCGAGAAAGTGCTTCGCTAGGCTTTAGAAAAATAACAATCAAGGAGAGCAAACAAATTGGCAGAGATTTTCTACGACACAGACGCAGACATCAGCATCATTCAGGGCCGCAAGGTGGCTGTTCTAGGCTTCGGCTCGCAGGGCCACGCTCATGCGCTGAACCTGAAAGACTCCGGCGTTGACGTCGTAGTTGGACTATTGGAGGGCTCCAAGTCGATTTCCAAGGCGACCGACCAGGGCCTAACGGTTCTTACTCCGGGCGAAGCGGTCAAGTGGGCAAACGTCATTGTTGTGCTTGCTCCGGACCCCAAGCAACGCGATCTTTTCAAGACCGACATTGAGCCAAACCTAGAAGCAGGAGATGCTTTGGTGTTTGGCCACGGTTTCGCAATTCGCTACGGCCAGATTCAGCCGCCAGCAGACATCGACGTGTTCCTTGTCGCACCGAAGGGCCCAGGCCACTTGGTTCGCCGCGAATACGTTGCCGGCAAGGGTGTTCCAAACCTGATTGCTGTTGAGCAAGATGCAACCGGAAACGCAATGGCACTCGGTCTTTCCTACTCTTCTGCCATTGGTGGCACTCGAGCCGGAACAATCAAGACGACCTTCACCGAAGAGACCGAAACTGATCTATTCGGTGAGCAGGCAGTGCTCTGCGGAGGAGCTTCACAGCTAGTGATGTACGGTTTCGAGACCTTGGTTGAGGCTGGCTACCAGCCTGAGATTGCTTACTTCGAGGTGCTTCACGAACTAAAGCTAATTGTTGACTTGATGTATGAGGGCGGCATCGCCAAGCAGCGTTGGAGCGTGTCTGACACTGCCGAGTACGGCGACTACGTTTCGGGCCCACGGGTTATTGACCCATCGGTCAAGGACAACATGAAGGCAGTCCTAACTGACATTCAGAATGGTGCATTTGCGAAGCGCTACATCGATGATCAGGATGCCGGTGCACCAGAGTTCGCGGAACTTCGTGCCAAGGGCGAGGCTCACCCGATTGAGGCTACTGGCCGCGACCTACGAAAGCTGTTCAGCTGGATCAAGAACGATGACGACTACCAAGATGGTAGCGTCGCCCGATAACTAAGTTCATAAAGAACACCTCGGGAGCATGACTGCCGAGGTGTTCTTTATTGTCTCAGGACTTGATTGCAGGCAGTCGGTTATACGCGATAAGAATCGGCAGTGCCAAAACTAAGTGCAGAACCTGCAGCCAGATGATCGTCGCGTCGGTTGAGTTTGCGATAAAGGGGCTGAAGGCCATCAAACCTAGAACCAGAAAACCAACCCCAAGGGCAAACCTTCTCGGGTTCTTTGTGCGAAGGGATATCAGGGCAACGACTGATGCCCCCACAACAGACATCACAGGAATAAAGATGAAGGCGGCAAATGGAATTGGGCCGGAGATAGCGGGTGTCTCAACAGCTAGCTCCTCACCGGTTCCAAGTGCAATAAAGTATGCGATGAGCGTTAGTGCGACACCAACTCCACCCCCGATGATTACGTTTTTGATTTTTGCCATGTCTACTCCAATTCTTATTCATTTGAAAAGCTAAACTACCGTCAACAAGCTAGCAAAGGATGAGAATTATGTGCTCACAAGTAAGTTGTTCAAGTTGTCATAAGCCAACCTGGGAGGGTTGTGGCGAGCACATTGAAGAGGCGCTAGCGGGCGTTGCCGAGGCAGACCGCTGCCAGTGCGGAAGTTAGATAACAACCCTTCGGCTACTAGACTTGGGACTATTCCAATGTCTACTTTCTCGTTAGGTTAATCCGTGTCAAAGCCAATTGTTTTAATCGCAGAAGAGCTTTCGCCTGCGACAGTAGATGCCCTGGGCCCAGATTTTGAAATTCGCCATGTGGATGGAGCGGACAGGGCCAAGCTGCTGCCTGCCCTCGCTGAGGCAAACGCGGTTCTAATTCGCTCTGCCACCAAAATGGATGCTGAAGCACTGTCTGCAGCACCAAAGCTTAAAGTAATCGCCAGGGCAGGTGTCGGTCTCGACAACGTCGACATCAAAGCCGCAACCACTCACGGCGTGATGGTTGTAAATGCCCCGACTTCAAATGTTATTTCTGCGGCTGAGTTGGCAATTGGTCACATCATGTCGCTGTCTCGCAACATTCCTGATGCACACTCCTCAATGAAGGATGGCAAGTGGCAGCGAAGTGCTTTCTCAGGGATCGAGCTCTATGAAAAAACCATTGGAATCATAGGTCTTGGTCGAATTGGAACTCTTGTCGCGCAGCGCCTGGCAGGCTTTGGCGCAACGCTAATCGGTTATGACCCATACGTCACTCAAGCCAGAGCCGAGCAAATCGGTGTTGAGCTGGTGGACATGGAAGAGATCATGAAGCGCAGTGATTTCATCACGATTCACATTCCAAAGCTTCCGGAAACAACCGGCATGATTTCAACCGATCAGTTCGCCATGGCAAAGCCAAATCTTCGCATCGTCAACTGCTCACGCGGAGGGATTATCGATGAGGATGCACTCTATGCGGCTCTGAAGACTCGCAGAATTGCCGGTGCTGGGTTGGATGTGTTTGTAAACGAACCGCCGCTTGATTCACCACTTTTGACTCTGGATAACATTCAGCTCACTCCACACCTGGGCGCTTCAACCGAAGAGGCACAGGAAAAAGCTGGGGTGTCTGTTGCAAGATCCGTCCGACTTGCACTCGCAGGAGACCTAGTCCCTGATGCGGTAAACGTGGCAGGTGGAGAGATTGACTCCTCAGTAAAGCCTGGAATTCCACTCGCCGAAAAGCTGGGTCAATTAGTTGCAGGTCTTGCTGGTCAAACCTCCATCACGGCAATTGAATTTGAAGCCCTTGGTGAGATTGCCTCTCACGATGTCACGGTGTTGAAGCTTGCCGCATTGAAGGGTCTATTTCAGACCATGGTCACCGAACAGGTCTCCTATGTGAATGCCCTCCTGCTTGCTGAGCAGCGCGGGGTTGAGGTGAGGCTAACTCAGGGCACGACCAGCGATGAGTATCGAAACATAACCACGCTAAAGGCAACGCTCTCGGACGGAACTACCGTTTCTGCCGGTGGCACAGTAATTGGGCCAAAGCACCACCAAAAGGTAGTTTCGCTAAACGGTTACGACGTTGAGCTTTCAATGGCAGAAAACTTGGTTGTCATGATCTACCAGGACAGACCGGGAATCGTAGCCATCTATGGCAAGGCCTTTGCAGAGGCCAGCGTGAACATTGCTGCGATGACCATTGCAAGGCAACAAAAGGGTGGCAAGGCACTCAGCGTCATTACAGTTGACTCACCTGTTTCAGCAGAGATCTTAGACAAATTGAGAACAGAGATTCAAGCTGATTCTCTGTGTCAGGTGACCCTTCACGAGCAGTACTAACTACTGGCTAGCTGCCCGCTGCTTGGCTAGTCGTCCCTGATTCCAGGTTGTATAGCCACCGTCTAAGTTCTTGGCTTTGATTCCATGTCCCTTTAGTAGCTGCACAGCGGTGTGACCTCGTTGACCTACGGCGCAGTGAACAATTACGTTCTTGCCTTCAAGTTGTCTCAGGTGCTGCCTGAGAGAATCAACAGGAATCAAGACTGATCCCGGGATTGACCCAGCTGCGTTCTCAGACTCAGATCTCACATCAACCAACACATGCGAATCGGCCTGAAGCGCTTCTAGCTCGTGCCACTGGACCGTCTCAGTTTTGCCGGAAAGTACGTTGTCGCCGACGTAACCGGTCTGGTTTATTGCATCCTTTGCAGAACCAAAGGCCGGCGCGTAAGCAAGTTCAAGATTCATGAGGTCCTGAATTTCAAGGCCCGCGTAAATTGCAGTTGCGATTACATCGATGCGCTTGTCCACGCCATCAAACCCGGTCGCCTGAGCCCCAAGAATCCTCTTGGTCTCTGGATCGAAAAGCACCTTGATCGAAATTGGGTGAGCACCTGGGTAGTAGCCAGCGTGGCTGGACGGGTGAAGGTGGATGATGCCGTGGGCAATTCCCATTCTTTTGGCTAGTCCTTCAGTCAAACCAGTCAGCGAAGCGGCCAACCCATAAGCGCCGATGATGCCGGTCCCAATTGAGGGTCGTGCACTCACGTTTTCACCGGCTATTACATCGGCTACCAGGCGTCCGTGGCGGTTGGCAAGGTTTGCCAACCAGATCATCTGAGGTTCCCCGGTTAGAGCACTAGTTTTTTCCGCAGCATCGCCGACGGCGTAGATGTTTGGGTCACTGGTGCGCATCTGGTCATCAACCTTTATGCCACCGGCAGATCCAATTTCTAGCCCAGCATCAACTGCAAGTTTGTGATCTGCAACCACACCTATTGCTGCTACCACTAGGTCCGCTGGAATAACGCGACCGTCTTTTAGGACCAGTGTGTCAGGCAACACCTTTGATGTCTCAGCGCTCAGCGCAAGCTTGATGCCGTGATCGACAAGCACTTTTTGCATGGGTTCGATCATTTCTGGGTCGAACTGGGGGAGTATTGTGTCGCGGAATTCAACGATCGTGGTCTCAATGCCACGGTGCTGAAGGTTTTCGGCAAGCTCGACACCGATAAAGCCAGCACCAATGATTGCCGCTGACTTTATTTTCTTTTCGTCGACCAGCTTCTTGATGCCAACGGCATCGCCAACGTCCTTGAGTACGTGGGCTCTCTCAAGACCTGGAATGGGTACCATTCTTGGCTTGGCTCCGGTCGACAGCACGAGCTGGTCGTAGCTCTCTTCATACTCAGTGCCGCCTGCTAGGTCAGCAACCTTGATTGTCTTGGCTAATGGGTCGATGCTGAGCACTCTGCTGTTTACTCGAACATCTAGGTTGAACCTTGCATTTAGAGACTCAGGAGTCTGGAGCAGCAACTGCTCTTCTTCTTTGATTACTTCGCCAATGTGATATGGCAGCCCGCAGTTTGCGTATGAAACATTCGGACCCTGCTCGAAGACGATGATTTCAGCATCTTCTTTTAGTCTGCGCAACCTTGTTGCCGAGGACATGCCTCCGGCAACTCCTCCAACGATTAGTACCTTCATTTACTTCGAAACCTTCAATCCTGCTCTTCTCCAACCGGCCATTCCGCCGGCAACATTTTTGACGTTATAACCATTTTTTGCTAGCAGGCCTGCGGCTTGGCTGGAGCGCATCCCGGACTGGCAGATCACCAGGATCTCCCTCTCAATTGGAACAAGCCCAAGCTTGCTGCCCAAGACAGAAACTGAAATGTTTTTGGCTCCAGGGGCATGGCCGGTGCGGAATTCATTCGGCTCGCGAACATCGATTAGAAATGCACCGGTGGTTGAAAGCTCACTTGCAACCTGAGGGCTAACGGTTTCAAACTTCTTCTTCAGAAAATCAAATAGACCCATTAGTTACTTACCTCCAGTGAAACATCATTGCCCATTGCAATCCAAGAACCGGTACCGCCAGCTACAGAAACTGCCTGGTAACCCAGGGTTCCAAGGTAGTTAGCGGCAGTCATCGACCTTCCACCGGATTGGCAGATAACCCAGATGGTTTTGTCCTTGGGAAGAGCTGCCAGTTGATCTGGAACAGTGCTCAGTGGGATGCTCAGCGCGGTCGGGACATGACCAGATTCGTATTCCCAGCCTTCACGGACGTCAATGATGACCTCCTTGTTCCCCAGAGCGACTGCTAGGTCGCCAATTGTTACTTCTTGAGTCATTACTTTTCCTTCGTCTTTGTTTTATCTAGCTCAGCGCTAAGAATGCTTTTTCAAGTTTTTGCCTGTCGGCATTACCGGATTCCCCGGCGGCGCAGTGAGACATACCACTGGCAATCAGACTGAAAGCTGCTCTGTTGATGGCTGCCTGCGCGGCAGCCATTTGGGTCAGAACATCGGTGCACTCACGGCCCTCTTCTAGCATGCGAATGATGCCGCCAAGCTGTCCCTGAGCTCTAGCAAGTCTTTTTCTGATTGCTTCGGTCTCTAGTTCTGGAATTTCCATTGCCGGCTCCTATAATTTTTTACACTTTTGGTATACTATAGCAGATACCCCTAGGGGTATGACAGTAAGGATGGTTATGAAGATCTTAAAGTTTCTGATTGCGGCACTGGTCGCAGTTTTCGCGGTCACCTCTTTGACCGCTTGCACTCCAGCGGAATCAAGAACAAGTGACGAGTTCGCTGCGGTGATTGACGTTCGCACTCTTGACGAATGGAACTCTGGCTACTTGGAGGGTGCTATTCGCATCGGAATTGCGGATTCAGATTTTGTGAGGCAAATATTGGAATTAGACAAAGCTGCTGATTACTTCATCTATTGCCGCTCTGGAAACCGTGCGGGGCAAGCAATCGACATCATGGTTGACCAGGGGTTCACCGGTGAATTGGTCAATGGCGGCTCAGTTGCAAATGCCTCCACAATTCTTGGATTGGATGTTGTTACCAATTAGTGGCTTGAATGATCATGGAGCGCTTTGGGACTCTAAGTATCGCGCCACAGATAGGCTCTGGAGCGAGGAACCAAACGAGTTTGTGGCCTCAATAATCGATGAGATTCCAGTTGGAAGGCTGGTCGACATTGCTGGCGGTGAAGGGCGCAACGCGTTAGCTTTTGCCCAACGTGGTTGGTTCGTAGAGAACGTAGAAATTTCGAAGGTTGCCCTGGAGCGCTTTGAGAAGCACGCGAGACAACTGGGTGTTGAGGAGTATTGCTCTAGTACTCTTGCCGATGCTCGAGAGGCACGGTTTCAGCTAGAACCCTCGCTGATCCTGGTCGCCTATCTGCAAATACCAATGGCGCATCTTGAACAAGCTTTGGACAATGCTCTTGCACAGCTGAAAGCCGGAGCACTGCTGGGTGTGTTTCACGCTCGCCGAAATTTGACTGATGGCTATGGAGGACCCCCTTCACCAGCGGTATTGCCAACCATTGAGCACTTGGAGTCATGGGCTCAAAAACATGGACTCAGCGCAAAGGTTCAAGAGCGCATTCGAAGCCTGATAGTAGATGGTCAACCAAGACAGGCAATCGATGTGACCATTGAAGTTCAGAGGTAATAACCTCCCATAGGAGATAAGGTTTAATAAATCAACTTTGTGAGGCTTTTTGAACCAGATAAACCTTGCCGTAATCCCCGGGGATGGCATTGGACCGGAAGTGACTAGCGTTGCGCTCAGCGCACTGCGCAAGGCTCTCGGCGATGTGATCGTTACTGATACCACCTACGAACTTGGCTCCAACCGGTATCTTTCATCTGGCGAGGCGCTAACTGATGCCGATCTAAATTCACTCAAGTCGCATGATGCAATTTTGCTAGGTGCTATTGGAGACCCCAGGGTTCCCTCTGGTGTGCTGGAGCGTGGGCTTCTGCTAAAGCTCAGATTTGCATTCGACCACCATGTGAACGTTCGCCCGTCAAGACTTTATCCGGGAGTTTCCTCACCGCTTGCTAATGCCGAAAACATTAGTTTCTTGGTGGTTCGAGAGGGCACCGAAGGTCCATACGTCGGCAATGGTGGCGTGATTAGAGCAGGAACCGACCACGAGGTTGCAAATGAAGTGTCGGTCAACACTGCTTTTGGCATAAAGCGAGTCGTCGAATACGCATTCGAGGCAGCTTCAAAGACTGACCGCAAGCATGTGAGCCTCATTCATAAGACCAACGTTTTGGTTCATGCCGGCGGCATCTGGACCAGAATCGTTGGCCAAGTATCTGAGCACTATCCAGCGGTTACTCACGATTACTTACACATTGACGCTGCAACCATTCATATGGTCACCAACCCGCAGCGTTTTGATGTGATTGTGACCGATAATTTATTTGGAGACATCATCACCGATCTAGCAGCCGCAATATGTGGTGGAATTGGCCTGGCTGCATCGGCTAATCTAAACCCATCTGGTGCTTATCCATCCATGTTCGAACCAGTTCATGGTTCCGCTCCCGACATAGCCGGAAAAAATCTGGCGGACCCAACTGCGGCCATCCTTTCCGCGGCGCTACTGGCTAAGACACTCGGTCACATCGAGGCAGCTGAAAGAATAGAGCAAGCCGTTGGCGCTGATTTACTAGAACGCGGTGATAAACCGCGCTCTACCGATCAGGTAGCTCAAGCAATAATCGCGAGAATTTAGAAAAGGCCAGTCATGGATTTCAAGGTAACCAAAAATCAGAGCCCAACGCCTGATGCCGAGCGCGATGCAATCATCGCTAACCCGACATTCGGCACCCACTTTTCGGATCATCAGGTGGTAATCGTCTGGGAAAAAACAACCGGTTGGCACAGTCCCGAAGTAATTCCCTACGGTCCAATCTTGATGGACCCATCTTCCGCCGTGTTGCACTACGGGCAGGAAATCTTTGAAGGAATTAAGGCTTATCGTCATCAAGATGGTTCAATCTGGACTTTCCGTCCGGAAAAAAATGCAGCCAGGTTGCAACGTTCTGCCAGAAGAATGGCGCTGCCGGAACTGCCAGCAGAGCTTTTTCTCGAGTCTTTAAGACAGCTAATTGCGGTGGACGGTGCCTGGGTGCCAGAACCCGAGGGTGAGAAGACGCTCTACTTACGTCCATTTGAAATAGCTGCCGAAAGCTTTTTAGGAGTCAGGGCCGCCGAGCGCGCCGAGTATCGACTCATCGCAAGCCCGGTTGGCCCCTACTTCGCCGGTGGAGTCAAGCCCATTTCAATCTGGATCTCCTTGGATACCGCGAGAACCGGAAGGCACGGAACCGGAGAAGCTAAGACCGGTGGCAATTACGCGGCTTCCTTGTTGGCGCAGCAGGAGGGCTATGCCGAGGGCTGCTCTCAAGTGATGTATCTGGATGCCGAAACTTCCAGCTTCATCGAAGAGTTGGGAGGCATGAACTTGTTCTTCGTGTTCCAGGACGGCTCTGTCGTGACCCCACCTCTGGAGGGAACAATCCTTCACGGTGTGACCAGAGATTCGGTAATTACCCTGCTCAGGGAGGCCGGCCACGATGTTATTGAGCGTCAAATTTCGCTGTCCGAAGCGAGAGAAAAAATTGAATCCAAGGACATATCTGAGGTCTTTGCTTGTGGTACGGCTGCCGTGATCACTCCGGTAGGGCTGTTCAAGTCGCGTGAAGAGGAAATAGTTATTGGCGATAATAAGCCGGGCGAAATCACGGTCGGACTCAGGACTCAATTGACCGGTATTCAGTACGGAATAGTAAAAGACTCCCACAACTGGATGCATAAGCTGTCAGACTAGGCACGTGCAAATTGTTAGAGCTCTCCATAACGGTGTATCCCGCCACGGACTAATTTCCGATGGCCAAGTTGTTTTCTATCTTGGTGACCCAATCTTGGGGGCAGAACTTGGCAAAGAGTCGGCTCCACTTTCAGCAGTGAAGCTACTTGCACCAGTGACTCCGGGCAAAGTTGTCTGCATCGGGATGAACTATCGAGCACATGCCGCCGAGATTTCAATCGATGTTCCTGATGAGCCTCTTATTTTCTTTAAGCCAATCAGTGCGATCATCGGGCCGGAAGATTCGATTGTTTTGCCCAAGCAATCTGACCAGGTTGAGTTGGAAATCGAGCTTGCGATCGTGATTGGCAAGCAAGCCAAGGAAATCACTTACGCCGAGGCGAAGGACGCTATCTTTGGCTTCACAATCGGCAACGATGTCACCGCTCGCGATTTGCAGTTCTCAGACACTCAATGGGCAAGAAGCAAAGGCTTCGATACTTTCTGTCCTCTCGGCCCTTGGATCGAGACTGAGCTGGACACCAGTGCAATAAAGCTGGAATCGCGAATTAATGGACACTCACGTCAGCGTTCAAAAAGCTCAGACATGATCACAGACGTTTACGAAATAGTTTCCTACGTCAGCCAGAATCTGACTTTATTTCCGGGGGATGTAATTCTTACCGGCTCACCGGCCGGGCTCGCTCGCATTGAGAATGGTGACCAAGTCGAATGCGAAATAACCGGCATCGGTGTCTTGCACAACCCGGTCGCCTAAGGGCAGTTTCATAAATGACTCTTATTACCGCACCAACCACCACCGCCACTGGATCAGATATTCGCGTCCGGTTTTGCCCAAGCCCTACCGGAACTCCGCACGTTGGTCTGATTCGCACCGCACTTTTTAACTGGGCTTATGCCAGAAGAACTGGCGGCAAGTTCATCTTTCGCATCGAGGACACTGACGCTGCCAGAGATTCTGAGGAGAGCTACGGCCAGCTGGTTGAAGGTTTGCGCTGGTTGGGGATTGATTGGGACGAGGGCATTGACGTTGGGGGCCCTAACGAGCCATATCGACAGTCTGAACGAAGCGAGATCTATCAAGAGGTTATTGAGAAGCTAAAGTCTTCCGGTCAGTTGTACGAAAGCTACCTAACCGGAGAAGAAATTGAGCAGCGAAACATTGCCAATTCCAGAGCGGTTCAGCTTGGCTACGACAACTCTGAGCGCGACCTTTCGGAGGCAGAACGCCAGTCATACATAAGTGAAGGCAGAAAGCCAGCGCTTAGATTGCGAGTGCCGGACCAGGACATCACTTTTCTGGACTTAGTCCGCGGCGAGATAGCTTTTCCAGCGGGGTCTTTTCCGGACTTTGTTTTGGTTCGCCCAGGTGGCGCTCCGCTATACACGCTCGTGAATCCGGTTGACGATGCCCTGATGGGCATTACCCATGTTTTGCGAGGCGAGGATCTGTTGTCCTCAACTCCTCGTCAGATCGTGCTTTACAACGCTCTTGTTGAGGCTGGGGTCACAACCTTCATTCCGCGCTTTGGTCACCTTCCTTTTGTGATGGGGGAGGGCAATAAGAAACTCTCGAAACGAAACCCAGAGAGCAATCTATTTTTGCATCGCGATCGAGGCTTTATTCCAGAGGGTTTGCTGAACTACCTTGCACTTTTGGGCTGGTCGATATCTGCTGACCGTGACATCTTTAGCCTCCAGGAGCTTTGCGAAAACTTCGAAATTGAGAACGTGAACCCTAATCCTGCAAGGTTTGATCAGAAAAAAGCGGATGCCATCAATGCTGCCCACATTAGATTATTGACCGATGAAGATTTTGTTGGACGCATTTTGCCCTATCTGCAATCAGCTGGAGTCATCCCGGCTGAACCTTCGGTAAGACAGCTTGAAATTTTGGCAGCAGTTGCCCCGCTTACCAAAGAGCGAGTTATTGTTTTGGGTGATGTGCCGGCGATGGTCGAGTTCTTGTTCGTTGACGTCGCTGATTTGAAAATTGACGAAGACGCTTCGAAGCAGTTGCCTGACAATGTAATCGAAATAGTATCGGCTGCCAAGTCATCGCTTGAGAACCTTCAAGATTTCACCACCGACGCTATTCATCAGGCACTTGGCGACGCACTGGTTGAGGGCATGGGCGAGAAGCCAAGAAATGCTTTTGGTCCAGTTAGAACCGCGATAAGTGGCAGGCGCGTGACCCCGCCACTTTTTGAATGCATGGAGATTCTTGGAAAAGAGCAATGCCTTGCTCGACTAGAGGCATTTGTGCAATCCCGCTAGGATAGTAAATCGGGCCTCGGGTCCGACCATTGGGGTATGGTGTAATTGGCAACACGGATGATTCTGGTTCATTTGTTCTTGGTTCGAGTCCAGGTACCCCAGCCATAAGAGCGCCACCAAAAGCTAAGCCTCAAAAAATGGCATCAGCGCTGTTGAGCTTTGAAATCCCTACATTGAGGTGGGTTTTTTTGTTCACATGAGTCTGCTGTGGCTTAGCCCTTTACCTTGAAGACCTTCAATCACTGAAACTGGTTATGTTCGTTTCATCGTCTGCGGTTCGTTCACCAGCCCTAGATGCGCGAGTGCTATACCTGAATCGTATTGCAGCAGGTCGGTGGCGAGGTGGAGCTGTTACTCGCTTCCTTCTGAAATCACGGCCTCGTATCGCCCGCCTAAGAGCTCCTGTAATTTGCCCCGAGAGGCTAATAACCTCACTCTGTTAGTACTAGTGCTGCAGAGGGTCTCTTACTTCGACTCCAGAGTCATTGAGCTTGAGCCACTCGGCGATGGCCTGTTCACCGCGGGCTTCGAGGAGTTCGGCGGCAAATTCAAATAGTTCCTCGCGATTCTCGATTCCCGAGCCAAGCGGCAAAGCGAGGTCGATGCCCGCAGCCAATGATTCTTTTTCATTTAGCTGGATAGTTGCCGCGATAACTGCCAGAAATGACTGAGCGCCTTTGGCTCCGCGCAGGTAGTCGACGACCTTGCCATCGAGTGATTGCCGGTCGAGTTGTCCTTCACCGGTGAGAATCATATCCGCACCCTTGATGGCCGCGCTCAAGCCGATCACGTCGGCTACGAGTCGCGCACCGGGCACAAGTTCAGCGCCGAATAGCACAACGAGTCCAGTTGCGATTCCCCCTGCGGCACCCACGCCGGGCAGGTTGGCTATGGCGGATGCCGAGAGGCCGCGGTCGGACGCGGTCTCGGTCTGCGCCAGCACTTCGGCTAATTGAGTGAGGCCCTTATCCAAAATGGCGACATCGGACGCGGAAGCGCCTTTCTGGGGCCCAAAAGTTTGGGCGGCGCCGTTAACACCGGTCAGGGTGTTCGTGACATCGACGGCGACTCGCCATTTCGTCGCCGCCGCGCCAGCGATGAGCCCGTTGAGGTCGATCGCAACTAGTGAGGTCAGTGCGCCGCCGCCGGGCGCGAGTTCGGTGCCGGTGGAATCCAGGAATCGCACCCCAAGTGCGCGCAGGAGTCCGGTGCCACCATCGGTGCTGGCGGAGCCGCCAACAAAGAGAGTAATTTCACGGGCGCCGCGCTCGATAAGAGTTGCGGCGATGAGACCGACACCATAGCTGTCGGCGCGCAGCGGCTGGAAGGGCAGGTCCAAGACGTGGGGGAGTCCGTTGGCTTGCGCGGCCTCAATGACCGCGCGGCGACCTTCAAGATCGAATCCGTAATTCGCTTCACGCGCACGTCCTAGTGCATCGACGGTTGACATCGATAGTGCTGGTTGCGCCCAGGCGGCAAGAACGGCATCAAGGGAGCCTTCCCCGCCGTCGGCCATTGGAAACACAAGGACTGCCGAGGTATCGGGCAGCAACTTTCTGGCCCCTCGTTCTAGAGCAAAGGCGGCATCCCTAGCGCTGAGGCTTGCCTTGAAGGAGTCGGGTGCGATCACGACGACGGGGTTCTGGATATCTGGCATCCTTTGAGCCTAGCTTTTCTACCCGAGGCAACGCCGGTACCCGGGTTATAGAGATTCTTTCTGACTGGATCGTGCGCACCATGAAACTGCTCGAAGTCACCACCATCGAAGAGCTCGAGCCCAAACACGTGACTCAGCTGCAGAGATTGGTTGCACGAAGCTAAGTGCGCCGCAGTTTTGCCGCCGCCATGTTCAGCCCCGCACCGATAGCGCAAAGCTAGGCTTGGCATAATATCAAATCTAATGAGTCGTAATCCACAACCAACCCCAGCGCCAGTGTGGCGTGCCCCGGGAATGCCTGCGCTTCTTGTTCTCACGGCCGCAGGCTTCGCTGGATTCGCTGCTCTTTTCCCTGTTGTTCCAATGTGGGCGGTAAGCGGAGGTGCGAACGAAGCCGGTGCCGGCTGAGTCAATGGTTTGCTGCTGCTGGTGACAGTTATGACTCAACCGTTTGTACCCAGAATGCTTAATCGGCTTGGAACTGGCCGAGTGCTGGCCGCGGGGCTGATATTTCTTGGTGTTCCACCGCTGCTGTTTCTCGTCTCTGACCAACTCGGGTGGATCTTGCTTCTCTCGGCCTTTCGTGGGATAGGTTTCGGTATCCTTACGGTCGCCGGGTCAACCGTGGTTGCCAACCTCGTACCACGCGCCCAGCACGGTGCAGCCATCGGGGCCTACGGGGCCGCAATCGCAGTACCCCAAGTCATTCTGATTCCAGCGGGACCGTGGCTGGCGGACTCAGTTGGACTTTGGGTCGTTTTTGCACTCGGCTCGCTGCCCATTCTCGGCATCAGTGCTGCCCCGCGGTTGGCCAGAATTCTCAAAGAACAGGCGGCTGCACGAGCGATTCAGCCATCGACTGGTGCCAGTCCGCTCGACGTCGAAAATAGATCTCTTCGGCGACTTCTCTTCGGCAGCCTCCTGCGACCCATGATTCTCTTGAGCGGTGTCACGCTGGCTACCGGTGCTCTCATTACGTTCGCCCCACAGATGAGCTCAACGGTAGCTCTGACGACCGGGGGTCTCGCGCTACTTACTCTCAGTGCGGCAGTGACCCGCTGGGCGGTTGGAGGCTTAGCCGATCGGCACGGCGCAAAGCCATTCCTTTGGCCGCTCGTACTGCTGTCTGTCATCGGGCTCATCCTCACCGCCATCGCGGTCGAGAATCCCGAGGGCACGAGGGTTTCTCTTTTCTTGATTGGCATGACATTCGTCGGTGTGGCTTACGGGGGACTACAGAACCTGACCCTTCTGCTATCTCTTGCCGCCGTGCGACGAGAGCAGTACGGCACTGCAAGCGCTGTGTGGAACATCGGATTCGACCTGGGAACAGCTGTGGGTTCGGTGCTCATCGGCACCCTCGCAGCAGCGTTCTCCTTCCCACCTGCACTTCTGGTGGCAGCGGCTATATCGCTTGTCACCCTTCCGTTGGCCTTACTTGGTGGCCCGCGCGCTAGCAGCTAACAGAATGTGCGGCGAGGCGGTCATTGGGACCTAAGCGAGCTACGCAATTGCAATGGTGCCGGCAATAATGATTATTATTCTTTTTAGTTCCCAACCAAAATTTAGCTAGAGCTCAAGCTAAGTCTCAACCTAAGTCTCAATCTAAGTTTCAAGGCTCTGACCGGGTTCAAGAAACACAAAGTTTCCACCATTTTCTTGAGTGACTTCGCTGATTCGCTGGTTATAAAGCTCGTGGCCGTTGCCACTTAGGAGCGCATTATGGGTTGGGAACAGTGTTTCTGGTTTCACGGCGGAAATAAAGTCCATGACATCTGAGATTTTTAGCCAGGGAGCGCTTGCCGGGCAGGCCAAAACTTTCACCTTATCTTCGGGAATCGTATAGCTGTCGCCCGGGTAGTAGAGCGTTCTGTTGACTGTGACGCCGGTGTTTTGAATCAGCGGAATACTCCGGTGGATTTCTTCGTGCAAATCTCCAGAGAAATCAAGCTCAAAACCGCCAACCTCGTAGTGGTCTCCGTGATAAACGACTTGGACCGGCAACCCAGCTAGCTTTTTTGCGACTTCTGCGGGGCCAAATATTTGAGCATCGGGGTTATCGATCAGGATTTTCTGAATGTGTGGCAGATAGCTGTGGTCTTCGTGAATGTGAGTTAAGCAAATGGCAACTACGTCTTTGAAATCTGGAAGCTCTTTGGAGTAGGTCCCGGGGTCAATAACCACGAGTTTCGAACCGCTCTCTATCGACAGAAGTGCATGGTCAAACTTGGTAATTTTCATTTTGCCTCCTTTGGTTCAGTCTATGTTTATCTAATTGAATGTTAGGAAGTGTCGATGAAGCCACTTGGGGTCATTGTTAATCCTCAAGCAAATCGTGGTAGGGCAGCTTTAATTGGCGAACAAGTATTCGAGGCATTTGCCAAGGCGGGAATCGCGGCAATCAATCTTTCTGCGACTTCTGCTTTAGAGGCTAAGAAAAAAGCCGAGGAATTAATTTCGTTACAAGAGATTTCTGCACTTATTGCCGTCGGAGGGGACGGAACCAGCCAGCTTTGCGCTGGAATCGCGGTGCCAAACCAAATTTCGTTGGGTATAGTTCCGGCGGGTTCTGGAAACGATCAAGCCCGCGAACTCAACATCGACCTGCATGACACTCAAGCCGCAGTCAAGAACATTGTGGACTCGCTCGACACTCCTAGGAGAGTTGACGCGATGAAGGTCAGCGTTTCGGGAAAAGAAATTTGGTCTATTGGGTCAATTTCGGCCGGATTTGATGCGCTTTGTGCAACAAGAGCCAATTCACTTCGTTGGCCCAAGGGCCCCAATAGTTATATTGCGGCCCTTTTGCTAGAACTTCCTTCATTCAAGGCGATTGAATACCACCTGGATGTTGACGGCGAGAAGCGAGTAATTGAGGCGATGTTGTGCGGGGTGGCCAATGCGAAAAGCTTTGGTGGCGGGATGATGATTTCTCCAAACTCAGAAATTACCGATGGTGAGCTAGAGGTTTTTATCCTCCACAAGGTGTCCAGAGCTCGCCTCTTGCGCATTTTTCCCACCGTTTACAAAGGCAAACATCTAAGGTTTCCGGAGGTGGAAATCTTCAAGGCGAAATCAATAAAAATTAGCAATGATAATTATCCGGTGACCTGCGACGGAGAGCTTGTAGGCAATGCCCCCTTCTCGGCGGAGGTCCATCCAGGGGCCTTGTGACTACTCAGCCGATAGATTGCCAACAATCGGTATTTATGGCAGACTTCTCAAGTTGCGAACGGCTCCATCGTTTAGCGGCCTAGGACGCTGCCCTCTCACGGCAGTAGCGCGGGTTCGAATCCCGCTGGAGTCACAAAATCTCGCTTCCAATAACTAATTTTGGGAGCGAGCTTTTTTGATTAACGCCACCTTTTTGAGTAGCTGGTGGCAAGGGCTATAAAGACCACCGGAACAAGTGCAGCCGCATTTAGGCCACCGAAGGTAAACACCGTCAAGATAACGCCCGAAACTGCCCCACCGAAGGCGCCGGATAGGTTCATGAGCGAGTCGCTGAAGCCCTGAACCTTGCTGCGTTGGCCGGTAGGGAGAGTTTCGCTGAGCAATGCGCTTGCCGCTACCGTAGCGGCTGACCAACCCAAGCCCAATAAAAACAAACCCAAAACTACGGCGTAAAACTCCGACTGCCAAAACCCCGACACAGCCAGTGAGATCAAAGAAATAAATTGTCCGGTAATAACAATTTTGACGGCTCCGAACTTATCAGTGAGCCAGCCAAAGACTGGCGAGAATGCATACATTCCGGCGATGTGCAGCGATATTGTGAAGCCAACGTCTGCCAGCGAGTGACCCTCAGCGTTTAGGTGAGCCGGGGTCATCGACATCACCGAAACCATAACCATGTGGCTGAGGGCAATTGTCAGTACCGCGTAGCCGGCGAGAGGGAACTCACGAACCACCCCTAGAGCATCTTTAACGCTGGCGCTTTTGCGCCTTGGGTCCAGGCCTGCGATGTCGCGGGCGACTATCAGCGGGTCTGGCCGAAGTCCAAACCAGAAAACCAGCGTCGAGCTTAATTGAGCCGCAATCGTAAACAGGAATGGCCCCGCTAAGTGCGGCATGCCCAGCCAAAGACCGAGGGTTTCGCCCGGTGCAATCAGATTTGGTCCAATTACTGCACCCAGCGTTGTGGCCCAAACCACCAA
>Ga0307983_1000570_pt1 | contig 18635 bp, 19 predicted proteins | sample OrgLakmetagen991_FD_201845 | JGI IMG/M metagenome (GOLD analysis project Ga0307983, IMG submission 201845) | Saline water microbial communities from Organic Lake, Antarctica - #991 | ecosystem: Environmental > Aquatic > Non-marine Saline and Alkaline > Saline | place: Antarctica: Organic Lake...
GGCACAGACCCAAGAGTTTGTCTATAAAACCAGCCAGAAAGAACAGTTAGTGGCAAAAAACAGCCAAAGGTTTGTAATGGTGCCTAATCGATACACCGCCCAAGAAGGACAAGACCCACGAGTTACTAATTAAAGCTTATTGGCGTTTTAATTCTTTTTTGTTTAAAATTTCAAATACTTAATAAGCTTACTCATGGATTTTGGTGATAACGTTTGGCGTAATGGAAAACTTATTAAAAGCGAGGACGCGAAGACGTCGCTGATGAATCATGCGCTTCACTACGGTAGTGGGGTTTTCGAAGGTATCCGTTGCTACAAAACGGAGCGTGGAACAGCCGTATTTCGGCTACAAGACCACATGAAGCGATTACAGTACTCAGGGAGTGTGTTGGAAATAAAAATGCCACACAGTGTAGAAGATTTATGCCAAGCCACTTTAGAAGTCTTAAGAGCGAATAAATTAGAGTCCGGTTATATTCGCCCGGTCGCTTGTTTTGGGGAAGGCAAAATGGGCCTTAATCCGCATGGTGCTGATATAGATGTTTTCATTGCCGCGTGGGCGTGGGGCAAATATTTATCAGATGACCCGATTACGGTCGGTACTTCACCGTGGATTCGAATTCACCCCAGATCATTGCAAGCCGACGCTAAAATTAATGGTCACTACGTAAATTCTATTATGTCGTCACAATGGGCGCACAACAATAATTATCAAGAAGCCTTGTTGCTCGATTACAACGGTAATTTAGCGGAAGGTCCAGGAGAAAACTTGTTCGTTATTAAAGACGGTGTCATGTACACCCCAGAACTGGGAACAATATTAAACGGAATCACCCGCGCAACGATTATGCAACTGGCCAAAGATGAACTGGGCATTGAAACCGTAGAAAAAAAATTACTTCCAGAAGATTTGGTAAACGCTGATGAAGCTTTTTTCACTGGGACAGCCGCTGAAGTTACCATTTTAAAATCGATTGATGGAAATCAGATTGGGACGCAAGAAAACGAGATCAGCAATAAGTTAAAGAATTTGTATGCCGATGTGGTTGAAGGGCGATTTGCCAAATACGATGATTGGTTAAGCTATGTTAATTAAACGGCTGGCAGAAATTTAAAAAGCGACAATTCTAATCTTTTTTCAGCCAAACGCATCGACGCAACTACCGAAGGATCTAACGAACTATTTTGAAACTGTGCTTGTAAGAAATTATACACCATATTTTTTAATGGGGCATAGGAGAGTCTTCTTGCCAGTAACGCCACTAACGCTGAGCCAGCACAAACATTAGTGCGCGATAACTCTTTAAGTCGATAAGCCACCGCCAGAGACTCGTTGTCAGTCAGTTCCTTACAACTTCTGATAACCGAAAGAGCCCAAGACGCCGACACTTCATTTTTCTCAACCATTAAACGGCTTTTACCAAGCGGACTGCTAGACTGGCATGAATGGTAACTTTTTAGCGGTCCTTCTGCGCGATCTAAGCGTTCCCGCTCTACAGGTTTAGCCTTATTCGCTTTTTCTGATTCATTAGCCACAGCGCTTAATTGTCGCGCCTTTTCTGCGGCTCGTTTCACCAGTGGGGAGGGTTTATCTTCTAGCACACAACGAATTGAATGAAGTAAGAATTCAATGCCCTCAACTTTATGTGTCGCAGGATTAAACGCTTCAATCAATCTTTTTTTATCAATCTCACCCGTTAAACATAAACCGTGCAGCTGAATTAAATTTTGTTGCAGATACACGTACGCATTATCCGCTTTAAGGTCTACTTCCGATGAAAGCAAACCTTCTGCCGTTTCAATAAGTTGTAAGGCTTTAAGAGTGCCTACTGTTTCAGGCGCCTCAACTTTAGCCACACTACGTTTTGCTGGTATTGTTTGAAACGGCTGCACGTCACATTTAGCCGTTCTCAAGTATGCGGGGCTTTGATGGCGAGTTATTTTTGATACTCCCTGTGATAATGACTTTTTGAGGTCAGCAATATCACGATTCAGATTTTTATCTGGTACTGATCGCACCTTATCCAGTACGCGTAAAATTCCACGAGCCGAAGCGCGAACTTCCAAGGCTAATTCAGAAGTAACGTCTATATTCTTTACAACGTCTAATACCCTTAAAACACTTTCGCGTATTCTAAACCACTCGGCATTTACGTCTCTTCTATTTAAAGACTGGTGTCTCATATTACTGGGGCGATTTTCTTCAAAGCCAATAACGGCCTCAACGCCTTCTTTAATATCAAGGGTCAGATTTTCGACATAGGCTTTAGTTCGGGTGTAATTGAAGTCACTAAAAACTGAAACTAGTTTCGTCTGTGGTTCAGTATTAAACGCTGCTAAATCAACGTCTGTTGGGAAATTAATAGCGCGAATGTCGTTCATGTTTTTAATGACTATGTTGTTCTCAACTTTAAATATTTTAATCCGTAAACACAAAAATTAATTACAAACTAGACCCCATAAACAGGTAAAGCGCTATAGATTAAAATTTAACGATAGTATAAATCAATAAATTTGGCGATAATCGATCTTAGATACAACAGCAGGTAAATGACTTATCTATATGATTTAAGTAATTTTGAGAAATGGTTAGGGTTCACGCTAAAAAAGGCGACACGTTTAAAAATTATAAAGGTTAGATTTATGAGTTCGGTTAAAACTCACAGTAAAAGTGGTAGTAAAACTTGGACTAATCAACAAGTGGCTGGTTCGATCATTTTATAACTTAGCAACCTGGGATCGTAAATTCTCTACCCAAATTTGCCATTCGAGCTTCCTCATCAATTGCAGGCCTTTGTGTCATACTATCAATGACTTCAGCTCGAATTCCGCCGTTTACAGTCTCAACTCTCGCCGCAGAAATAACCGATTCAACCGCAACCGGACCTTCCAGCGCAGCCTCTAGTACGGCAGTAGGTATTCCAGTCACTTCACTTAACACCCGACCTGACCCACAAGCTATAAGAGCGTTTTCCACCGCTTCAGGGGTTAACATAACAGGCACTTCTCCAAATCCATCAAGACTTCCATCTGCCATATTGAAATAAATTTAATATGTCTATGATGTTAGTGAACACATTTAGTATACGCAAGTCTTTTTGGTGCTAAAAGCTAATTATTAAACTTAAAGTGCATCACATCCCCATCTTTTACGATGTAAGTTTTACCCTCTAATCGCATTTTTCCCGCTTCCTTGGCCGCCGCTTCACTTCCAGCCGCTACAAAATCGTTATACGCAATCACGTCCGCTTTAATAAAGCCTTTTTCAAAGTCAGTGTGAATTTCACCGGCCGCTTGCGGTGCCGTGGCTCCAACACGAATCGTCCAAGCCCGAACTTCCGTTACGCCAGCGGTAAAGTAACTCTGTAAATCAAGCAGCTTAAAACAGGCTTGAATTAAGTTTTCTAGTCCTGAATTTTTGGCTCCAATCGATTCTAAAAATTCCGCCGCATCTTCATCGTTCAAGTCAGCCAGCTCCGCCTCAATTTGCGCACAAATCGGTACTACTGGTACACCCTCTGGGGCATTCACTTTTTTAGCAAACGCGTCGACATCAAAATCGGCAAATTTATCTTCAGATGTATTCGCCACAATTAAAAATTTCTTGCTCGTTAGCATTTGAAAGAGTTTCGCTCTGATGGCCTCTTCTTCGGTTAATTCCACGGTGTTGGCTAATTTTTCGCTTTCTAAAGCGGCTTTAAAACGAGTCAGCAAGTCTAAATCAAGCTTCGCTTCTTTGTCCCCCGTTTTGCCTTTGCGGCTGACGCGTTCAATTTGTCGTTCCACTGATTCTAAATCGGCTAAAATAAGTTCGGTTAAAATCACCCCAAAATCTTGCCCTGGGTCCACTTTGCCAGAAACGTGGTGAATATCGTCGTTCTCAAAATCACGTAGTACGTGCGCAATGGCATTACATTCGCGAATATGGCTTAAAAATTTATTGCCTAAACCTTCGCCTTTACTGGCCCCTTCCACTAAACCGGCAATATCTACAAACTCAACGGTTGAATGTTGCACTTTCGCGGGCTTCACAATTTCAGCTAATTTGCCTAAACGTTTGTCCGGCACAGCGACTAAACCAACGTTTGGCTCAATAGTACAAAACGGAAAATTTGCCGCTTCGGCCTTAGCTGATTTAGTAAGGGCGTTAAACAGCGTTGATTTTCCAACGTTTGGCAGACCGACAATTCCAATTTTTAAATTCATCACCGCGATAGTAAGTGCTTTTAAACCTTTGTCACTTTTTGTTGTTGGAGCATAAAATCTTTTGACAAAGCGCCATGCAAACCTATTTTAGTGATGAAAAAGTTAAATTTTACCTATGACTATTAAAGTTACCAAACGAGACGGCGAATCAGGAGAAAGACTATTAAAGCGATTTAGCGGTCACGTTAAAGGCACACGTCTTATCCAAAAATTTCGAAAACTAAGATACTTCGATCAAAAACCAAGTACTCGGAAAGCACGAGCGACTGCGGTTTCTCGAGAAACATACCGAGCCGCTAACAAGAAAAAAATGTTTGTTGGCTAAATCATCAAACAACCAAATATTTTATTTTAAAAACCTCGCCTGGCGAGGTTTTTTTGTATCCAAATTCAAAGATTCTGGACAAGCCAGAAATTAAAAAGAAGATAAAATCGATGAATATCAAACAATCCCTAACCAAAGCCACTAAAAACTTAAGCCATCTTGAAAACCATTCGCTAGAAGCGGAGGTTTTACTGAGTACCTTGTTAAATAAGAGCAGAACCTGGCTTAAAACGTATCCAGAAACAAACCTAACAACAGAAGAACAAACACAATTCAGCAAATGGATAGAGCAGAGAGCCAAGCACATTCCCGTGGCGTACATAACCGGTATCGTTGATTGGAACGGTCTAACGCTCAACGTAAACCAACACACCCTTATTCCGCGAGATGAAACCGAAACCTTGTGCCATCATATTTTAGAAGCCCAGATGACTCCTCCTCATACAATTCTCGATGTAGGCACTGGCTCTGGCTGTATTGCAATATGGCTCGCAAAGCAATTTTTGAAAGCGAACGTTGTAGCGCTCGATATCTCAAAAGAAGCCTTAGAAGTAGCTCGAAAAAATGCTGAGACTCATTCAAATATAAATCTTTTAGAAAGCGATCTATTACAAAAAATAGAAGCCGAGTCACACTTTGATTTAATTGTGGCCAATCTCCCTTATGTGCCAGAAGATTTAATCGTTACCGCTGAAGTGGATCAAGAACCACGCTCGGCCATATTCTCAGGAAGAGACGGCCTCAATCACATTCGTCAGCTAGCAGAACAAATAAGTACAAAGAAAATTACTTTCAATCAGCTCTGGCTTGAATTTTTACCAAGCCAGACAGACGCTATACAAGATATATTCTCGATATATGAGGTTAATTTTTTAAACGACATTGGTGAAAATAGTTTTTTCTGTGTTATAAAGCCAATCTAGGCGTCGCGCTTCACATACTCTTCTACAAAAATAGCAATCGAAGCCGAAACGGGAACGGCAAAAATCATACATAAAATAGCGAGCGGCACCCCACCAAAAGCCGCGCCTAAAATACCGCCCGTTGAAACCGCCAACATTACTACCACTGAAGATAAACCAACCACTTTTTCCATCACCACGGGCACTAAAAAGTTGCCTTCTAAAAACTGCGCTAGTCCAATCCAAATAAGCACGGCTATGGCTAATACCCAGCTTATATTTATAGCGACGACCAAACACAAAAGCCCCGTTAAGAACACTCCGATATAAGGAAAAAGCTCCATTACTCCAGCCAGCAAGCCGATAGTAAACGCATATTTCATACCAAAGAAATACTCAAAAATCTTCATACCAACATACATAAAGGTGCCCATGCAGACCATTAGAATAAACTGACCTTTAAACCATTCCGCCATTTTATGCTGCACACTCGTAAATTTATTTTCGATATAATCTCTGTTTTTAGGAGGAAACAGCAGTAAAATAAAGTCTCCAATTTTTTCGCGTTCCAACAAAATAAAAAACATCAAAACCATGGTGAACACTAAGTTGAAAAAGCTTTGGAAAACACCGATTAAAACGCCTAAAGTCGAGCCGGCAATGCCCTGTAAATTATCCGCCAAAGAGGCAATATTTTGGGCAATAATTCGTTGCAACTCCGTTGGATCAAAATTCAGATCTTCCAGTAGCTCTATCAGCCACGGAAACTCTTCTAGCTGCCCATTAACAATCAAAGCCCGAAGATCGTAAGAAATATCGAGCAGCTGCTCGGCGATAATCGGCAAAACTTTGGCAAACACCAAGCCCAAAGCCCCTAAAAACACTATATAAAGCAGCAATATAGCAAGCGGCCGCGGAATTCGATAGGACTCGAGCTTGGTCAAGAAAGGCGCTAACCCCATAGAGAGAAAGAAGGAAAAAGCCGCAATCAGCAATACAGTCTGCATTTCGGCAATAATTTGCTGCAAAAACCCAAACAAAAACACAATCAGTAAAATTTTCACAATCGTACTCGAACCTATTTCAAGCTTTAGAACCTGAACTTCTTCTTTTTTGCTTTTCAATTTTGGTTTTGGAGTGGCTTCTTTCTTTTGCCTTTTTTGATACTCGTTTCGAATATCATTAAGTTCCTTAATTTTCTCGCCAAAACCCGAAAGAAGTCGTTTCATCAAAAAGAGTATAGCGCCCAAGACGCTATTTAAAAAATCTCACCCTGTAAAACAGGATGAGATTATAATAAAAAGTGGTTTTAACGCTTACTTGTTTTGACTTCGAGAAATTTGTCGAGCCTTGTGGATCGTGTGCTTTCGCAAACGTGGACAGTATTTACTAACCGAAAATTCTTTTGGGTTCGTGTTAGTAGGATTTAACATAATTTTGTAATTCTCTACTCGTTTTCCTTCGTTTTCCATCATCTCTGTACAGTAAAGGGCGAAGAATGCTCGTTTTTTTCTACTAGGACGTGCCATGTTTTTAAGCGTTTAAAAAGTTTTAGATTGGAGTCACAATTGAGTGACTAAGCCGCGCGATAGTATGAAAAACACAAGGCGTGTCAAACCGACTTATAGATTCTCTGCGACAACCACGATTTCAGCATCCGCCGCGGTACCAGGTTTAATACCAGACACACACGTTAAATTTTCATCGTCTTCTACCATAATATGCATCGGGCCAACGGCCTCACGGTCAATATATTCTAAGCCTTTTTCAACTTTGCACACACACGTTCGGCACGCGCCAACACCACACGAAAACGGAATTGGCGCTCCCGCTTCTTGCGCCTGTGTACCAAGCGATTCTTCTGCATTAGCCGTAAATTCAGCCATAACTTTACCCGATGGATCCTTAACCGTAACTTTAGCCATAAAATTTTCTTAAATTCGAAATTCAAATTAGCTCAAACCAGAGAAAGTGCAATCAACATTATTGCGATTTAAGGTCTATTGGTTATTAATAGAACATATAAAGAATCCAAAAATGCTCACTATTTTAACAGGCAAAGATAATAAAATCTTGCGAACTCCGGCTTCAAAAGTGCTGCACTTTGACCAAAAACTCGAAGACACCGTCGAAATGATGATTGATACTATGTTAAACCCAGAAGGGCAAGACGTAACCGGTATTGGTATTGCCGCTCCTCAAGTCGGTATCTCAAAACAAATAATTGTGGTAACCCTCAACGTAAATCATAAAAAAGATCCTAAAGTCTTGGTAATGATTAACCCAGAAATAATTGAAGCCTCCTCGACACTTTCTAACTACGAAGAGGGCTGTCTTAGCTTGCCAGGCGCTTACGGGCGCGTTAAACGCCCCGCTAAAGTTAAAATTAAGTGGCAAAATTTAGACGGTAATTGGTGTGAAAAAAAGCTCGAAAAATGGGACGCGCGCATTTTTTTACATGAATATGACCATTTAGTGGGCAAGCTATTCATCGATTATTTAGAGAGCCAAGAAATAGCCCGACTCACCAAACAAGGACACCTGTAGAAAGAACCTTTTATTACAGCCTGCACAGGCTTGCTCTTAAGCGCCTTTTTCCTACAATCGCTTGGCTTAAAGCCAAATATTTATGAAAAAAATAGCTCCAAAAAACTTACCTAATAAGAATAATCCATTTAATTATCTGATTATTATTGCTTTAATAGGCGCTACCGCCGCCTTATTTTTGCAGGGTGAAATTGAAACAGCGCTCAAAAAAGCGGAACCAATCCCCATTAGTCAGCTACAAGAAAAATATAACAATAATGAACTCGAAACCCTTGAGGTTAAAGATCAAAAAATTAGTGCCGTAGCCCTCGATGGCTCAACTTTTGTGGCGATTAAAGAACCAGGCTCCAATTTAGCAGATCTTGGATTTGAGGGAGGCAAAAATGACACGCAGATATCAGTAGTAGATACTTCTGGTAGCCGTATTTGGATGAATTTCTTGCTTGGATTTGCCCCGCTTATTTTATTGATTGCTTTGGTACTCTTCTTTGTCAGAAAATCTGGCAGCATGGGCGGTGAAAGCGGTCCTTTTGGGTTTGGTAAATCGCGCGCCAAGGTATACGACAAAACTAAACACCGTACTAAATTTGAAGATGTAGCGGGGGCCGAAGAAGCCAAAGACGAAGTTTTTGAAGTGGTAGACTTTTTAAAAAATCCCAAAAAATACGAAAAAGCGGGCGCTAAGATTCCGAAAGGGATTTTACTCGTTGGGCCACCGGGAACCGGAAAAACCTTAATGGCGCGAGCCATTGCGGGTGAAGCTAACGTGCCTTTCTTTTCTGTTTCTGGATCTGAGTTTGTAGAAATGTTTGTCGGCGTTGGGGCGAGTCGAGTACGAGATTTATTTAAAACGGCGAAACAAAACTCACCGGCTATTATTTTTATCGACGAAATTGATGCCATTGGGAAACAACGAGGCGCTGGCCCAGGCGGTGGACATGATGAACGCGAACAAACCCTGAACCAAATTCTAACCGAAATGGATGGTTTTGAAGCGGGCACTACGGTTATTGTGGTAGCCGCTACGAATCGGCCAGATATTTTAGATAAAGCCTTATTAAGACCTGGACGATTTGATCGTCAGGTTAACATTGATCTGCCCGATTTAGCAGCCAGACAAAAGATTTTAGAAGTGCACGCTAAAAACAAACAGCTCGAAAAAGAGACTAAATTTAAAGAAGTTGCAGCAAAAACGGTTGGTTTTAGTGGGGCTGAATTAGAAAGCGTCATGAATGAAGCCGCTATTCGAATGGTAAAAAATCGAAATAAACTGATTTCACAAGAAGACTTGTTACAGTCGGTTGAGAAAGTAGCCATGGGGCCAGAACGTAAAAGCCGTAAATTCACCGAAAAAGAACGTCGTATGACGTCGTACCATGAAGTGGGCCACGCCATTGCCGGACACTTTTGTGAAAATCACGATCCGGTTCACAAAATCTCGATTGTTTCACGTGGCCGAGCCTTAGGATTAACGTGGTTTTTACCCAATGAAGACGTATACAGCAAAACCAAAGCCAGACTGATGGATGAAATGGTGGGTCTGCACGGAGGACGAATTGCCGAGCGACAAGTTTTCGGCCCAGACGAACTTACCACTGGTGCCAGTAACGACTTAGAACGAATTTCTAATATTGCCCGAAATATGGTGATGCGCTTTGGTATGGCGAGCGATAAAGTAGGGCCGGTAAACTTTATTTCTAAAGAATACGAATCTAAACCCCACTCAGAAGAAACGGCTCGTTTAATTGATGAAGAAGTACGCCAGTTAATCGATGACGCGGAAGACCGATGTGAGAAAATTTTAAAAGAGCACGCCAAATTGCTCGAAACTATTTCAGAAGATCTTTTGAAAAAAGAAAACATGACGGGCGAAGAATTTGCCGCTTACTTTGAGAAAAAGAAATAATGTTTGATTGGTTAAAACGTCTGACAAATAAAACCGAAGTACAAAGAGGTAAAATCTTCTTCTTCTCTGGTCCGTCAGGCGTTGGCAAAGGCACACTGATTAATCACATAAGAGACACACAACCTGAATTTGTGTTTCCGGCGAGTTGTACCACCCGAGCCCCGCGTCCGGGAGAAGTAGACGGTGAAACGTATTACTTTATTTCAAAAGAAGCATTTGAACGTAAAATTGAAGCCGGTGACTTTTTAGAATACGCGCATGTGCATGGGGAAACGTATTACGGAACGCTTAAAGCCGAAATACTCGAACCCATTAAAAATGGTAAAACGGTGATTCGAGAATTTGATGTGCAAGGTTTTTCTCAAGCGCGCGAGAGACTGGATCGCAAAGATTTCATTTCTATATTTTTACGACCCGCTGAAGATTTAGACACGCTCGTAAGAAGAATTAAAGAACGAGCGCCTATTAGTGATGAAGAGCTAACCAAGCGTATGACTTCTATGGAAAAAGAACTCGCTTTAGCCGATATTTACGATTACCAAATTTTTTCCGAAGATAGAAATCTAGAAAAACTTTTTGCAGACGCAGAGGCGATTATCACACAAGAACAGAACGTTTAGCTTATGGTCGCTCGGTATTGAACGGCCTCCGCTAGGTGGCTTGTTTTTATTTTTGGGGACGCGTCTAAATCAGCAATGGTACGGGCGAGTTTAAGGGTTCGATAATAAGCCCGTCCACTTAACTGCATTTTTTCTACAATTTGATTTAAGAGCGCTTGCCCTTCGCTTTCAAGCGCGCAGAATTTCGCAACTTGAGCCGAATCCATTTCCGCATTACAAATAGTTTTAGTAGCCGCAAAGCGTTTGATTTGATGTGACCGAGCCTTTTGCACTCGAACCCGCACTACCCGAGAAGACTCACTTAGCGCCGTGTTACTGAGATCGGCAATTTCAACCCTGGGGACATTTAGGTGTAAGTCTATTCGATCTAAAATAGGACCTGATATTTTTTGTCGGTACCGCTGCACCGCAAACGGAGCGCAAGTACAATCTTTGTTGGCGTCTTGATAAAACCCACACGGACACGGATTCATAGCCGCTACCAAACTAAACTTAGCGGGATAAGACACGGAGCCAGCGGCTCTAGAAATACGAATCACCCCATCTTCAAGCGGTTGTCTTAAAACTTCTAAAGTCTTAGCTGAGAACTCGGCAAATTCATCTAAAAATAAGACGCCTCGGTGCGCCAATGATATTTCACCAGGCCGAGGCGGATTGCCACCACCCACAATAGCGACACCCGAAGCTGTATGATGCACGGCTCTAAAGGGCCTTTCTTTGAGCACAGGCTCTGATGCCTTAAGCACCCCTGCCACCGAATGAACTTTGGTAATGTCTAAGCTTTCATCAAACGTTAAATCAGGCAAAATAGTGCTATAGGCTTTAGCCAACATTGTTTTACCTGAGCCTGGAGGGCCATTCATTAGCAAATTGTGCCCGCCTGCCGCGGCGATTTCTAAGCCGCGTTTTACTAGTTGATTGCCTTTAATGTACTGAAAATCAAAAGGAAATATTTTAGAGGCGTTATCCTGTTTAGCCATAACCGTTTCCGGTAAAGTTAATCCTTCTCCTGTCACAAAAAAATCACAAAGCTCTTTTAAACTCTGTACCCCAATGACTTCTATACCCTTAATTAAATGAGCCTCCGCCGCATTATTATGCGGCAAAATAATGGTCTTAAAACCTTGTAAAAAAGCAGCGTGCACTGAGGGCAGTACTCCCGCAACGGGCCTAAGTTTGCCATCAAAACTCAGTTCGCCAATCATAATGGCGTCTCGGTACTTATCGGGTATATTAATCTGCTTACTCGCTTCTAAAATGCCAAGCGCAATAGCTAAATCAAACCTTGCCCCCTGTTTTCGCAAATTAGCGGGCGCTAAATTAAGCGCAATTTTACCGCGTGGAAATTCAAAACTTGATTGCTTTATAGCCGCTCTCACTCGCTCACGCGCTTCTTGAATAGACGCATCAGGCAGCCCTACAATAATAAAGGCCGGTAAACCGCGGTGAATCACCGTTTCAATATCTACCACGTGCCCTTCTAAACCCACCAATGTTAAACTTTTAAGTTTTGAGATCATACGTTAAAATTGACCACAAATAAGCTTTCTTCAAGCCCTAAAATTCAGGTAAACTTCAGGTTGTTATTTAGAGTGCAAACTCAGCTCTATTTAGTTGAAGAAAAGCCTTGAATAAGGTATAATAGAGAGAAAAACAAATATAAATGCTCCTATTTCATTCCGACAATTTACCACATCACGGTTTAGAACGTACTTTTGAGCTCGCCAAAGAGGCCGGATTTGATGGTATGGAAATTGGTATTAACCAGAACGTTGATACGCATAATCCTGAATATTTAAAAAGCTTAGAGGCTCGCTATCAAATGCCTATCAAGGCTTTTTCTTTAAGTGAAAAAAAAGATGAAACTTTAATTAAAGTTTTTCAGGGCACGGTAAGAGAGTTCGAAAACTGTACTTTAAATCTTCACAACGCCAGCTCGTTTGCCTTTAAGTACCAACGGTGGTTGAAAGAAATTGCCCCCCGTTTAGCTAAAAAGTATAAACATCGGCTTTGTTTTCGAAATTTACCACCAGAAATGATGATGGGAGTGATTCCCAAAAGACGCTCTAATAATTTAGACGCCCTTAAAAATCAGGGCTTAGTGTGCTTAGATTTAACCGCTTTAGCCTTAAGCAATAATGACATTATGCAGGCGATTACTATTTTAAAGGGTAAAATGAAGCATATTTATCTTTCTAATGTATACCGTCGAACGCCTTACAGCTTACCCGATCGAGGCGTGTTACCCGTCGAAAGTTTTTTAACGAAATTAGCGAAGCTGGGTTACAGCGCTAATTTTACGGTTAAAGTCAGTGGCAGAACGCTGCAAGAAGGCAATGAAGAAATGACTCTGCAAAAAATGAAAGACACCGTGGCTTTTTACGACAAATATTTTAATCAAGACGGACAAACGCTAGAACTGTAAGTCGTGTTTTCAAAATCAAAGCTTTAAGTACTCTTAAAGCCGTTATGAAATTTGTTATCAACACCAGCTTTGATCCGCACTTTTGCGCTTTATTTGATGCGCAAAATAAACTGGTGGCACAAACCCATTGGATGATTCCTCGTGAAGACGGACAGCAAGTTTGGGCTTTTTTAAAAGTGCATTTGCCCACAAACTCAAAATTAAGTTTTATTGGCGGTGTCTCTGGACCAGGGAGTTTCTCATCGCTGCGCGTTGGCGGGGCTATTCTAAACGCTTTAGCTTTTAAATTTGATCTACCAATTCACCAAGCCCGAGCCGATAAAGTTATTAAAGATTTTTTAGAGAGCGAAAACTTAGCCGATATCCCTTTTTTATTAAACTCCTTTAGTGATCGCGTTTTCAAAGTGGAAAATGAAACCTTAATGCCCGTAGACTTTTCAACACTAGACACTGGTACCGCTTATATTACAGCCTGGTTGCCCGACATCAAAGCCGCGCCTTTGAAAGAAGCCGTTTCCGTAAATCCAAACGGACCGCTTCATACGATGCTAGACACCCTTGAAAAAACAAACCCGCAAAAAGGCTTTGTGCCTGACTACGAATATCCTGCGATACAAACTTAAGCGTGGCTGAGAAAAAACTTCACAAAGTCTTCGGTGGATGATTTTTCTGGCGCCTGAGAAAGCACGGCATTGATAGTACCTTGGTCGTACCCAAGACCTTTAAGGGCCTCAATGGCTTCGGCCTGGTTTGAAGAAGTTTGCACCACTTGGTCTGATAAATCGAGCTTGCCCTTTAGTTCTAAAATAATTTTTTGCGCCATTTTTTTACCAATGCCCGGGGTTCTGGTTATATAATCAACTTCACCCGATTCAACCGCTGCCAGCCACTCGTTCATGGGTTGGCTTAAAATTTGTAAACCCATTTTTGGCCCCACGCCAGACACCGTAATAATTTTTTCAAAAAAAGTTTGCTCAGCCTGAGTTCCAAAGGCATATAAACTCAACTCTTGTTCTCGTACAATTAAGTGTGTATAAAATTCAATCGATTCGCCGAGCTTGGCTTCTGCCAGCAAACTCCCCGCTGGAGCCACCGAATAACCAACGCCACTACTGGTAAGCACTAATAAGTGTTTAGCGCCTATGTGTTTTACGATGCCCTGAATGTATCCAATCATGTTCTAAATGGAGTATAGTCTTAAGCCATTAATAAAAAAATCGCTTACGCGATTTTTGTTGGTGGAGCCTATCGGACTCGAACCGATGACCCCTTGCATGCCATGCAAGTGCTCTAGCCAGCTGAGCTAAGGCCCCGACCGTCGTTCACAGTACAAAGTTTAAAATTCGTTGCAACTTAAACCATCAACCAGTTCTTATTAACGGTCTGTAATTTTGTAACCAAACCCTCTAACCGTCTTAACCAACGGCTTACCAAAACCAGCATCCATTTTTTGTCGCAAAGACCGCATGTGCACATTAAGTTTATTTGAAGACGATAGCCCGAGTTCGTCGCCCCAAGCCGCCAACATTAAGTCGGGCGTGCGCACTACTTTGTTTTTTTTACGAAGTAATTCAGAGAGTAAAATAAATTCTTTTTTAGTCAGGTTTAAAGACTTTCCCTGGCGCTTTACCGTCATATCGGTCAGATCTAAGGTTAAATTATGGCAAAACAATAAGTTTTTGCTACCGCCATCTGAGCGCCTTATCAAACGATTTAAACGAGCGCCTAATTCTGGTAACGAAATATCTTTTACTAAATAGTCATCCGCGCCCAGGTTAAGAGCATGCACTCGGTCTTCCACCGCCGCTTGCGCCGAAATTACCAAAATCGGCAATTGATTTCGCAAACACCGTAACGCGGTAATGACTTCGAATCCACTTTTATGCGGCAGGCTAATATCAAGCAGCATCGCATCATATTTTTGACTCTGTGCCATTTCTAAAGCTTGTTGCCCATCAACCGCCATATCGACTATAAATTTTAGTCTTTCTAAATAGGTATTAAGTATTTCACGCATGCCGGAATGGTCTTCTGCAACAAGGATTCTCATGTTATTTCGACTTAGTAGACAAATACCAAGCTAGTTTAATTTTAATAATTAAGCAAGAGAGGGTGTATTATAACTTCATGTAAACTTAAGGTTTATTAATTAAGCTCAGATTTGACACTTAGCAAAATGATTTGCGGGGTTGTACAAAATATCTATAGTCCAGAAGAAATTAAACTAAGGCTATGAATCAAGTATTAAACACGTTAAGACACATAATTCGAACCAAATCACTACGCGAAAAAATTATTTTCACGATAGCCATGTTGGTGCTTTTCAGAATTCTTGCCCATATCACTATTCCAGGGGCTGATGTAACGGGCATCAAAAGCCTTATCGGGCAACAAGGTGAAAGCGCTCTAGGCGTTTTCTCACTCTTGACTGGAGGCGCCATGGAAAACTTCTCGGTCGTATTAATGGGGCTGACGCCTTACATTAATGCCGCGATTATTATGCAATTACTAGGCGTTATTGTACCAAGCCTAGAAAGTCTGAAGAAAGAAGGCGAAGCCGGACAACAAAAAATCAATCAATACACTCGTCGATTAACCGTTCCTTTAGCTTTCGCGCAAAGTTACGGAATGATGGTGTTGATTAACCGATTCTCACCGACACAAATCGTAGATACGACGGACTTTACCATCATGCTACCAATGATGTTAACGGTTACTGCCGGAACTATGTTACTGGTATGGATTGGAGAATTAATTTCTGAAAAAGGAATTGGAAACGGTATTTCACTGCTAATTTTTGCGGGGATTGTATCGGTGGTTCCAAATCAAATTGCAGGGGCGTTCCAATCAGCGACACTACCAATTATTTTACTACTAGCGGCGGCCACCGCCATTCTTACCATCTTTGTGGTCTACGTATTAGAAGCCGATCGAAAAGTGCCAGTGGTTTATGCTTCTAAGAAGTCAGGCCAACAACAACGTTCATTCCTCCCCTTAAAAATCAATCAAGCGGGAATGATCCCGATTATCTTCGCGATCTCTATTATTTCTTTCCCGTCAATTATGTCACAGGTATTGCAAGGCAATGCTCAATTTGAATTTCTAACCACATGGATTGGTGAAAACCTAAATCCAGCCAGTCCAACGCTGGTGTACAACGTAATTTACTTCTTCCTGATTTACGGCTTCACGTTCTTCTATGTATCAATCGTGTTTGACCCTAAAAAAATGGCTGAGAATATTCAAAAACGAAGTGGGTTTGTACCCGGTTACCGACCAGGCACAGAAACTGAAAACTTACTAGAAGGTATTATGCAACGACTCTGTTTCTGGGGAGCTCTTTTCCTCGCGACCGTAGCTATCTTACCGCTGTTATTCCAACAATTCTTAGGAGGTGGAACGTCAGTAGCCCTTTTTGTTTCAGGAGCGGGGATCATCATTGTGGTATCAGTGGTGCTTGATTTGATTCGACGAATTAACGCCCACTTAGTAATGCACGATTACGATAAACTATAATTAAGAACCCAATCTTAAATTGCAAAAAAAGCCTCAATGTAAATTGAGGCTTTTTTTATAAGAAGTGACAAAACTTAGTTACTTCACCTTTATAGCCCCCGTACCCTCATCGACTAAAACTTTATTCTCGCGCCTAAGCTCACCCATTAATTTGGTTACGGTTACTCGGTTAAGCCCCGTTTTATCAGACAGTTTTTGGTGTGATATTCTCAGCGGAATATTAAAGAGTCGACCCACCAGGCTGTGTTTATTTTTGTACTGTAAACTGCGCAGTTCAGCCAGTAACTGATCTTTCGCCGGTCGTGATAGTTGGGCAATTTTTTCTTCGTAGGCGTGCGTGCGTTTGGCCATTACCTGCATAAGTTGAAAGATCATCTCAGGATGGGCCCGCACAAGGTCTAAAAATGCGTTCTTAGGCGTTTTACATAAAGAAACAGTCTTACTGACCCGAGCGCTATGATTGACCGGCAAACCGAGTCCAAAGTCTCCAAACACATCCCCCGATAGTAACGTTTCAATAACCACCGTCTTGCCGTTCTCTTCGCGAATCAATTCTATCTCGCCTCCAGTCGTAATAACGTAAACATAAGGTACTTCGTCACCCGCGTTATAAACAATGGCCCCGCTTTGAAAAACTTCGTCTTTCATTTGTGGAGCCGCCTTAAGCAATTCCATAGGCGTTAAACCCTCGGTTACATTTAAATTCCGTAAACAAAAAGCCGTATTGTCCATCAGCTATAACTGTAGTCAAAACCAGTACTAAAGCGAAAGAACCGTCGTAACTCTTACTACGAAGGTTCTGTGTTTAGTAGTTTTCGTTTCGCTTCCAGAATAAGTTTGAAGGCTTCAGCTTTAGTTAAATCTTGAAACGGGCGGAAGGTTTGATCTTCATAACCATTCACTAAACCTCTTAAATAAGCCTCATAACCCCATGGTTGCGTCCAGCCTACTAAATCGGAGAAAGGCATTTTTTCGTCAAAGTTACCCAGCACATCGCGCGTGTCTAAACCGTAACTCTGCATTAATATTTTTAAACCCTCAATTCTTTTTAGCGGGTCATTTAACCGAGCGGTGCCACCACTGTAACCTCTAAATAAATCTTTCTGGTTAAACCACATGGCTTGCGCGGCCCCTAATTGTTCTGAATCTAGATCAGAAAATAAAGTACTAGAGATTAATGGCATTTCGGCGTTTGGTTCTAGATACCGTTGCAACCACACTAAAAATTGGCCGCGGCTCACCGGCTCAGACCAACTTTCTAAATCATATGACTCTTCAGATAATACGTCTTCCCATACCAGTTCTGTCCAGTAATCATTCGCCCAATGCGGCGTTAAAAGATTTTCCCACAATAAAATATCAGTCCTTTGAATCTCCGCCCGCCCTTCGTTTAAAACCGAAGCACATCGATTACCCGCACAAAAGCTAACTTGCGCGCCTAAACTTAGTGGTTTCGCCAAGAGTTCAGATCGACTCGTAAACAAATTTTTATGAGCTGATGACCAACGCTCCAATTCAGGTCTATTGGGTCGAGCCACGTACGTATCCCAATCATAGGTTTTCCAAACACCGGCTTGCAGGTAAAAAGGTTTAGCCTGCCAATGAATAATGTTTTCAGTTTGTGGAACCCCCGCCTCTAGCTTTAAAATTTCATCCCACAAAGCGTTCGTTGAAATACCCGATAAAGCAGAAGCTAAAGATTCTGGTGTTGCGCGACCATCAAGCGCAAACACCTTAACTCCAAAAGCGTTGGCAATAGATAAAACGGCTTGCTGTTGAAAATCTTTGAGCGGTAAGCCTTCGTGTTGTCTTAAATAGTCGGCTACTTTTCGCGCGGCCCACCAACGGGGCACAAACTCGGCAAAAGCCGAATTTGACGCAATAAAGCCTGACTGTTTTAAAGACGCCTGGTTATCAAATTGTTGCAGCGTTTTAGGTCGCAAATTATTACTGGCATTTAACGCTAAACTATTATCGATTGGCCAACTTAAGTTTAACGCTCGCCACGCGCGTGTTATGTTGTCCGCTTCAACCAGTTCAAAGCCGCTGTTAAAAAGAGGTACGTACTGACTGTTATAACGCGCCCACCAAGCATCTAGCGTGGCTGATTGTGTTTGCCAAAAATCAAGCATTAAGGTTTTCCAACCCGCGTTAGCTAAGCGAGTTAATAAATTTTGGGGCACATCTG
>Ga0307983_1000572_pt1 | contig 18613 bp, 16 predicted proteins | sample OrgLakmetagen991_FD_201845 | JGI IMG/M metagenome (GOLD analysis project Ga0307983, IMG submission 201845) | Saline water microbial communities from Organic Lake, Antarctica - #991 | ecosystem: Environmental > Aquatic > Non-marine Saline and Alkaline > Saline | place: Antarctica: Organic Lake...
GTTTCACACAGTAAAATCACTGGTTGATTTTGCAGTGAACTCATGAAGCCCCGCACCACAGTCGTGGTTTTTAACTCCCCATTAAAAACCACCACATTTGAAAGGTTAATCGCTTCGGTTTGTGTTTTTTTCTGTACGGTAAAATCTATTTTTTTAGCCCCAGAACTTAACAAAGCGTCATAACTAACGCGATCATAAGCTTCTGCCAAAAATACGAAATCGGTAATATCACCCCTGCCTGCAAATCCGGCTTCATGCCAAGCCTCTAAGCCACCACGAATGAAACTAACTTTCTCAAAACCTTGCTGCGCCAACAAATTAGCCACTAAATATCCCCTAATTCCAGAATAGCAAAGCACCACTACTCTTTTTGATTTATCTAATAGGGGTATTTGATTGTTCGCTAAATCTCCAAACCGAAAAGACTGGGCGCCTGGTAGACCATAACCAGCAAACTCATAGGCTTCCCTGACGTCGAGTAATTGTGTTGTGGTTTCATTTTCAAGTAATCGATTGAGCTGCACTGGCGAAAAAGATTCAACTATTGCCAGTGATACTGGTTCTAAATTCTCACTGACGCGGTAGTTATTTAAATTACTTGAAATCTCTTTTAAAATATTACGTTTCCAAGCCCGAGAAGTGATATCAGTTTCTTCTAGAAATATCGTTTCGATATCCCAATAATCACCTTTATTTTCGCTATGGCTCATGACCGGAAGCGCTCGTTGCGCTTGGAAAATAAAGCCGGCTAACATAACGTTTACGGCCAGCACCACTAGCAAAAAAACTCGCTTTAATCTTTTGGATTTAATAAAAATTAACCCAAGTGGTAAAGCCACCCAAGACACAAAAGCCGCGACTTGTAGCGCTAAATAAATTGTTTCTAACCACGTCATGGTTCTAATTATAAACCATTTAGCCAAAGCGCCTTACTAAATAACAGTTTAAAAAAATTGAATTTAGGGTAGCCTGTAATCCCTTCCTAAATATTAAACTATGAGCGCGCACATTATCTCTGGAAAAGACATCGCCGAAAACTTACTCGATAACGAACTGAGTCCAAGAGTTGAAGCCCTTAAAGCAAAAGGCATTACGCCCAAACTAATTGTTATATTGATTGGTGATCACGCTGCTTCAGCCAGTTATGTTCGTCAAAAAGAGAAATTCGCGGAACGCGCTGGTATAAAAGCCGAAACCTGGCGTTACGAGGATGATGTGACCGAGACTAAAATATTAGATGAGATTGAAGCTATAAATCAAGATGAAAGTATTCATGGGGTAATTGTGCAACTACCGATGCCGAAGCATATTTCGATTGAAAAAATTTTACGAGCTATTAAACCAGAAAAAGACGTTGATGGTTTTACGCCAGAAAATGTGGGGCAACTATTTTTAGGCGAACCGACTTTAGAGTGTTGTACGCCCAAGGGTATTATTCGTATGATTGAAGCTTCAGGTGAAGATTTTAATGGCAAACATGTAGTGGTCGTTGGCCGATCAAACATTGTGGGGAAACCAGTCGCTATTTTAGCCTTAAACAAAAATGCGACCGTGACTATATGCCACTCTCGCACCAAAGACTTAGACGCCCAAATCGCACAAGCTGATATTTTAATTGTGGCTGTAGGCCGACCAGAAATGATTAACGGCGCTCAAATTCCTGAAGGTTGTACAGTTATTGATGTTGGTATTCATCGTAAAGAAGGCGGTGGCCTTTGTGGTGATGTTCATTTTGATAGCGCGGTCAAAAAAGCACGAGCGATTTCGCCCGTGCCAGGTGGTGTTGGCCCAATGACCGTTTTTTCACTGATTGAAAATACCATTGAAGCCGCTGAAAAAAGTCTTTAATTTTTTAGCGATTTAAATACAGCGTTTTCATTTCTTTCATTGAAATCATGCGTTGTAATTTTTCGTCCCAAAATTTAAGCTTCATCGTTTCCCAACAGTTCGCCAACGTTAAAGTCGTTACTTCTGTTTGGAGCACTTCATTTTCGTTGTGGCACGCCTCTAATTCATAATTCGGCACTAACGGATTTAAATGGTGTACGTGATGAAAACCAATGTTACCCGTGAACCACTGCAAAATTTTAGGCAGTTTAAAATAAGAACTCCCGTGTACAGCGGCTTCCACCCGGTTCCAGTTTTCGGTTGGTTGCCAGTAACCATCTTCAAACTGGTGCTGTACGTAAAACAGCCACACTCCGAGTACGGCCGTAAAATAAACTATAGTTAGTTGAACGATTAACGCCTCCCAGCCGAAAAATAATACTAAACTGACGAGTATAATTAACAAGGCCACGTTGGTATCCCAAATACTGTTGGCAACCACCTTTTTGCCTCTGTATTCTTTCCAGTAAGGCCAGCGGTAAAAACCGAAAAAAACCCAAGCGGGTCCTACTAAAAAAGTAAAAAACGGATATCGATAGATACGGTAAGCAATTTTTTCCCATTTGCCAAGCGCTATGAATTCAGTCGCCGTGAGGGTTTTAATTTCGCCTAAATCGCGGTGGTCGCTGTTACCGCTGTGCGCATGATGTTGCGCGTGTTCCCACTGCCAAGCTTTATAAGGCGTCATAGTAATAACGCTGCAGGCCCAACCAATTCGATCGCGCCAAACTCGGTTTTTTAAAAACGAAGCATGGCCGCAGTCATGCTGAATAATAAAAATACGTACCCCAAACATCGCGGCCACAAAAGCGATTGGAATCATCAGCCACACACTGATAGTAAACGCCCAATAAGCGAGTCCCCATAATACTATAAATGGGACAAAAGAATTTATAACTTGCCGCCAACTTTTAAAGGCGTCAGGTTGCTGAAAAGCCTTTGTTAAAGCCAACCATTTGTCAGAAGTAATGTGTTCCATAATTTCAATTATTAAATCTAGGACACCTTAAAATAATTCGAAGCAACGAACCAACTACTTTTTAACTTTTTAAAGACTCTCTTGAAGACGGTCTTGGTCTTGATCTAGTTTATTACCGCAATTTTTACAAAAACGAGCGTCAAAATCATGTCTTGGATAACGACAGAAAAAACACACATGATGCTTTTTTCCAAAAAAATGATCGATAAACATTTTCGTAATAATCGCTGTAAAAATAGCAATTACGCCTAAACCCATAAACATCATCAGTCCCGCTAGAATTTTCCCCCCAACGGTAATAGGCACTACGTCACCATAACCCACTGTTGAAATGGTAACCACCGCCCACCAAAGCGCTTCTGGAATAGTATCGAGTAATGGATTCACCGCTTTTTCTAAATGATATAATCCACTCGCACTAATAATTAACGCGGTAGCTAAAGCCGAGAAGAAGATCGTAAGCTCGTTACTATAATTTTTAAACGATTTAAAGAAGCTGAGTAAAATCTCTGAATATCGAAAGATTTTCAAAAGCTGTAAAATTTTTAAAACCCGAAAACTTCGCAAGAAGCTAAAGTTACTCACCGATAAATAAAAGGTTAGAATCACCAACAAATCAAGAAGCGCTAGAGGCGACACAATAAAGGCCCGCCTCCGCGGGGCTATGTAAAGCCGAATTAAGTATTCAACGGCAAAGATAGTAACGACAAATAAATCAAAATACCTAAAATATTGTATATATTGTTTACCCAATGGGGTTGTTTCGACCACAAAAAGACCAATTGAGATAATAATTAATGAAACCAAAAAATAGCTAACCCATCTTCCTAATGTGGAATCATGATTATTAAACATATCGCTCAGCCAAGATTTGAATCGATTCATTTTATCAATTAATTATAGCATACCCTAACTCAATCAGCCAGTTATTAAAAGGGCTTTAAGAGCTATAATAAAGCCGCGACTCTTTTTGACTTGAGCCGCCCTGGAAGTATAAAATCACTACACTAATTAGGAGTTACTTACCATCATGCTTGAAATCAAAAACGTACACGCTCAATTTGAGGACACAAAAATTTTAAAAGGCGTTGATCTAACCGTCAAACCTGGCGAAGTTCATATTTTGCTTGGACCCAATGGGAGTGGAAAATCAACCCTTGGACGCGTGCTTTTAGGGGATGAAAAATATGAAAAAACAGCCGGAGAAATTATTTTCAACGGTGAATCATTCGAAGACATGGAACCGAATGAAAGAGCCCAAGCCGGATTCTTTTTTACGTTTCAATCGCCACCAGAAATTGATGGCGTGAGTGTGAAAGACTTTTTATTTGCCGCTAAAAAAGCCTTAGACCCAGATTTCACTTCAAGTTTTAAATTTAAGCGCGGTTTGCAAGAAACACTTGAAGACTTGCGTTTACCAGCCGAGTTTGTCGACCGAGAAACCAATCTTGGGTTTTCAGGCGGAGAACGAAAAAAAATAGAAATGGCGTCGCTTATAACCCTCAACGCGCAGTGTGCTTTTTTAGATGAAATAGATTCTGGTATTGATATTGATACCATCAGACAAATTGGAAAAACCCTGCGAGAATTTTTAAGTGATACCTCAAAATCAGTTATTTTAGTAACGCACTCTGATAAGTTAATTGAAGAAGTAAAACCCACGCATGTTCATGTGTTTGGAAACGGACGCATTTTAAAATCTGGAGGCCCAGAACTCGTGAAAGAAATTCAAATTAGTGGTTTTGATAGTCACGTAAAACGAGAAAGCTCTTTAAACGTCCTTTCTTAACATGCGACATTTACTCGGTCTTTTTCTCGTTACTATTATCTCGCTGGTTAATGGTGCCTCAGCGCAAACAAATCCTATTTCTACTTTAGTAGACAATGTCACTGACACTTCAAACTATTTTATTGTTGGAGAAGTGCAGAACTACTACGAGTTATCTGATCGGCTTGATAGTAAAAAAATCGAACTGCAAGTTTTAGCTCGAAGCCAGCAGACTCAGCAGCTGGAATTTGATGCGCTTACTGACGAGATAGCTCAACTTGAAACGCAACTAACACAATCGCAACAACAAGTTGAAAGTTTAAACGCCATCGAAGAACCTAGTGAGGCTGAGCAAACGGAACAAGCGGCGCTTGCATCAGAAATTGAAACGCTAGAAACCAATCTCTCGGAGAAAAAGATAGCGCTAGAGGTTCTTAATAATGATATAAATCAAATTTTAGGTGAAGGCGAATTAAGCCAGGAAGAAACGTTGAAAAAAGAAATTATTCGGTTGGAAGATGAACTGGAAAAAAGCCAAATTAGACTGGTTGGCTACGCCGAGAATCTAATCAAAAAAGTTATACTAGCGTTCGCTATTTTACTTTTATCTTTCATTTTGAAAGCCCTCGTGGGGGTTATCTTTAAGCGGCTACATTTTTATCTGACGGCTCAACGCAAAGCTTTTATTTTGCAGCTTATCCGACTGCTTATTAATGCAGTAACGATCATTGCGATCTTACTGGTATTTTTCTCTCAGTTAATAAGCGCCCTTCCCTATTTTGCTATTTTTGCAACCGCGCTAGCCTTTGCGATGCGAGATGTAATATTATCGGTGATTGCGTGGCTTATAATTGGAACTAAAGATGGTTATAAGGTCGGTCATTATTTGCACATTGATAATCTTTGGGGCACGGTCATTGAAATTAATCCGTTCAATACCATCGTTCGACAAGGCGGAATGTCGGGCCAAACGGGCAGACTGCTTACGTTTCCGAATAAGAAGATTTTTGAAACTTTTTTAGAAAACTGGTCGAAGCTCGACAATTTTACTTTTCTAAAATGGGATTTCTTTTTAGAACAAGGCTCGGATGTTGAAAAGGCCGAAGCTATATTGCTCCAAATCCTAGAAACAGAGCAGCAAAAATTCAAAGATAAAATTTCAAAAAAACGAAATTTATTCATGAAAAAAGGCCTTGAAGATGACGATTTAAAACCTCGAATTTTTTGGGAAATTCAAGCCAACGGCATATTACTGCGTGGTAAATTACTGGTTGATTTTGATGAATTTTTTGAAATTAGAAGTGCGGTTACCAGAGCCTTTATTATTGAAGTTAATAAAGATGACAGCGTGCAATTACGCTTTGTTAATAACTTACTGCCTAACACCTTATAAACTATGAGTGATTCTACTGTGGCTTTCGATGAGATTACGCGCGATGATTTAGATCGGGCTGATGATCAGAGTTATATAGACAAATATGAAAAAGGTCTGAGCGAAAAGTTAATTCGCCAAATATCAGAAGAAAAAAACGAACCCGATTGGGTGCTAGATATTCGTTTAAAAGCGTTTGCTGAATTTGAAAAAAAAGCGACGCCTACCTGGGGCCCTGACTTATCAAAACTTGATTTAAGCGATATTCGTTTTTTCACTTCGGCCGATGGAAATAAAAATCAAAAATCATGGGACGATGTGCCCGATGAAATTAAACGCACCTTTGAACGCCTAAAAATACCAGAAGCTGAACGTGCGGTTTTAGCCGGAGTAGGCGCCCAATACGATAGTGAAACCGTGTACCATAATTTAAAAGACGAATGGACGGATCAAGGGGTTATTTTTGAAGACTTTGATGTAGCGGTGCAAAAGCACCCCGAGTTAGTAAAAAAATATTTCACGAAGTGTATTCCGATTAACGATCATAAATTTGCAGCGCTCCATTACGCCATTTTTTCAGGAGGCACGTTTTTATATGTGCCTAAGGGCGTAAAAATCACCCAACCCCTGCAAGCATATTTTAGAATGAATGCTAAAAATGGTGGGCAATTTGAACATACGCTGATTGTGGCAGAAGAAGGCGCATCCGTTGAATATATTGAAGGCTGTAGCGCGCCCAAGTTTGGTGAAAATTCTCTGCACGCCGGCGGCGTAGAAGTTTTTGTAGAACCGGGCGCTCGAGCGCGTTACAGCTCGGTAGAAAACTGGAGCCAAGATACCTATAACCTGAACACAAAAAGAGCGTTGGTTAAAGAAGACGCACGCATGGAATGGATTGGGGGTAACCTCGGTTCTGGAACCACGATGTTATACCCTGCTTCAGTACTTATTGGCGACCGTTCACGTGCCGATCATTTAGGCGTGGCGTTTGCCAACACCAATCAAAACCAAGACACCGGGGCTAAAATTACCATCGTTGGTAAAGATTGTCGGGCGTCTGTGGTGTCTAAAAGCCTGAGCAAAGGCGGGGGTATTTCAACCTACCGCGGCTTACTCGATATTAAATCTACGGCCGATCGAGCTATGGTCGCCGTTGAGTGTGATGCCTTAATGTTAGATGATTTGGGATCAGTTTCTGATACTATCCCCCATATCGTTTGTGCTAATGATACTGCCCAAGTAAATCACGAAGCCTCCGCTGGTAAAATTTCAGATGAAGTATTACTTTATTTTGAATCACGTGGCATCGATGAAGAAACCGCTAAAGGCATGATTGTAAATGGGTTTCTTGATGAGATCGTTAAAACCTTACCGCTTGAATACGCGGGTGAACTTAATCGTTTGATTGAGTTAGAGATGGAAGGCAGTGTGGGGTAAGAAATTACCACCGTTTTGACTTAAACAGATCTGGCGAAAAATAATCATAATAATCTTGCCCCAATGTTTTAAGTCTTAATTCTTGGTTGTTAAGAGCAAGACGATTAATCACTATCGCCGTTGCAGGATCTTCGCAATGCCACGCCAGTATTTGCGCCCGATTTTCTGCGTCTAAAGGATCCATAAAACCTTCATCTGAAATCTCGCCATTCTCAAAAAAACGACTCACATTAACCCCACTCGGAAAATGTTTAACCCCGGGAATCAAAAGTTCTGCTGTGGCTAAAGATTCAACATTAGTAAAAAAAGGTTCGTGCTCCTTTTTTGATAATTCAGAAAATAAACGAGTTCCTGGATTTGGTAAGTTCTCATTTACTATCAAACTAATCGGCTTGCCCTGTAGATGTTCTTGCCAGTTTTGCGGATTTGTAGAATCTGTCTGTAAAAATTCAACGCCGTCTCTGCCTATTGCTTTAGCACTGGCTAATTGATATTTATTAATATCTATCGCTAACACTCTTTTTTTGATGTCATTGCGAAGCAACGCTATGTGAGCGGCATGTGCTAGTACCCCTGTTCCTGTGCCTAAATCTAAACCTACCCCCTCGACTTCTAATTTTGTATGATAAATTCCTTCCACCAAAGCCGCGGTTTTAGCTAAGTCAAACAAACACATTTCCCCCATACTAAAACTTCCCTTTCGAACTAAACCTGAAATTAAAGTGTTTAACCGGGCAGATTCCTCGGCTACTTTCTCTAGTGAATGACTCCCCTCTTTATTTTGGGGCTGACGATATTCATAAAAATATTTCACTACCCAATTGGCTATAAAACTTCTAAGAACTTCTGTAGGGAGGGTATCTTTTGCGGCTAATGCTTCTGTATCTTCTGAAAAAGTAGAATCAACGTACCAAGGGGCCAAAGCCTCTTCAAATTTACCAGCATTAACAATTCTCATTAACAAACTTATAAAATGATTTTATAAAAAAGCAATAATAGTGTTTATATTGAAAACCAAATTCACTTATCAGAAGGCAGTGGCATAAAACACTGTAGTTTGTTAAGATAATAAAAAAATATAGCACCTCAAAACATGAAAACAAAAAATTATTTAGAAAAATTTAGAATTATTTTCTTAGGCTCTTTTCTGTTTTTAGGAGGGTGTGCCCACCAAATAATAATTGAAGATTTACAAAGCAGCGGAATTTCCGAAGTTAAAAGTACCCTTGATTTAACTAAACCTATCAAGGCAGCGGAAGACCCTGCCGAAGCTGAACAATTAAAAACTATGCTTGGGGCAATGTTAAGTGAAGAGGCATTGTGCCCTGGGTTAGGATTCAATTTACCAATAGAATTTACAGCCTGTAGCAGCCCCGAGACAGCGGTGTTAGCTACTGAATTTAAACGCACTGATTGGAGAGTTTTTTCACCTCATTCTAAAGGGATAGCTTATGATGCCATGCCCATTTTAACTTCAGGAGATACCAGTAGCGGTCTTGAGAAAGATGATTCAGGGCAAAACTTAGGGGAGACATCTCTTGATTATACTTTTAAAAGTCCTTGGACTATATTAGAAAGCAATTTTGGAACCATCATTGATGCCAATACGTTAAACTATAAAACGGATGATATTCAAAATTTACCCGCCACCACTATTATTGTTTTAGAAGCAAAAATGAGTGATATTTCAAAAAATAAAATGGCAATCCCATTTGCTTATAAACTAAAAATAGCGGCATTAATGCAGCAGTTAAAAGCGAAGCTCGACGAGTCGTCTCTGTCTTTAGAACAAAAACAAACCGCTGTTAACAAATACCAAACTAAATTCAGAAACTGGAGTCAAAATAACCAAGGAAAAAAAATAGTTGCCGATTTTGCGATTAAAAAATTAGACTTAATGCTAAAAGCCATCAAATCAGAGCCAGCTAATGGCTTATAGCCTAGAGACCTTAGGTATAAATCAGGTTAGTTGCCTCAGGCTGAATTCTCACGTAAACTTGTTTAGATATCATGCACAAATTTCAAGATCTCCTCTCTAAAAATTTACCAGTTTGCGTTCGAGTTGAATCAACGAATGCGCTCGATGCGAGTTGGACTCAGCAAGTTGGGCTTTTTATTCTCATTACCACCGTTTGTCTAACGGGTATCACCACGCTTTCAGATATTACCTACAAATTAGGCTGGCACGCACTTAAACCCTTTGGACTAGAAATTCAGCCATTTCTACTTTTATTTATCGCCATTTTATTTGTAGCTTCAGTTGTAAGTCTTGCTTTTTGGTTGTACGACGACGGGCATGCAAACAACAAACCCAATGACCAAAAAACTCAACAACTCGATTACATTTTTCCGCAATCACACTCGCTTCATATTGGGGACAATGCTTGGGACCTAACCGACGCCTACCGAATTATTCTTGATTATCCAGAAAGAGTTATCGTTCACTTTAGAGACCCCGACCGAACTTTTATTTTGTATGACGATCAAAGTGGCTACCCCTTTGAAACTACCAGCCCAAAACAATTAAAACGCCTTGCCTATAATAGCGCCCTGTTTGTGTATTTAACAGGCGTAGATTTACCAAATCGAGCCGTCTATAAAACCAATTGGTGGTGGAATATAAGTGCGAGTGGGATGTTTGTGATGGCCACTATTATTCCCTTCTTTTTTCAGGCTGTTGGGATGTCTTTTTACTGGATTGGATTTTTAGCCATTCCCGTAAGTTATTTGGCTTTTCGAGTCGGACAGAAAGAGTTTCAAAATCATAAATTTTTTAGTTACGCCCAGTTTTTAATAGAGGAAGAAAAAAGAGTTGATTTAAGACTTTATCGACCACCGTTAATTTAGAAAAAAGTCCGGCGAATGTTGTGAATGATTTAAGGCTTGTTATAATCGCGAGGATGAAATTAACTGACCCAAGTGGCCATAAAATTATTCAACTAGAAAATGATGAAGTTTTAGAAATAACTTTAGAAGATTTTTCTGAAGGCAGTCGTGATTTTCAATTAACCGTTGAATTGCTTTCTGAGAATGCTGAATGCCATATTAAAGGTCGTGCCCAGTGCTTTGGGAGTGATAAGAAAAACTGGCAAGTCAAACAAGTGTTTCGCGGCCATAACCAAACTGGCTCTATTGATTTGCGTGGTACGGCCGAAGACCAAAGTTTTTTAGGGTTTGATGGAAATGGAACGCTCAAAGAAGGTTCGTCTGAAGCGGATGCGAATATTACTGAAAAAATAATTCTTTTTGATCAGGCTAAAGGTCGATCGTTACCGGTGTTAAGAGTCGAAACCGACAAAGTAAAATCAGCGGGTCATGGAGCGAGCATTGCTCCGGTTGATAACGAAAAAATTCTTTACTTTCAAGCTCGAGGAGTTAGTCGTAAAGAGGCCGAAAAACTAATTAAAATTGGTTTTTTAAAATAATAAATCCTACTTATTAAACTTATAATAACATGAATATCTCACCAGAAACGCTTCAACAGTTATACGAAAAAGGTTTAACAATGCTGCTCGAATACGCCCCTAAATTTGTGTCTGCCATTGTGGTACTCATTGTTGGTTGGATTATTATTGGCTTTGTCATGCGTGGCTTACGTCGCTTTTTTAACCGAGTCAATTTAGACCCTGCTTTAGAAAGTTTTATTCTGAGTTTATCAGGGATTGGACTTAAAATAATCTTACTGGTTGTAGTAGCCACCATGTTTGGGGTACAAACGACATCGCTTGTGGCGCTCCTTGGGGCCGCCGGTTTAGCGATTGGTTTAGCTTTGCAGGGTAGCCTTTCAAATTTTGCTGGTGGCGTCCTTATTCTTGTTTTTAAGCCCTTTAAAATTGGAGATTACATTGAGGCGCAGGGGGTTGGTGGTACGGTGAGGAATATTCAAATTTTTAACACCATTTTAAATACACCCGATAACAAAATTCTTATTTTACCAAACGGTAATTTAGCTAACGACGTTATCACTAATTATACCGACCAAAAGCATCGCCGGGTTGATTTTGTGTTTGGGATTGGTTACGGCGATGATATTAAGCTTGCCAAAGAAACCCTTGAAGAAGTAGTAGCCGGAGATAAGCGCGTTATAAAAAATAACAATGATCGACTGCCACAAATTGTGGTTGGAAATTTAGGTGATAGCAGCGTTGATATTTGGTGTCGCGTATGGGTTAAGACTGATGATTACTGGGATCTTAAATTTGAAAAACTTGAAGCCGTTAAAATTGCTTTTGATGCCAAGGGAATCTCTATTCCTTTTCCGCAACGCGATGTGCATCATTATACCATTGAACCTAAAGCCTAATTTTTATGGCTCCAGTAAATTTTAACGAACGGTGTTACAAATTACTCAGCACCGTGCCCTCTGGAAACATTACGACCTATAAAATTTTAGCCGAAGCACTTGGCACAAAAGCGTACCGCGCGGTTGGTAACGCCATGAATAAAAATCCGTATCCCCGAGACCTCGTTCCCTGCCATCGAGTTATAAACTCAGATGGCCGACTTGGGGGGTACAATGGTAAAACGAGTGAAAAGATTGCCCGCCTAAAAGCCGAAGGCATAGAGGTGAACGATGAGCAAGTTGTAGATTATAAAAGCAAGCTTCATACCTTTTAGCCGTGCCAGTTTTTTAATAATATGCTAGGGTTAATTTAATACTCATTAACTATTTTTATGGATTTTTCAACACTTGATATACAAAAATACATCGATATGGGAGTGGCTTTGGTTATCGGCTATACCCCAAAACTAATTCTCGCTGTTTTAACATTTATCTTTGGGCTTATTATCATTAAGCAATTAACCAAAGGGCTCAAAAAAATTTTTACCCACCAAAAATTAGAACCCTCGTTAGCGGGATTTTTATACAGCCTTATCAGTATTGGTTTAAAGGTATTATTATTTATCACTGTGGCCGGCATGGTTGGGGTGCAGATGACTTCGTTTATTGCCATTCTTGGGGCAGCGGGTCTAGCGGTTGGTTTGGCGCTTCAAGGAAGCCTGTCAAATTTTGCAGGTGGGATGCTTATTCTATTTTTCAAACCATTCAAGGTTAATGACTATATTGTTACCGCTGAAGGCGAAGGTTATGTGAAACAGATCCAGATTTTTAATACTATTTTACGAACTCGGGATGACCGTTTTTTAATTTTGCCGAATGCAACGGTGTCTAATAATGCCGTCGATAACTATTCAGCCTTACCACAAAGACGCGTTCATGTTGATGTCGGTGTTTCTTACAAGGCCGATATTGATGAAGTCCGAGGTATTTTAGAAAAAATAATGGACGATTTAAACATTCCTGATCATCCAGGTAAATGTGTGCTGGTTGACGAACTGGGTGATAATGCCGTTACCATGCGGTGTAGATTTTGGATGCCGGCTGAAAAAAGTTTTAAAATTCGCTATGACATAATTGAGGCCGCTAAAAAAGCCTTTGATAAAGCGGGTATAGGTATCCCATTCCCACAAAGAGATGTGCATCACTACTACCCCGAAGGAAAAAATTCTTAATTACTTGAATATGAAAATCGCTTTTTTAGATACGCAACTAATGGGATCAGATATTGATCTCTCTCGCTTTGAAGCCCTTGGGGACGTTATTTTTTATGAATCTACCACGCCAGAACAAGTGGCAGATCGCATCGAAAACGCAGACGTTATTATTACCAATAAAGTAAAACTCGACACGTTTACTTTATCGGTGGCTAAAAATTTAAAACTCGTCGCTTTAACCTGCACGGGCACCGATGGAGTCGATTTAGAATATGCCAAAGAACGAAACATAGCGGTCGCTAACGTAGCGGGTTACAGTACCGCCAGTGTAGTAGAACAAACCTTTGCCTTATTGTTTAGCTTCATGCGTCACACCGCGTGGCATGATAATTTTGTTAAAACCGGGTTTCAGAACAACCAACCTGGTATGATAACAACCTTTGATCGTTCGTACCATGAGCTAGCGGGCAAAACTTGGGGCTTAATTGGTTTAGGCGAAATTGGAAAATCCGTGGCAAACGTTGCCACCGCCTTTGGGGTAAAAGTAGTGTACCATTCAACTTCTGGTAAAAACACTGATGGTCCTTATCCCCATTTGAGTTTAGAGGAGCTCTGTACACAATGTGATATTATTTCTATTCACGCTCCGCTCAATGACCGAACAAAAAATTTGATCAATAGTGATAATTTGAGTTTGATGAAAACAAGTGCTGTGCTGCTAAACCTTGGACGTGGCGGCATTGTAAATGAAGCTGATTTGGCAGACGCGCTGAATACTAACACTATTGCTGGAGCAGGGCTTGATGTGTTTGAGCACGAACCTATTAACGCGAATAATCCCCTGCTTTCACTTAAAAACCCCGAGAAATTAGTAACTTCCCCGCACATTGCGTGGGCGAGCATTGAAGCCCGGCAAAGACTGGCTGCAGAAGTCATCGTTAACATTGAAGCTTTTGTGGCAGGAGTTGAACGGAATCGGGTGGTTTAAGGTTAACGATCCGGTGGCACTTCAAAGTAATCAAAAAGAAATTCTGAAATTCGACCAAAAGTTCTGGCCGCCGTTTCAGATCCAAACTGCGATGTTTTTGGATAATCGTATTTCACCAGCATTACAAACTTAGGTTCTTGAATCGGACCAAAACCAGCAAAACTGGCAATCGTCGTTCCGACGCCTTCTAATACTTGGCCGTTACGGTAGGTTTGTGACGTACCCGTTTTCCCCATAACACTGTAGCCCGAAACTCGAGCGGCTTTCCCAGAGCCACTACTAACGACGTTCAACAACATAGATTTGGTGGCATTGTAGGCTTCGTTTCCGAAAACTCGACGCACGACTTCTGGATGAAAAATTTTCGGCGGTCGACCGTCTTGATAGCGCACCTCTTCTACAATAATAGGTTTGTATAAATAGCCCCCATTAGCGAGTGCGGCAAAGCTCATTACCATTTGCAGGGGCGTCACTTGAATCCCCTGCCCAAAACCACGAGTCACCAGCTCGGAGTCAGACCAATCCTGCCAAAATTCCATGTTTGCGAGCGCTTCACCAGGCAGCTCAATGTCTGTGTATTGACCAAAGCCAAAATCAAGCATGTATTCGTAAATTAGTTTTCGCCCCATTTTTTGGGTAACAAAAGCAATTCCCGTATTAAGCGATCGATTCAATACCGAAATCATACTTGTCGGTCCCGCATACACTTTGTCTGAATTTCTGATGCTAAATTCATCCACTTCTACCGGCCCAGTATCTTGGTAAATAGTCGTTGGCGTGACCTCAGAAGAGTTAATAGCGGCTGCCATCGTTAAGGCTTTCATTACAGATCCAGGCTCGTACAAATCGGCTACCAGTTTATTTCTGAACACCGTTGGCCCCCACACATTAAAGTAGCGAAACAGCTTCCCTTCTTCATTAATAGTGGGAATCCGTTGATTAAAATTTTCATCCTCTAAATCAAGCTGGTACTGCTCTGGTGGAATTTCATATCTTAAGAAAGCTTTTCCAAATTCATTTGGGTCAAAACTAGGCGAATTCGCCATTGCTAAAATTTTGCCCGTACTTGGATCCACGATTATTACCTGACCAAAATCCGCTTGGTATCTTTCGGTGTCTTCGGCCAGCATTTTTTCGACTTGCCCTTGAATTACGCGGTCGATAGAAATAACAATATCCGCTCCATCACGCGCTTGCGTAATACCAGAATCTTTCCCTAAAATTCGTTGTCCTCGTGTGTTTGTGGCCCCGTAGATAAACCCTTCCTGACCCCGTAAATCTAAATCAAAACGACCCTCAATACCATATTGACCATTTCCACTTGAATCTACAAATCCTAACACCTGCGAAGCCAGTGATCGTTCTGGGTAGTACCGCCAGTACTCATCTTTCATTCTAATCCCACGCAAAATGGTGGCATAGCGTGGATTCTCTTTCATCTCAATAATTTTTTCAGAGACTTCTGGCACAATTTTATCCACAATTTCAACGTACCGTCGGGGGCGTCGTTCAATTAAGCTTTCAAGACGTTCCTCCTCTATATTAATTAGAGGCGCTAAAGCTTCGGCGGTACTTTTAGCACTCAAAATTTGTGTCGGATTGGCCAATAAAGTAGCGCCTTGTAACGTTATACCTCGCAACGCTAAAGACTCAATTTCGGTAATTCTGTTGGGCGCTAATTCGGTAGCTAACACCACCCGCGTTCGCTCTACTTGTCCTAAAATTTCTTGTAATTCTTTTTCATACGCCGTAATAGCGATTCTTTCCGCCTCACTCCACTCTTCTGGTTTAGTACTAATTTGGCACCCTTCTATCTCTTCGCAATGAGCATGAATCAATATGGGCGCCAAAAGTGACGCAACCGCATTTGGATCCCCTTGTTCTTGTTCATTTAAAGGTACTTGCGGGTTGTAACGCGGGTAACTTAAAACCAGCGGATCTGCAAACAACATTTTAAGGGTATTGTTGGTGGCTAGTGGGGTTAACTCTTCATCAATATAATTTTTCTTCACTAAAATTTTCCCTCTTCTCGCTGGCAAAACCGATCGTTGTTCATGCTGTGATTTAGCCTGTAGTGCGTAGGCATCGTAATTTACCACTTGTAAGGCAAACAAACGCCCCGTAAAAACAACCGCTACTAAAACTAACGCGATTTTCACGACTTTAAGACGAGCACTAAAATTAGTTTTCATACGTACTTTCATACTAAGTTTGTGCCTAAAAAACGCCAAGAAAAATGGACAAATTGAGCCCGTTAAATCATATTTAATTTTAAGAATGAACAACACGCTTACAGACGCCGAATACCAAGCCCAATTTGAGCAAGACTTAATTGATATCTTGTATCTGGTTGAACACTATTATCCAAATTTAGACGAAGGCAAAAAAAGCAAAATCACCCGCGCTTTTTGGTTCTCAGAAAAAGCGCACCATAATCAAAAACGTTTTTCTGGTGAGCCCTATTTTATTCACTTGGTGGCGGCCACTAAAATACTGCTGCAAATTCAACCCGATTTAGAAACCATTTGTGCCTGCTTACTGCACGATGTCATTGAAGACACGCCCATCACTCCCGATGAAATTGAACGGCGCTTTGGGGCGCGCATTAGGTTTTTGTGCCAGGGAGTTGAAAAAATTACTAAGGTTCGACTCCAGGGGAAAGACCGGGAACTAGAAAGTTTAAGAAAGCTTTTTGTAGCCATGGCCAAAGACGTGCGGGTTATCTTTATTAAACTGGCTGATAGAATTCATAATCTCTCCACGTTGCATCATGTACCGGTTGATAAACGTACCCGAATTGCGCGAGAGTCGCTACAAATTTACGTGCCCGTAGCGGATCGTTTAGGGATTCATGAATTTAAAACACAAATGGAAGATTTATGTTTTAAAAATTTAAATCCTGAAGAATATGAGATTCTTACGAAACAAATTAGTCAGTCTAAAAAAAGTCGCGAAAAATTTATCAATGCGGCTGAAAAAGAAATTCGAAAACTACTCACAAAAGCAGAGGTTAAATTTGTAACCGTTGGTGGAAGGGATAAAAACCTGTATTCGGTCAGTGAAAAATTAAAAAAGAAAAACTGTAACCATGTTTCAGATATTCATGATTTACTGGGTATCAGAGTTATTGTTGATGAGCACTCAGATTGTTACCGCGTGCTTGGGTTAATTCATTCGCACTGGAAACCAATGCCAGGGCGTTTTAAAGATTATATTGCGGTTCCTAAAGCCAATGGCTATCAAAGTTTACACACCACCGTACTTGGGGTCGCCCAAAGCAAGGTGCCCACAGAAATTCAAATAAGAACGAAAGCCATGCACTTGGATGCGGAGTACGGGCCAGCGGCTCATTGGGCGTATAAACAAAGCTCAAAAGCTCGATTTGATGAAGACTATTTAGAAAAAACCAGCTGGATACCAGAAGATTTAGCCGAGATTACACAAATTAAATCCTCAGAACATTTCTTCCGTTCTATTTCCGAATCTCTTTCTGCGAAAAGAATTCATGTGCTGACACCAAAGGGTGACGTAAAAAATTTACCAGCCCATTCAACACCCGTCGATTTTGCGTACGCTATTCACACCGATGTTGGAAACCACTGTTTTGGCGCCAAGGTTAATGGTATTATCAAGCCTCTTAATCACGAGCTAAGTGCTGGTGACGTCGTCGATATCATGACTAAAGTTGGGAGAACCCCAAACCCTGAATGGTTAAAATTTGTTAAATCAAGCAGTGCCCGACAAAAAATTCAACAAGCGATAAATTCAAGTTTTCCTAAAGAACACGATAAGCCTGAAACCACCGAAGCCCCCACGAAACCCAGGCCACAAATTAGAACTAAGCCACTGGGAGCCGCACCACAAAAAACAGGCTTTACGGCAGATCATAACATCATTATCGGTAATGAAAGCGGGCTTGGGTATCATTTTCCACAGTGTTGTACGCCCGATCCATCTGATGAAATTTTAGCCTACAACACGCGCGGTCGTGACTTCGTGGTTCATAAAGCCAATTGTAAGGTGCTTGCCAAACTCGAAGACGAGAGAAAACTAGAAGCCCAAACCGTCATGCAAAAAAAATTCACTATCACGGCTAAAGACCGACCGGGCTTAATGCGTGATTACACCACTATCTTAAGTGATTTTGAAATTTTTATTTGGGACGTAAAGTTTAAAAAACCAAAAGAAGGTACCTTACTTGGAATCTTTACGGTTCATATTCCTGATAACAAAATTTTTCGTGAAGCCGTACAAAGCTTGCAAGCACTTGAAAATGTTATTGAAGTTCAAGTTAACTAAATTTGGTGGAGGTGGCGGGTATCGATCCCGCGTCCGCAGTGGAAACAAAGCACGTTCTACGTTCATAGTCTGTTTGTTTACGACTTAAGATTTATAGCAGACAAAAAGCTTAAGAAGTTGATCTTTTGTTTCAAGATAAAGACAGATCAATTTTTTATCTCTACACCACTAATTTGATGAAACGCCGCGTGGCGAAACGAGCCATCACCTAGGAGCGGTTACGCTCAACTAGGTTTTATCCTAGAAGTTCTAGACTAAGCAAAAGCTGGAACTGGAGCCAAGGCTCGAGCTGCAGTTTGACGAAGTTGGTTGAACTTGCTTGTAAATGCTGTAGCACTTAAAATTTGTACATCGTGGATAACCGGTACGCTGTACCAACCGGAAACG